>Ga0302131_1001820_pt1 | contig 11456 bp, 10 predicted proteins | sample CB9_20m_MG_FD_203105 | JGI IMG/M metagenome (GOLD analysis project Ga0302131, IMG submission 203105) | Marine microbial communities from Western Arctic Ocean, Canada - CB9_20m | ecosystem: Environmental > Aquatic > Marine > Oceanic | place: Canada: Western Arctic Ocean | collected 2017-09-19
TTTTGGTGGCATTTCCGTCGTGATGTTGCCAAGTGGTGACGTTTTTTATTATTTCAGTGATAGCGGTGAATATCGCTATGCGGAGGCTATTGCCGCTCTCCACAAAATCAATCCTATTTGTAAGGTTAACGAGTGAGAAATCTTATGTATAAAAGAGCAGCGAAATGGTAAGGGTGAAAAGCGACGGATTTGCGGCTTATATTCTATTGGCGTTTGTAACGACAGCAGGCCTTTTTTATGTCAATTTGGGCGGTGCATTTTTGTCAGCTTTTGTTGATGGAATGGGCTTAAGTCGTGCAGATGCAGGTTTTATTACCAGTGCAAACAAATACGGAGCCGCTTTTGGCGCTTTGATTGCCGCCTTTATCGTCAAGCGTATTCAGTGGCGAAAATCGGTATACATACTCTTTCCTATCTTGATTATAGTCGATCTTATTTCTTTTTTTGCTACCGACTCTAGTATGTTGCTCGGTATTCGCACATTCCATGGGGTTGTAGGTGGTTTGTCAGTAGGTATTGGCTTGTCGATCATTGCTCGAACCAAATCACCAGAGCGAGGCTTTGGGACCTTGCTGGCTGTGCAATATACCTTTGGGAGTATTGGTATCTTTACGGTCCCCAAATTAGTCGAAATATTTGGTCATGGTGCCGCTTTCGGCGCACTGATCACATTCACTACCATCACTTTGCTATTGTTACCCTTCATTCCTGATTACCCGCGTAAAGAAGAAAGTGTCAGTTTGAAATCTGTCACTGGGGAGTCCTTTAAAACCGAGCTGCTTATAGTGCCGTTAATGATTACTATGGCAGCGGTTTTTCTTTTTCAAGCATCCAACATGGGCGTTGCAGACTATGCCTTTGAGCTTGGAAAAGAGAGTGGTTACACTATGGGAGAGCTGTCTAATTTGCTGGCAGTTGCCAACATCCTTTCCGTATCAGGTGCTTTGTTGGTGATTTGGATGGAAGCAAAATTTGGCCGAGCGAAGCCTATTTTCTTTGGCGTGTTAATTGCGGCTTTGTTTACCTTCCTGCTGCATTGGTCAGCGACTATCGAAATTTACTTTATCGCAAACTTGGTCACTGGGATCATGTGGGCGTTTTGTATTTCATATTTACTGGCCTTAGGTGCTGCTTTTGACAGTCATGGACAAATGGCAGCCTTATCTGGATTTATATCAAAGCTAGGTTTGGCCAGTGGCTCCTTTATCGCTGCGCTGGTGATTGGGAATGACAATTTTGCATCCATTATTAACCTTGCCACACTTAGCTTAGTAATCTGCGCACTTATAGCGCTTTATCCCGCTTTACTAATTGATAAAGCTGAATCTTATCTTAAAAGGAGGCCGGCCAATGGCTCTGATGACCATAGCAGCACTGCAGCTTGATCTAAAAGCAAACGATAACCTTGGGGAGGTCGTTGCTAGGATTAAAAGTACTGTAGCTCGTTATCCGCAAGTACACATGATCTTGCTCAGTGAACTAGCAATTTGCGGTCCTGGTGCAACGTCTGCTTCGCCTAGATTAAATGATTGCTTAGATACCCTTTGTGCCTTAGCAAAATCCTTAGACATTTGGTTAGTGCCTGGCTCTATCTATGAGGATAAGCATGGTAAGGTTTTAAACTCTACGCCTGTAATTAACGCTAAAGGCGAAGTGGTAGCACATTATAGTAAAATGTATCCCTTTTATCCGTTTGAAAAAGGCGTTGCCCAAGGGCAAAATATTTGCGTGTTTGAAGTGCCAGGTTATGGCAAGCTAGGTATTTCAATTTGTTATGACATGTGGTTTCCAGAGCTATCTAGAGCCATGATTAGTGAAGGTGCGGAAGTTATTTTACATCCTACTTTAACTGATAGCTGCGACCGTGATGTAGAATTGGCGATGGTGCAAGCAACCGCTGCACAACAACAATGCTATGTTATAGATGTAAATGGTGCGGGCAAACAAGCTTTTGGCAAGTCACGCATTTGCGGTCCAGATGGTGACATTATTTACGAATCAAGCAGCCACGAGGAAGTGATGCTAGTCGAGGTTGATTTTGAGCGCGTCAGGCGCGCCCGAGAGCGCGGGCTCATGGGCTTGGGGCAACCGCTCAAAAGCTTTAGAGATGCGGGACATAAATTCCCACATGAAGGCTTAGCTAACCGCGAAAAGTATTTCGATAGCCTTGGTGCACTTGAGTTACCAGTGAGAACGTCTGTATAAGTAAATAGTGAATTTTGATTGTAGATATTGAAAAGGTTTTCATGCTTTGGCTTTACAAAGCATATAAGCCGAGAACTGTGTGGACTCAAATAGACGTCCCGAACACCTGTTCAAAAACATGCTGAATTAAATCGCGCTTTTTAAGTTCTCTAGGGACGGTTTTGGTCACCAACGATAGATTAAATAGGTAATTTATTGTTTCGGGTTTAATTAATCTGATGGTGTTGTTTTGGAGTTCTTGTTGTATGTAGCTCTGCGGTAAGTAGCCAATATATCTACCCGATAATATCATCGACTTACGGGTATCAAATTGGTAAGCCCTTGCTACCAAGTTTAGTTTCTTTAATTGTTCTCGACCACTTGCATCGATATCTATCCCAGGATGGATCGCGGGCAACTGTGAGAGTTGCGCTAAGCTTATATCACTGTCTGGTAAATTAAAAACAGCATGGCGATTGCTGCAACACAGGTAAATTGGCTCTTCTATAATTGTTTCATATTGAAGGGCGTCAATTCGCCTAAAATTAGGCAAAATACCTGCATGCGCTTTATCTGAGAGGATCAATTTTTCGATATTGGCAATACTGTCACCATCAAAGACTAAATGTAGGTTGGCTGACTCTTGGCAAATAAGTTCTACTACACTCGCAAATTTCTGCTGATATTCGTGATTGATCTCATCAGAGCATAAAATCACTATCTCTCCACTAAGCTGCTTCCCCAGTGAAGTAACCAATACTGAAAAGTTATCCATGGATTCGAATAAAGTGGTCGCGGCGTGGTAAACACTTCTGCCATCTTCGGTTAAGGAAAATCCTTGTCTGCCTCTTATGCATAGTTTTAATTGCATTCGCGTTTCAAGGTTGGCCATGTGTACGCTAATGGTTGAGCGCGTAATACCTAACTCAGCTTCCGCGGCTGAGAAGCCGCCATTTTCTACCACAGCTTTGAACACACGCAGCAGACGTAAATCATATTCGGCAACGGGTCGTGGAATCATGTTTCTAGAGGATGTAATGTTTTATCTACTTAAACGTTAAGGTTTAATGTTTTACATTTAATAACAAATGTTTTTATAGTTCAATAGGTGTATTGAAAAAACGGTGGAATGCCATGCAAGAATTATCAGATAAAAGTCTACTAAAGCAACAATCGTTTATTAACGGCCAGTGGTGCGCCAACCATTCAGTTTTTAATGTGCTAAACCCAGCAAACAATCAAGTGGTTGCACGGGTCAGTGATGCGACCGTTAGCGACGCAAAACGGGCTGTTGAGGCGGCGAAGCAAGCTCTACCTGAGTGGTCTGCAATGTCAGCCAATGTGCGTGCTAATTTGCTACGAAAGTGGTTCGATCTGATTATGGAAAATCAAGACGATTTAGGGGCGATATTAACCCTAGAACAAGGTAAGCCTCTCGCTGAGGCCAAGGGAGAAGTGGCGTATGGAGCTTCTTATATTGAGTGGTTTGCTGAAGAAGGCAAGCGGATATATGGAGACGTCATTGCATCGCCCTCACAAGACAAACGCATTGTAGTTATCAAGCAACCGGTTGGCGTGGTCGCTGCGATTACGCCATGGAACTTCCCCAATGCAATGATAACGCGTAAAGCCGCTGCCGCGCTCGCCGCTGGTTGTACCTTTGTCGTTAGGCCAGCATCACTAACGCCTCTGTCTGCATTAGCCTTGGCGGAGTTGGCGCAAAGATCAGGTATTCCAGACGGTGTGTTTAACGTGGTAGTCGGAAAAGATGCTGCTGGCATCGGTAAGGTACTTACGCAGGACCCAAATGTGAGTAAGTTCACGTTTACAGGGTCAACAGAAGTAGGTAAAACGCTTATTCGTCAGTGCGCCTCTACGGTTAAAAAAGTGTCGATGGAGCTGGGTGGTAATGCGCCATTTATTGTTTTTGACGATGCCAATATTGATGCTGCTGTACAAGGAGCTATCGCTGCCAAATATAGAAATGCAGGACAAACCTGCGTGTGTGCTAACCGCATCTTAGTAGACAGAAAAGTGCTGACTAGTTTCACACAAAAATTTGTCGAAGAAGTCAAAAAATTGAAAGTAGGTGATGGCATGGACGCAAGCGTTAGCATTGGTCCGATGATTAACAAAGGCGCGGTGAATGATACGCAAACCTTAGTGGATGAGTCGCTAGAGCAGGGCGCGACTGTGGAGCTAAGCGGTGGTCCAGTAAAAGGTGATGGCAGTTTCTATCTCCCTGTCGTTTTATCGAATGTATCTAACGATATGGCCATTGCACAAAATGAAATATTTGGCCCTGTTGCACCGATAATACCATTTGACACTGAACAAGAAGCGATTGCCATTGCAAACAGCACGGAATACGGCTTGGCAGCTTACTTTTATGCTCGAGATATAGGTCGTATATGGCGTGTGGCTGAACAACTTGATTTTGGCATGGTAGGTATCAATGAGGGTATTATTTCTAATGCTGCAGCTCCTTTTGGCGGCGTTAAACAGTCTGGTAATGGTCGCGAAGGCTCCAAGTATGGTTTGGATGATTATTTAGAAATAAAATATTTGTGCATGGGCGGTTTAGGTAAGTAATGTGCGCTAGATTTTGGCGTCTTTAACAGAGAGATTTACAATTATGACAGCAATGATTTACCCTACATCCAATTTAGCAGAGCAAGAGAAGTTTAATATTGTTCGTGGAGAAGGCATTTATGTTTATGATGCGAATAATACGCGCTACATAGAGGGGATGTCTGGCCTTTGGTGTACTGCGCTTGGGTATGGTAATGAAGAGCTGATTACTGCTATTTCTGATCAACTCCACCAACTATCTTTCTCTCATTTGTTTGGTGGCAAGAGCCATGGTCCAGCGGTGGCACTGGCCAATAAATTAGCCGCTATGGTGCCAATTGAAGACGCAAAGGTATTTTTTGGTAATTCAGGTAGCGATGCCAACGATACGCATTACAAAATGTTGCGTTACTATTTTAACGCCATAGGCAAGCCCGAAAAGCGTAAAATCATTACTCGCGAGCGGGCATATCATGGGGTAACAGTTGCCTCAGGCTCACTAACTAGCTTACCTGTCAATATCGCTCATTTTGATGCCCCCTTAGACGCCCTGAATATATTACGTACCGATTCGCCACACTATTTCAATAGTCATTTACCTGGAGAATCTGAATCTCAGTTTGTAGATCGCATCGTAAATAACTTGGAGGAATTAATTCTTCGTGAAAAACCTGAAACAATTGCAGCGATGATTATGGAACCAATCACTGGCGCAAGTGGCGTCATAGTTCCGCCCGAGTGCTATTATGAAAAGGTACAATCGCTCCTGCGTAAATATGACATTTTGGTCTGGGCTGATGAGGTCATTACTGCGTTTGGTCGCACAGGAAATGATTTTGGATGCACAACAATGGGTATCACGCCTGACTTGATGACCTTCGCGAAACAACTCTCCTCCGCCTACTATCCTATTAGTGCCGCTGTTATTCCAGGTTTTATGTACGACGCTATGATTGCCCAAAGCACAGCAAATGGCGTGTTCGGACATGGTTATACCTACTCTGGTCACCCTGTGGCCTGTGCTGCAGCACTAAAAACCTTGGAGATTTTTGAACGTGATAATGTGTTTGAGAAAGCGGCGGAGGCTGGCGAATATCTGCATCAGCAACTCAAACGATTTGAAGGCCACCCACTGGTGGGTGAGATAAGAGGCAAAGGCCTAATAGCTGCTATTGAACTGGTTCCTCATAAGGGCACGGATGAACGTTTTGCTGGTGGTAAAATGGGCGCTTTTGCCATGTCGTCTTGCCAACAGCATGGGCTGATTGTGCGAACGGTGGCAGGTAATTCAATTGCACTTTGTCCACCTTTGATCATTACACATGCGCAAATTGATGACATTGTTCAGGTGTTAGGTATAGCTTTGGATGAAACATTGTTACATGCAAAAGACCAAGGTTTGCTGACTAGTTAAGTACTATATGCGATTCCAATTTTTTATTGAATTTAAAACACTCTTTTAATATTAAATAATGATTTGGTGACTGACTCACACTGTGAGTAGAGACGGCAGTCAAAACTCAATAGTTGAAGAACTGAAATTCGATCGGCAAAAAAAAGACAAAAGGTGGTACCCAAAAAAATCAAATATTAACAAAGTTTAATTTTGTATTATGCTAAATTAAATATATATTTCAATATGTTAGTTTTTAAAGCGTTTTGTTTAGAGTCATACCCCTCCATTATGATATTTGATTTAGCAACCATCCATACAGTAGGCAAAATTGCAGTACTTATTATTTTACTACTTGCCGTTTTTTTGCTGACTGTTGAAAGTCGAATAAAGCCAGCCAATCGACTTTTCGCCATATTTTTATGTTTGGTTGCTTTTGATATGTGCGGCTTGTTTATGTATGACTGGCTTATTCAGCAACCCTATGTCGATATGCTTAGGCGTTCTAGTGCATATTTGCAAATGCCATTGGTGTATTTTTATATAAAGCGGGTATGTTTTAAGAATGTAGATATTGAGTTTGCTATCTTTAAGCATATTTTGTTGTTTATTGTTTATTGGCTGGCGTTGTTATCGCAATTTGTGTGGTTGAGCAAAGCGCAGCAAGTGCAGTTTTTGCAAAATACTCACGAACCCTTGTTTGTGGTATTTTCTGCGATGGGTGAGCTGCAATACTTCTTCTATATTTATTTAATGTTTGGGGCATTAAGTACATACAAACAAAACTATCAGGCGAGTTTTTCCAGTTATGAAACCACCGCTTACAAATGGTTGTTTCAGCTAACGTGTATTTCGTTATGTGCGCATCTTATCGCGCTATTTAAAGATGTGGCGGTTTATTTTGCACCTTCACACTATGTATTAACCGCTCATTTTATTGTTAGCCTAACGGTGTTGTCTGTTATTTGTTGGTTAGTATTAAAAGCCTTATATCACCCAAGTATTACCCGAGGTGTAAGCACCGAGGCAACATTGTTCGAAGAGAAAAAACCAAAAACAACAAGCACCCAATCCCTTAATCAAGAAACACAAAAAAAGATAGATGTACTAGAGCACTACATGCAAACTAACGAACCTTATCTCGATCCTGATTTGAGTATTGAAACCCTGGCCAATAGCATAAATGAGAACGCTAAAGAGCTTTCTGGACTGATTAATCAACATATTGGGAAAAACTTTTTTTCTTATGTAAATGCTTATCGCATTGAAAAGGCCAAATTGTTATTGAGTGTGCCAACCCAGAAGAAACGTTCGGTATTAGTTGTTCTTTATGAGGTAGGGTTTAATTCAAAGTCGTCGTTTAATACCGCATTTAAAAAGCACACAGGGCAGACGCCTAGTAGTTACCGTCAATCTTTGCAATAAGCCCTTTAGAACCATTATTGCAAGCTATCACCGCACCTATTATCTTCGACAATACTCGTACTTTAAAAAGTCTTACCAAATAAAGGGTTCGACTTTTTTTAATCGGTCGATAATCGCACTTACAGGGAATATGTTGACGCTACTTTCTTCGCTGGGCTGATTATTGTTGAGGCCCATATTAAGAATAGCGCAAACAAGGACACTCCTTATGCACAAATTACTAATCGCAACTGTCATATTATTTACATCAAATATGGCTGTTTTAGCCAACACACAAAAGACAGAATACATTGATGCACTATTCAGCGAATGGCAGGGTGCAAGCACACCGGGTCTTGCCATAAAGATTTCCGAAGGACAAAATACGGTCTATAAAAACCATTTTGGTTTAGCAAGCTTGGCACAAAAAACCAAAATAAATGAAAACACACGATTCCAAATTGCATCGGTATCAAAACAATTTACTGCATTCGCAATTGCGTTGTTATCCACACAAAATAAGATTAATTTAGACGACGATATTCGTCTGTATTTACCTGACATGCCAATTTATGAAACACCAATTAGCATATTACATTTGGTACATCACATGAGTGGTTTACGTGATATGGATGACTTACACGGAATGGTAGCAACAGGGTTTTCTGATTAGAGCGATACAGACACTTTTTATAACTTAATTTCGGCCCAAAAAGCACTAAATTATAAGCCCGGTGAACGCTACAGTTATTCAAATTCTGGTTATATGTTAATGGCTAAAATCGTTGAAAAAGTGTCGGGTCTAAGTTTTCGTGAATACATGCACAAACATGTTTTTAGTCCTATTGGCATGCACCACACTTCTGTATCTGACAACCCTTTTGAAGTGATAGAAAACAGAGCCGCCGCTTATTTTTCAAACGATAATAAGACCTTTTCGCGTGACAACGGGATAGGCGCTGTTTACGGCTCTAAAGGTGTTTATACGAGCATAAACGATTTGGATCTTTGGGCGCGTAACTTTGTCAATCCTAAAGTAGGCAACAAAGAAGTCTTCACGTTAATGAAAACCACCGGTATGCTGAATAACGGCGAGCGCACAAATTATGCGTTTGGCCAAGAGCTAAAAACGATGCACGGGCAGCAAGTTATCTTTCACGGCGGAGGAACGGGCGCGTATCGTTCGTATTTTATACGCTTCCCTGAGCTTGCACTGTCAATTAGCGTTGTTGCAAACAATAGTTATGCAACCTTTAAGATATTAAAATATGTAGATGATATCGCCAAGATTTTACTACCAAAGCAAATCCAAACAAGTCCCGTAAGCACTGATATAGGCAAAATCACGTCAGTAGCCCCTGCTATATTGGCTCAATATATTGGCGATTATCAACTACAACCAGGACTGGTATTCAGTGTAGAACAAACAGAAAATGGACTACAGCTTAAAATTACTGGCCAACCCAACTCTATAAAACTTAAAACAATTAGCGAAGGTAAATTTATGCTGACCGACAGCGACAATGGTTATTATATGTTGTTTGACACCCACTCAGAGAAAAACGATTTTATTCGCTACTATCAAGGTGACTTTGAATATATTGGTAAACGTGTAAATTTGGTTGAGTTTAATAAGCAAACAATAGATTTGACCAAGTATGAAGGCGTTTACTACAGTGCAGAGTTAAATACCGTTTATAAAATTGAAAGCAAAAACAATCAGCTAAACGCCCTTCATGCGAGAAATTTACCCATTTTGCTCGAACCATTTCAGCCTGAGTTGTTTGCCTCATCGACGCCTTTCTTCCAAGAAGTCAAATTTATAAAAGATGAACATAATGGTGTGCAAGGCATGTTGGTATCGGGTTCAAAAAATCTTGATGTTGAGTTTGAAAAAGTGTGTGAATTGCCTTAGTAAAAGCTAGTGATCTTCCCCTAACTCTGTAGACACTTTTTACTTAGAAACCGAAGTAAGGTAAGAAGTGTTATGAATAAAAAAATATCCGACGAATTTGAACAAGAAGCCGCTCAAAAATATTTGAAAAGGGTGTGACGTTCCAAATTAACAAGACATATATGGACGCTCCCGTGATGTCAACGTATAACCTATTTCTTCGTGCTGATTTTCAGCACAAATACCGTTTAAATCTTGTATTACCGCTAGTCCATTGTGTTGAAGGCAGTCTAAAAATGGCTTAGTTCTGACATATATTCAGGCTCTTTTTGGTTTAATTAACGCTGGCCTCAGATGGAGTCCGTTTCGGGTACCGCGTACCTTATCGCCAAAAACACACTCACACTGATTATTATCCTTGTCTGTCCGGTGACCGCGTCATGGCTTTGATGAGTCAGGGCAGACCGTTTACTTCATCATTTTATGACTAAGCGGGTTGGGTAAACTAAGTGTTATCCGGTGTCTTGCCTTCCACAACACCCAAACAGGCTTGGTGCCTTTATCTTGGTCGGAATTGAGCTAAATAGGGTAACGTAAAAGAGTTCATATTATGTGCTCACCTCTAAAGAAGCAGGCATAGCGCGATAGTGCTCCTGGCGTTTGAGCAATATCCAGATTAAGCGTGCCAATCGATGCGCTACGGCGATTGCCACCTTACTAAACGGTTTTGTGACACGAAGTTTCATGGGCCACAATGATAAAGGTCGCTACTTTTAGGGGCTCGACTGACAAGGGCTCTGGCACCGTGTAATAGTTGTTTACGCAAGTAACGGTCTCCGTGTTTGGTAATGCCGCCCATTTTATTTATGCTACCCGATGCATGTTGTTTAGGCGTGAGCCTTATAACCACACTGCGAATTCTTTGGGGTTATTAAAAGCTTGGCCTTTATCAATGGCGGCTAAGAATGCAGAGGCATTAATCAAACCGATACCGGGTATGCTGCGCAGTATCTTACCGCTCTCACTTTCATCGACAAATTCATCTAACTGTTTTTTTTATGCTTTTAGGCGTTCAATGGTAGTGTCATATTCACTCAATATATCTATCACCATAATTTGTAGTCGATGACTGTATTGAGGGTTATCTATCACACTGGTTAACCCATTTTGCAAGGCTTTGTGATCACAAGGAAACACTACCCCAAACTCACTCAGTAGCCCTCTGGCTTGGTTACTCATCGCTGTTTTGTTTTTTATAAGTCGCTCACGGATACGATGTAAACAGGAAATATTCTGCTGGTGCTCAGTTTTAATCGGTACAAAGAGAATATACGGACGCTGACTGGCCTCTGTAATAGCAAAGGCATCGTTGTGGTCATTCTTGTTGCCTCGCACAAAAGGCGTGACGTGTTGAGCCGGGATAAGCTTTACATCATGGCCTAACTTAGTCAGTTCGCGCCCCAAGTTATTGGATGAATAACAGACCTCCATCACCACCATCGTAGGCGTTTGCTGGCGCATAAAGTCAAGCAGCTGATTTCGCTTTAAGCGCTTATTAAACTGCGGTTTCATGTGATCATTTACGCCGCAAACCTGGAATACATTCTTTGCTACATCGATACCAATTGTTCTAAGCTTCATCTTGGATACTCCCTATGTAAATAGCCTTATTGGAAATACTATTCTGGCGCATTGACGCCGTATTAGGGAGCGACCATCTCATCACCCACGATAACGAGCAGCCCAAAACATAGTTTTGTGATTTATTACGATGGATGTCTTTATAATTTTTTTTGGTAAATACCAGATTACTAAACCTGATTATTGCGGGAGGAGCTCAGGGGAAAGGTCATAACATCACAGTTTTACTTTGCTAAAAATATTGAGCATTAGCGGGAAAAATAAAGACCAAATGTCCGCACAATGCTGATACCTGTTTTTTGGCTTTATTAGCGTTAGTTGTTGAAAGAGAATACTTGGGTGAGAATTCGGTAGGATTTGATGCCCCTT
>Ga0302131_1001821_pt1 | contig 11449 bp, 13 predicted proteins | sample CB9_20m_MG_FD_203105 | JGI IMG/M metagenome (GOLD analysis project Ga0302131, IMG submission 203105) | Marine microbial communities from Western Arctic Ocean, Canada - CB9_20m | ecosystem: Environmental > Aquatic > Marine > Oceanic | place: Canada: Western Arctic Ocean | collected 2017-09-19
GAAAAAGCGCGCGTGTTTGAAATGGACGCCGTGATTGTTATGCCCGACTTTTCGCAAGCCAAGAGCAAAAGCGAAGAGGACGCCGGGGTTTTGGCGACGTACGTATTAGGGATTTCCCAAATCCTGACCCAGCGTTTACCGCCCCTGCGTGACTGTTTACTGTTTACTACATACATCACAAGTGCACTGTTTTATCTCTCAGCTGGTGACTGTTTGTCCAAACATCGCCCGATACAGTAAACCCACACTCGCCGACTATGGACTGACCTTTTTCTTTCCCAACCGCAGCATTCTGCAAACGCGCGCCGTGTGTTTCGACCACGCCGAGTTGAAAAAGCTCGCGAAACCGAAACAGCCGCACGTCGTCGCGACCTTAAACACGGAAAGCGCGAGGTCCATCGTGGAGCTGATGGGACGAGTGGGTGAGACGGAGGTTTCCCCCGACGTTATCATGAGCGACGAAATCGTGGGGGGGGCGCTTCTGCAGGTACGTGTTGCATTTCCCAAATCCGCCACACACTGTTTTATCTCTAACGCTGGTGACTGTTCAGACCGAAGCTGGTGACAGTTGACCAGGCCATCGTCCAATACACATACCGATTACCCTGACTGCTGTCCATACATCGTCCAATACACGTCCAATACACGCCCAACAAATGGATTGACCCTTTTCTTTTCCACAGGTCGCGGCGAACCCCAAACTCGCCGGGCTGTTCGACGCACTCCTCGCCACGGAAGGTAAGTATTTCCCCATTACCACATTCCGCCGACTGATTGCCCATACGAGACTGACACTTTCTTGTTAATCTCCAGGACACGAGATGTACCTGCGAGACTCTCAGGCGTTTGGCGGGGGCGATTCGCGAGTTCCACTCGACGACGGCACTGAGCCTCCTGGGGTTACTTGGGGAACCATTTGCGAGCGCGCGCGGGAGCGGGACGAACTGGCGCTCGGCGTGATGCGCGAAAACGGCGAGTTTACGATTTCGCCGAGCAAAAACGAACGCTTCGTGTTTCGTTTGGGCGACCGCGTGGTGGTGCTGGCGGATGAACTTTAACATCCCAGTGGCGGGGAGGAGTCGTTTGGACAGGGGTGGTACGAGTAGTGGTACGAGACGAGTAACGCGTGGGTTCGTACCCGACGCGGTTTTTATGAGGTTTATTTTATTGAATCAAACGTCAACGTAAGTGAACGTTCGGTTCGTCTCCCGGGAACGCTTTTCGTACGTAATAGTTCCCGTGACCGGACCAGATTTATGAATAACAACTTGAGACCTTTCACGGACAAAAGCGCAGGTAGTGTCGGGGCGGTAAAAGCGCCCCCGCGTCGTTCATTCGCGGATGACTCGGTGTCCGTACACATGTACGGACACTTGCGTCGAAACCTTTCGTATGGGCAATTAGTCTGATGCACCAATCGAAGTAAGTCACGCGTCGCGCGCTTACGAGAGCTGCCCGCAGTCCGCGATGACGACCTGCTTGGTGCACTTGCCCGATGACGAACCCACCTTTTCGATGTTGGTCACGACGTCCAGGCCTTTGGTCACGTTGCCGAACACGCAGTGCTTGCCGTCGAGCCACGCGGTTTGGACCGTGCACAGGAAGAACTGCGAGCCATTGGTGTTGGGCCCGGCGTTGGCCATGGAGAGCACACCAGGGCCGGTGTGCTTCAACACGAAGTTCTCATCCGCGAACTTAGCGCCGTAGATGGATTTGCCGCCCGTGCCGTTGTGGTTGGTGAAATCACCGCCCTGGCACATGAACTGGGGAATCACCCTGTGGAAGGACGAACCCTTGAACCCGAATCCCTTCTCGCCCGTGCACAGGGCGCGGAAGTTTTCTGGGGTGGTGGGGAGGAGGGGGGTTGTCAGTATTAATGAACGACTACTAGTCACTAGAAACAGGGTCGAGGTTCGAGTTTGTGGTGGTGAGCGTGGCAGCGGAAGCACCCACGGAAGGGGAAGGTTTCGATGGCGCGTGTCGAAAAACAGCCGCGATCGGCGAGTCGGTCGTCTCGATTGGCGGGCGAAATCGCGACGCGACCTGACCGATGTCTGGTAAAACGTCGTGCTGTGTCACGCGAACGCGAGTCACAGGTCGATTCACTCGCGGTACCGAGGGAACCGTCGTGTTGATCTCGGGGATACACGTGCCGATCGTGGTTCGGGGACACCGAACGACGTCCCGATCGTCCCGGGGGAAAGAAACTGTCGGCGATCTGTCGTTTTCTGAGATCACTCTTCGATCACGAAGGGAACGGGAGTCACGCGAAACGTACCCGCGGTCTTGGGGGTGACGTCCGCCCTGAGGGTCATCTCGATCCTCCCGGCGGGCTCGCCGCCGATGGTCATGTCGAAGAAGCAAATGGGGTTGGCCATTTTGTGTTTGGGTGGGGGTTGGTGGGTGCGGCGGAAAGTGACGAATGCAGCGACCGAGTTGCAGACCCTGAAAATACAAAATCGTCCTCAGTTTTCTGCGGGCGCAAGATCTGGTGATGACCCGACGGTTGGTTCCTTCGGTGTTGACCGCACTCTTTACGCGCGCCTTCCTTGTCGCGTTCGCACCGAACTCAATCTCGGCGCTGTTTGGTAAGCGCCCGGTGGTCGCGTATCGCGTCGCGGAACGGTCGTGCGGCGCATTTGGTGACGGCCGAGGGCTCGCATCCCAGGGAGACGTTCGTGCTCCGTTCTTTTCGTTTCCACAAACGAGATGGCGCCCGCCGCCAACGAGCTGTGCAAGCTCCTGGACGCCGACGAAACCTTGCCCGGGGTCGCATTCGGGGGGTCGGACGTGGATCACGAGCGGTACGAAAGGGCGGAGTCAGCAAGGGCGCAGGCTGAGTCGGACGCGGCGGAGGGCAAACGACGGTTGGAAGTGGCGCGGACGCAGTTCGCGGAGTACGCGACTTCGAAGGCGGACGAATCGCGGGCGTTGCGGGATGCTATTTCAAGACTAGCTTCTGTGCACGCCGGGTCCGATGTAGTAACCGATGCGCTCGCGCAACTAGATTTACTCGCGAAGCAAGCGGAAACGGAAGCCAGGGCGATGGCGGCTAACGCGGAGGCGGAGGCGTTGACCAAGACGGAGGCGCGTTTGTTGAACGGCGATGACTCGACGACGGCGGTAAACGGCGACGGAGACGCGAACGACGCGAACGACGTGGACATGGCCGATCCTTCAATCGGCCCTGTTGAAGCAGACACAGCCCCTACTTCTTTGAATATGTCTGCTGATTCCTTCACCGACCGCGCGAAGTACATCCCGCTGCGGCTCGATATGGAGGAGCGCAAGTTGTTGCGCCTATTGGAAGCCTGTCTGCACGTCAGCGAATACACCGATCGCGTGGACGTGATAACTTTCCGCGGTAAGACGCAAAGGATCACGCAGCAGTTAAAAGAAATATGCGCCATCATGTGCGGCCTGGTCGTTGCGACGGATTACAGGAAAGGCCAGGCGCTGATCCGGGACAAGGAATTTGAGGAAAACGCCGAGTTCTTTCAAGCCGTTTTCGAGATTGGCCGACGGCACAAAATCATGAACCCGGAAAAGATGCGCAGCGAGTACGGGAAGATGGTCTACCTGCTCCAAGATTCGCAGACTGATGAAGTTACCGAACTTTTGGGGTTCAAGCTGGTGAAGCCTTTAAGAACAGCGTATACGCTGTTAGCGGAAAAAGGTGGACTGGACATGTTACGCGATCCATTGATGGAAACCGCGACCGCCGAGATTGCGCACGCGCACAAACAAAGATTCCTGGTCCAGAAAGAAATCCGCGCAAAGGAAAAAGCGCGCGAGTTTCTTGCCCGGCGCTATGCCACGGACGAGTTACCGAGTGAGGACATTTTACGGGTTTTGTACTCGATTTCGGACAACAACGCGTATTTGCGGTTCAACCGGGACCCGGTTTCGAAGATGCTGGCGTATTTAACCGAGTTTTTCGACGCGAAAACCCCGGAGTCGCGGGAGTTTTCGCTCGGCATCTCCGTGGGAAGTGACGGCGCGCGCTTGTCGCACACGCACGAAAGGCAATTCCTGTACGTATCGCAGAGCTTGACGCTTTGGCGGGAAGTGTCAAATGACATGTTCAAGCTGTGGACGCTGGCGGAGGGCGATTTGCTACGGCACGACAACAGGTATTCGCTTACGAACACGGGGCAGGGGCTTAACCGGGTGCAGTCCGCGCCCAACGTGGGTAAAGCCATGCACGCGGTGCTGCACAAGTGCCAGAAAAGTTTAGGCGGGTGGGTGGGGAGCAGCGTGGTACATCTCGGTGACCACAACGTCCCGAACGCGCTTATGTTTATTGACAAGTACACGCAGGTGCCGAGGATACTAGGCCCGACCGCGTTGGTGGTGGACTCGCTTGAGGAGCTTTGCAGAGACGCCGGGTTGAACACGTACGTTTGCAGCACGTTCGGGTCGGTCGAGAACTGTCGCAAAACAATCCTTGTCGATTTCTTCCGGCACGCCTTCGACGGAAGCGGCGCCGATAACTTTTTCGACGCCGGGTCGTGCATCGACGGCCGGCTCACGTCCGCGTGGAACTGGTGCTCCAAAATCGAAAAGAAACCGTACTACCCGGTGTTTAAGTTAGCGGGCTTCGCGGGGTTCGACGGGGGGGACTTCCGGAGCTAGGCGAGTGGTGAGGATGAGGTAGGATTGTCTTTTTAATTTGCTATTTTCTCGTTACTTCCGGAGCTAGGTGTTTGGGGAGTTGCCGTGTGTGTGTGTGATATGATTCACAGTCCTATCTCTTAGAAGAGTCTCTCCTGCACTCCAAGCATCTGTATTTCAGCTTGCCGTGAGGGCATGGGGTGCCCGTCACGCAGTTCTTTTTCAGCTTGCCGTGCGGACAGGGGTTGCACGCCGCGCAGCTGCGTTTCAGCTTGCCGTGAAGGCAGGAGTTGCACACCGCGCAGCCGTCTTTCCGCTTGCCGTGGGGGCAGGGGTTGCACTCCGCGCAGTCGTATTTCACCTTGCCGTGCGGGCAGGGGTTGCACTCCACGCAGCTGCGTTTCACCTTGCCGTGAGGGCAGGTGTTACACTCTGTGCAGTTGCTTTTCAGCTTGACGTGAGGGCAGGGGTTGCAGTCCGCGCACTTGCGTTTCAGCATGCCGTGAGGGAAGGGTGTGCACTCCGCGCAGTTGCTTTTCAGCTTGCCGTGAGGGCACCCGTTGCACACCGCGCAGTTGCTTTTCAGCCTGCCGTGGGGGCACGGGTTGCAGTCCGCGCACTTGCGTTTCACCTTGCCGTGGGGGCAAGGGTTGCACTCAACACAACTTCCCTTTTCCTTCCCGTGCGAGCATCGTCTCTCCCATCGCGTCTCGTGTACCACGGTATCACGGAGATCCCACGTGCGTCCGCGTGCGGCTATCGCATCGTCGCGACGGTTCGCAACGCTTGTCGGTGGTCTGGAAGCGTCCGGAAGGAGCACGACACGAGAGCGCTGGGGCACGAAGTGTGGTTCACTCGTGGGTCTCGAATCCACTCTTCGTTTGGCTCTGCTTTTATTGCTGTAGTTTTTTCTCGTTACTCCCGAAGCGTAGTCCACGTTAAAGGTCAGTGGGTGTGTCGCGTCCCGGAGTGGGTCGGGAGTGTTTGCCGGGTCGCGGAAACACCGTCCCGCGCGTGGCCGGTCCCGCGTTTCCCCCGGAGACGCCGTGTGGGTGCCCGGGTCGTGGCGGTGTGTGGGACGGCGGCGCGTCCCGGTGTTCCTATAAACACGACATGACGCGTTTTTCCATAGCCGCGTACGCCACGCAAATCCACCCACTACACTACGCCAAAACCTGGTACTTCGTGAGCTTCGCGGGGTACGCGTGCATGACCCCGTACTTGCCGCTGTTTTACGAAAAGTGGGGTTTAACGAGGACGGAAATAGGCGCGGTGAACGCCCTAAAACCGCTGGTGTCTTTCGTGGCGACCCCAGCGTGGGGATGGGTGGCGGATTACACCGGGAAACACAACGCCCTGTTCTTCTGGAAAACGGTGAGCCAAGGGTTGGGGTATTGTGCACTCGGTTTTTTCGTGCCGAAGCACTTCACAAACGTATTCGTGTACATTTTCTTCCTGGAAACAACCTGCGCGGCGACGATGACGTTGGCGGACGCGGCGACCGGAACGATGTGCAGACGCGCTTCTTCGAAGAATGAAAAACCGTGGGGCGGAAATACCTACGGAGAGATTCGCCTTTGGGGCGCGGTTTCCTGGGGGTTTCTTTTCGGGCCTGCGATGGGCGCGGCGCTTACGTATTTGCCGACAACGCTAGCGAACCACGCGCCGTTCGTGGTGTACCCGATATTCCTCGCGGCGTCCGCCGCGACCACGCTGGGGTTTGACTTTACGCCGTTTTCGGAGGAATTCGGGGATGGGGATATTGGGGATGCCGGGTTGGGTGGGGACGGAGGCGACGCCGGTGTTGATTCTCCTATCACGTCTTACGAATCCGACGACGAGGACTGCGCGCTGACCACGGCGACTGTGGCACCAGACCCGTCAGCACCAGGCACGGGGTCGAAAAGCAAGCCGGTGAAAAGCGCCGAGTCGGCGCGGGCGAACAGTACGAACAGTCGCGGCGTCGGTTCCAAAACCTGGGCGGTGGTTTCCACGCCCACCAACGCGGCGACGTTTTTCGCCTTCACCCTGATGTCCGCCTCCATGGCCGTCACGGACACGTACCTTTTCCTGTGGATGGAGGACAGCTCAATCGGCGCGTCCCGGCTGTGCATGGGCGTCGCGCTTGGTTTCACCTGCGTTTCCGAGGTGGTGCTGTTTAAAAACGAAGCGCGGATAAAAAAGCACGTCAGCACGGAAGCCTCGATCGTGCTGATTCTGTTTTGCTACGCCCTGAGGCAATGGTTCTACGCGTTGTTACCGTGGTTATCTACTTTGACACCAGCAGGGCCGTGGGTTGTGTTGCCAGCGCAGCTGCTGCACGGCATCACTTTCGGGTTGTTTTGGTCAGTGGGCACCGCGTTTGTGCAGAAAATAGCGCCATACGGACAGACGAGCTCGGTCATGGGTACGGCCTCAGGGCTTTCCCAAATCCAGGCACGCGGTTTACCGCCCGTCTTTGAGCGCACTACTCGTGACGTACGTAGCGTCGCCAGTACTAGTAACATTTACCAGTACTGGCGACTGTTACGAACACATCACACGTGCCCTGTTTACCGCCCCTGGACGAACGCACTACGTTACGTAACATTTACTGGCGCGCTGGCAACGGTTACGAGCCCACACTCGCCGACTCTCCGACTGACCCCGACACACTGTTTGCCGCTTGTCTAGAGTAATTACTCATACGCATTACGAAAGACTGACACTTTTGTTTTTCTTTTCCATTCGCAGGCGTGTTCGGCGGGCTCAACGCGTTTGGGTCGTTTTCGGGATCCGTGCTGGGCGGCGCCGTGTTTCACACGTTTGGGGGCGGCGGTTTGTTCGGGGGAATCGGGTGCTTGAACTTTGCGTTGGGTTGTGTGGCGTACCAAATGCTGATTAGTAACGGGAAGTCAGGAAGGGGGTTGAGACGGGTCGGGAGTTGGAGGGAGATGAAGGATGGATTCGCGCGGCGAAGCCATTCGCTGAAAAGTTTGTTGGGCCGAAGCGCTGGGAACGGTAGTAGTAGTAACAGAGGAGGGTGGCACGCGGTGGCGTCGGAGGATTGCGACCCCCGGGCGGTGGAGATGGGCGGTGTGGGGGATGGCGTTGGCGTGACTTAGTAGAACAGAGAGCAGAGGAGTAGACACCGGACCCAGTTGTTCTGTGAATGAAAGCGCGCAAAACGAATCGCATTTTTTGGCCGACAATTAAGAGTTTCTTACCCTTCATCATTTCCCCACAATCGCGACTAAATGCTCTGTCACCCCCCAATCGACCCAAATCGGTCAACTCGCGTTTCAGAGTCTCCAACGGAAGCTCTGACCATTCTCGATTTACCACGGGCCGCGGGAGTCGGCGCGGGCATACCCCCCCGCGACCGGAGGGTCGGGGTTGTTGCCTGGGACGCGAGGCGGGATACGGCGGTATGCGGGCGTCGTCGGCGGCGCGCGCGGGGGTGGGGACGCGACGGTCGGGGAACGAGGCGCGGGAGAGCCTCGGAGATGGGGTGAGTCATGACATGCGGCGCTCGTCCGAGAGCGGTGCGTCGGCGCTGCGAGGCCAAAGGAGTTCGCGGAAAGTAGCCATGTCGCTGATGCGAGAGGGTGGGATTGGTAAAATGAAGGTATGTGTGATGACCTTGGGTCGGTTTGGTGGCCCAACGGAGACGTGGTTTCCCCAGCCACCGATCCACACGGCACCGAACACGTTCCTCACGGTGACGCGACCAGTGTTAAATTCGACAATCGTTCGACACGCGGGTCCCGACCCGCGAACCGTTTCGGGGACGAGGTTTGGCCGTTGCGAACCCGGATCCTGGGTCACGCACATCCCAGGAGGAGATACCGACCGTCCCCAACCGCCCTCACCGATCCCCGCGCGTCCCCATCCCGCGAATCCCCGAATCTGACCACAATCCATCATCAATCATCCCGAAAAAAAAAACCTCGCAGTCAATCTTGATTGAAAAGTCCCTGTACGTTTTACCCGTGCACAACCCGCTTCGGAATTTCGCGATTCGGGTGGTGTACCACAGACATTTCGACAAGGTCATCATGGGTTTGATCGGTTTGAATTGTGTTTTCCTCGCGATGGACTCGAAAGCGCCAGGGTTCGAAGACACGACTCGCGGAGAACTCATCGCGTTGGCCGAACCAATCTTCCTGGCGCTTTTCTGTTTAGAGATGAGCTTGAAGATTCTGGCGTGCGGTTTCTTTGGACACGAAAACGCGTATCTTTCGGATGGATGGAACAGGCTGGACTTCTTCGTGGTTATTCTTGGTGTCCTGGCGGCCCTCGATTTGGGGAACTTCAGCGCGATTCGCGTGGTGCGGGTGTTGAGACCGTTGCGCACGATACAGGGGTTCGCGGGAATGCGGCGTTTGATCGAGGTACGTCTTGTATTTCCCAAATCCAGGCACACTGCTTGATGCCTGCATGGAGTGCAGTTACGCAAGTCTTACCACTACAATAAGTGCACCAGAGTATAAGACTGTATTCCCACTATGCATAAATCGCCCAACACAGGACTCAGACTGACACTTTTCTTTTACAATCCCAGACCCTTTTGAAATCCATGCCCCTGCTGTTCGACGTCACCGTGCTGGTTTCTTTCCTGTTCTTCATTTTCGGGTTAGTCGGCGTGCAGCTGTTCGGAGGGGCGTTCACACACAGGTGCGCCACGGTGAGCAACGCGCCGAGCGACTGCGTGTTGTGCGGGGTGGCGGGCGCGATTGATTCGAGTACGGGGTGCGACGTCGGCGCGTGCACCAGTTGGAACACAGACAACGACACCTGGATTCCGGCATGGCATGCCACGACAGATGACGTAACGTGTGGGGGGCCGACTACTGGCAAATGGCCAGTGGTGGACACGTACACGCCGGCTGGGTACAAGTGTCCGTCTTTCGAGGAGGGTAGTTTTTGCGCCACCGGGTTCGCGAACCCAAACTACGGCATCACCAACTTCGACAACGTGTTAAACGCGTGGCTCACGATTTTCCAGTGCATCTCCCTTGAAGGGTGGACGGACGTGATGTACCTGGCGAAAGACGCGGTGTCGCCGTGGGCGTGGATTTACTTCGTCGTGATGATCATTCTTGGGAGTTTCTTCGCCGTAAACCTGGCGCTGGCGGTGCTGTTCGTGAGCTTCGTGGACGGCGGGCGGGCGGCGCGGGACGAGGAGGTCGAGACGGCGGACAGAACGTTTCTTGAAGGCGGTGGGCCTGATGAACCCAGTGGTACGGACGTCGCGCTGTTAAACGGCGAGGACCAGACCGAGGAGGAGTACCAGGCCCTGAAGCTGTTGGAGCTGGGGGCGCGGCTGGAGCAGGCGGGGACACACACGGATGGGGGGGAAATGGGGACGCCCAGGGTGGGGCGGGCCGCGGTTGTCGAGTCTGTTGCTGAAGCGGTTGTGGAGTCTGTTGCTTCCGCGACAGGTGGCAACAGTACCTCGCCAACTACGCCAAGTGTCACGAGCCCTTCCAACATGGGCAGTTTGCAGTTCCGGTCGGCGAAGGTAACGCCGGTGAAGACGCCTTTGCGTCAAGACGCCTCCCCCGCGGCCGCGGTTACCGGCGGCCGGAAGCCCTGGCTGGACGAGGGCTTTGGCGATATTCAAACCTGGGTCAAATCCAAAGGCGCGGAGGTTGAGGACATTTCCGTGGACCCGGTCAACGGGCAAATTCGGGTGGTCACGCCGAGCGCGCAAACCAAAGCGCAACGTTTCTGTCGCCGGCTCGCCACGTCAACACGCGCCGCGAACCTCACCATGTTCCTCATCGTCGCCAACACCGCTTTGATGGCGAGCGAGTTCCACGGCATGCCGGCTACTATGAAACTGGCGTACGAAACCTTAAACCTGGCCATAACGGTTTACTTCGGCGTGGAGATGGGTGTTAAGCTAGTTGGCCTGACTCCGAAAGGTAAGGAACTTTCCCACTCACCACGTTCCGCCTCCCTGCTCGGCCCGATTACCCTGACTGTTTACTCATACACATCACGACTGACTGACACTTTCGGATTTTGTCGTGTCAAGGGTACGTCGCGGATAAGTTCAACGTGTTCGACGGCGTGGTCGTGGTGGTGTCCTTCGCTGAGTTGTTAATCACGAGTGTCACGGGCGACGGCGGAGGGATGCTAAGCGCGTTGCGCACAGGCCGGCTGCTGCGAGTGTTCAAGCTCGCCCGGTCGTGGCCGCAGTTGCGGAACATCATCACCACCATTTTAAGCACGATTCCGTCAATGTCAAGCCTCGCGGGGATGTTGCTGTTGTTCATCTTCATCTTCGACCTGCTCGGCATGCAGGTACGGCCTTGGGCCTTTCCCAAATCCGCCACACCTACGTTTTACCTCTAACGCTAGTCACGGTTAAGACCGATGGCCGGTGACTGTTGTCCATACATCGTCCAATACACATACCGATTACCCTGACTGTTGTCCACACATCGTCCGATACATGTCCAACACGCGCCCAACAAATGGACTGACACTTTGTTTCCACAATCGCAGCTGTTCGGGTACAAATTCCTGTTCTGCGACAGCTACGACGTGGCCGGCGCATCACCTACGTGCCCGCCCGGTTACACCGAACAATGCCCGGTACGAAACGAGTGCTACACCACGTGTACCTCCGAAATGGCGAACCAGTGGGTCACGTTCAACGCGGAAACGGGCGCGGCGGGGAAGTGCGTTGGGTTTTCGAATGCGGACGATGCAGAAAATGTCACCTACCTCGCCCGGCTCGGCGCGGCGGACCGACCGCGACACCACTTTGACGATTTCTTCTGGAGCTTCATTACGATTTTCCAGGTCCTGACGGGCGAGGACTGGAACGCGGTGATGTTCGACG
>Ga0302131_1001824_pt1 | contig 11442 bp, 5 predicted proteins | sample CB9_20m_MG_FD_203105 | JGI IMG/M metagenome (GOLD analysis project Ga0302131, IMG submission 203105) | Marine microbial communities from Western Arctic Ocean, Canada - CB9_20m | ecosystem: Environmental > Aquatic > Marine > Oceanic | place: Canada: Western Arctic Ocean | collected 2017-09-19
CTGCTCAGCCTAACCATACTATCTATGCGGTCCGTCTTGTGAATATTGTGGATTTTCTGCACACAAAAAGAGCGTAACAAGGATTAAAGCTCTTGGGCTTGTTGCCGATTTAATCATTAGGTTTGAGACAGACTCCCAATCTGACATGGCACAAAGTCGCTTAAAAGAGTGTTCTTTTAATGTCGGATTTATAAAGAATAAGCATATCGTGATAAAGCACTTAATCAACAATCTAGTTCGCTGTCTCTTAAATAAGAAATTTAGAGTTATCGACTAAAGATCTACACAGTTGTGTCGATACTTAAGGATAGAGAGGCAATGCCGCAAGCTGTTAATAACCAAAATCAGTCACAAGCATTTAATGAAAAATAGCTCAATCTGGTGAATATTATGTCAAATACAGAGATATCAATGCCGGCAGCAAGCGCCGCATCAGGCGGACGCCAAGCATCCCATTATGCTAGCAGCATGAACACTAACTCAGTTAAAGCGATAGACCATATCGCGTCAACTGTTAAAGCCGCTAGTGCCGCCTCTGCTATTAGCAAGGCCGCCAGCCAGCCAACTGAAAAAAATGTGGATGCTGCGGTAATCGAAATCAATCAGGTCTTTAAGTCTGCCAACACAAGCCTGGCGTTTTATGTGGACAAATCTTCACAGCGCTTTGTAGTAGAAGTAAAAGACACTAATACCGGTGAATCTATTGTTAAGTTTCCAGGTGAAGCTGCACTTAAGATTGCTGAAAGTATCGAATCTCTCAAAGGCGTGCTGTTCGATAAGACCCTATAGATCTAAACGCAAAGGAAGCTGAGTGAAAAATAATGAACTCGGCATTAGAAAATTTGCTTCACACCCTAACCATAATTTCTCCCAGCCCTCTCCTTAGAGGGTTTTTTTTGCTCAAAAAACGACGTCGCTTTTTCGGCAGCACATTTATGGTAACTAATGTTAATGAGCGTGCCCGTCCAGTACGCCATCAATGTTCGGTGTCCTAATAAGTGCCGTTTATTGACTCGCATTGCTGGCCAGTTTTTATCTGACTAATGGCATTCTTTTGTCACGTTAAAGTATATTTTTTATGTGTCGATTAAATAATTAGCAACGCAAAAGAGTCGCTAACCTGTTAACACAGACACTGCATAGAGAGACAAAAAGATTCAATAAAGTCAGTGAGTTAGGAAATTAAGTGTTAAAGAAAATTTGGCTTATGTCGATAATAGGTATAGCAACGCAAGAAAAGATTATCCCAACAGACTTGGGTAAATCTAAACTTTTTACCCGAAGACTAATTTATTGTAGAGGACACTAAAATGACTGTTATTAACTCAAATTCGGCGGCCATGTTAACCGCCAACTCGATTAACCAAAATGATCGCGCTATGACTAGTACTATGGAACGGTTATCTACAGGTAAACGCATTAACTCTGCAGCAGATGACGCAGCAGGTTTAGCCATTGCCACTAAGATGACCGCCCAGGTTCGTGGTCTTGACCAAGCTGGCCGTAACGCTAACAACGCAACATCCATGGTTCAGTTAGCTGATGGTGCTGCTGAGCAAATCAGTAACATTCTTCAAAGAATGCGCGAGATCGTAGTTCAAGCCGCTGATGGCTCTAACTCTGTCTCCGACCGAGCGGTACTTGATGTAGAATTTAAAGAAGCAGCCGAGGAGATAGATCGAATCGTTGACGTTACCGAATTCAACGGCAAGAAGCTCCTAAACGGTGATGCCGGTGGAATAGCAGATTCAGGTGAGGCTAGAGTTTCTTTCCAGATTGGTGCTAATGCTGGGCAGAAATTAACTGTCGATTTTGGTGATTTCAATCTTGCTGCGGGTGCCGCCACTGGTGTTGGTGAGACATACACAATCGGTGTGCTAAACGATCTCTCAGGTACTGGGCAGCCTCTGACCTTTAATGATGGTCAAGGCAACAGCATAAGCGTTGCTATGACTACGTATACCAATGACGCAGCAGGTGATGCCGCGCAGATAGCCGCTTTGCAAGGCGCAGCTGGTTATAGTGATCTGGCCTACACAGTAGCGGCAACTGACCCAGCTGGCGGATTAGTGTGGACTGCCAAAGAGTTTGGTAACACATCGTTTACGGCAACTTCATCGGGTAGTGGTCCCACGACAAACGCTCATGGCTCTAATGTCGGTCCAATGGGCGCTGATATTAGCAGCTACAAAACAACAGGTATGGGTAGCGACTATGACGCCACACTGACTGCTATAGATGTCTCAATCGGCGGCGTTGCCACCCAACGAGCAACCTTTGGTGCGACTATGAACCGATTGGAGTATGCGGTAGATAACTTGGCCTCATCATCATTGGCAACCGCCACTGCACGAGGTCGAATTGAAGACGCTAACTATGCTACAGAGACAACCTCTCTTGCCCGTAGTCAGATCATCGCCCAAGCCGGTACTGCCATGTTAGCCCAGGCTAACCAGAAGTCACAATCTGTGCTATCGCTACTGCAGTAAAACGAAAGACCAACACTCCTTGAACCGGCTCCTTTTTGGGGCCGGTTTTTTCGTTTTACCAATTCCCCCATAAACGTTACTGACCTCTAGATACCTCAGTTTTTACTTTATTAACCCATCATTATCTGACGAACTATTTATCAAGACCGGTGCTTGGTCGTATTTGTGTATCCCGTGATCCAGACGAGTTCAAAAATTGCCTTCTGGCTAAGGCAGGCTAGTGCTAGCCCCCTTAAAACCGGCAACGGTTCGCCTTTTTTGCCACCTTTAGGTAAAGGATTGCCGCTTTCTGTCGATTAATAACATAAGCAAGTAGAGTATGGGGTTTTGAAAAAAACCGCTATTTGCTATAACTAACCTTTAATGGGGACACTAAAATGACTGTTATTAATTCAAACTCGGCGGCCATGTTAACCGCCAACTCAATTAACCGAAATGAAAGAATGATGACCAGCACCATGGAGCGCTTGTCTACAGGTAAGCGTATTAACTCTGCTGCAGATGACGCAGCAGGTTTAGCCATTGCTACTAAGATGACGGCCCAGGTTCGTGGTCTTGACCAAGCCGGCCGTAACGCCAACAACGCTACTTCTATGTTACAGCTAGCGGATGGTGCTGCTGAGCAGGTCAGCAACATTTTACAAAGAATGCGCGAGATCGTCGTTCAGGCCGCTGATGGCTCTAACTCTGTGAGTGATGTTGCTGTTCTCAATGTCGAATTCAAAGAATCAGCTGAGGAAGTGGATCGTATTATTGACTCAACTGAATTCAACGGCAAGAAGCTATTAGATGGTTCCGCTGGCGGTTCCGCTGCCGACAGTACAGTCACGTATCAGATTGGTGCCAACGCTGGTCAGACACTGACTGTAGATTTTTCTGACTTTAACTTAGCGGCAGGAAGCGATACTAACACGACTGAAAAGTTCGTAGATTCCTCCATTAATGATGCGTTTGTGGCTGCAATGGATCCCTCAACAGACGTTACGCTTACTGACAATGAAGGCAACTCAATTACTCTTACACAAGCAGATGTAACTGCTGCGACGGCTGCATCAGGCCTGGCGACTTTGATCAATGACGCCAGTGGCACTTTTAACCTGACCGCAACGGGAGACAACGCTAATGGTTTAACCTTAACAAGTGATTCTTCTGGAGCTGGAAGTCAGGTTGCTACAATTACTTATGCAGGAACCGGCACACCTTCTTTATCGGAAACTCCAGGTGTCAGCCCAACACCAATGACTGCCGATTTGTCTGGTTTTAAAACAACAGGCATGCAAGCCACTATCGTTGTTGATGGCGCTTCTGCTTCAAGCTTCGACAACACACTGAATGCTCTTGATAAAGCCATTGAAGGTGTTGCTACTCAGCGCGCAACCTTTGGTGCCAATATGAACCGATTAGAGTATGCGGTAGATAACCTGGCCTCATCGTCATTGGCAACATCCACTGCACGAGGTCGGATTGAAGATGCTAACTACGCTACCGAGACAACCTCTCTTGCTCGTAGCCAGATCATCTCACAGGCAGGTACTGCCATGTTAGCTCAGGCTAACCAGAAGGCGCAGTCTGTTCTGGCACTATTACAATAAAAAGCTAGTCTTCACGCGTTGCTGCAACAAAGCTAGTCTTTTAGTGGGCCGAGAAACCCGGTACGAAAGTGCCGGGGATTCTTTAAAAGCTACCTGCTAAAGATGCGTGAAGAGGCCAAATATTGTAACTGTAGTAAGAGAAAATATAGTCAAGAAACGTTGATTGAGATGAGGGACGAAAGCAGCTATTACTTATAACGAAGCCGCTTTACTGACCCCATCCATTCAATCAACACTCAAAAAAATACACCTCTGCTTAGTCCTTAACCGTCTTATTAGATCTGGTTTAGATAATCCCTAACGTCTTGCTTTGTAATGCTTAACTGCATGATCCAATCTTCAATACTCACTGGAAATTGTGCGTATCTCTAAACATACAGCGTGTCGTCCTAACATTTTGATTGTAATCAAATTATAAATATTTTTGTCTGCGATGCGCCTGCATTAGTGCTATCCAAGTACCTACTAATAAACTATTTGTTATTAAATACGCTACTAAAGCACCTCCATACATACGTTTTTGTTGTTTAAAACAACCTATTTATGCTAAATTCCATAAAAATGGCAATATATTGCCGCTTTTGTTCGTCAAAATGTACATAAAACAATAATAAGGGGATTGTAGGACACCTTTTTTGCTTGTTAGTGGTTACCACTAATAGCGAAATATTTTTCCCTCACAGGCGTGGAGGTATGACCATGGTTGCAATTAACTCTAACCCAGCAGCGGCGCAAACAGCGAGTGCGCTTTACCGCAATGATCGTATTATAGATGGGATTATTGAGCGGCTATCTACCGGTAAACGTATTAACTCTGCAGCAGATGATCCCGCTGGGCTGGCCATTTCTACGCGGCTAACCTCGCAAGTTAATGGCCTTAATCAGGCGGCTAGAAATGCCAACAACGCCATTTCTATGGTACAGATTGCAGATAATTCTGCTGATACTATAACCAATATTTTTCAGCGCATGCGCGAAATTGTAGTTCAAGCTGCAGACGGCTCAAACAGTGCTAGCGATGTTGCCCTCCTCAACACGGAATTTACCGCCTTGGCTCAAGAGACTGATCGCCTAGTGGACACCACTAGCTACAATGGTAGAAATATTATTGATGGCAATGCTGATGAGAGTGGTGGCAGCTCTGTGACGTATCAGGTGGGAAGTAACGCGGGGGTAGAACAGACGCTGACGATCGATTTTGGCGATCTTAACCTCACAGATGCTGGTTTAGGGGGTAATTTTTCCTCATGGAAAACAGCCGGTCTAGGCAGTAATCTCAATACCACATTGACCGATATTGACACCGCTATTAGTGCGGTTGCCACTCAGCGCGCAACCTATGGCGCTTCGCTAAACCGATTGGAGTATGCAGTTGACAATTTGCACTCCTCGTCTTTAGTAACATCGGTCGCCAGAGGCCGTATTGAAGACACTAACTATGCAGCTGAAACCGCACGACTGGCAAAACAACAGATACTTGGGCAGGTAGGCACTGCCCTGTTAGCCCAAGCTAATATGGATGCTAAGTCGGTATTAAAACTACTGAGTGCAAACTAGTAAGTGTATGTCGGAGGTGAGCGGCGCAAAACTAGAGCTTTCTCATTCACCGCTCACTTAGTTCTTGTCATAGGCACTGGTGATAACATCGAGCTGACCTTTCATGTAGTCTCGGGTGTTATTTAAACTGTTCATCAACGTTTCCATGGCCGTAAACTGAGTCAAGTAACGCTGATATAAAACAGCCATGCGCGCTTCCAGTTTAGTCAGCTCAACCTGATAATTCTCTTCATTTTTGGTCAAGGCTGCTGTTCGGTTGGCAATTAAACCATTTTGAACATCACCGTCCAGCGTAGAGGCAGACAAACCATTAATAATCGTAGCAACATCTTGTCCTAGACCTTTAGGAGCCAAGCCGAAAAGACTTTGATTAGTCGTATCTGCGGTTAACATGGTGACAACATCGTCCCAGTTTGTAGCGATCAGGGTGTCATATTTAGCTTCATCAAACTGCAATTTACCGTAGCGATCAACACTAATACCCAGATCACGGACCGCATCAACCGTTCCACTAGCCGTAGAGGAACTGGCCGTTAACGCGTTATAAATGCGGCTCTGAACGGAGCGAAGCAATGAGCCCTCACCCGCCAGAGATAGGCCTGCTTCGACAGCTTCATCAGTATTGAGCTCATCAATTAAAGATTCAAGGTCGTTATAGGAAGTAATAATGTCCTGCAAATTAGTTTTTAACTGGCTCTTGTCGCGAGTAATGGTCAAACGCGCAGAATCAAATACCGTCTCGGTTCTGTATTTGGTTAAATAGGTAGGTCCGCTCGGCGTACCTGGCGTGCCTGGCGTACCCGGAATCAGTCCACGGTCTTCAATAATGGTATGGCGCAGCGGCTGCTCGGTAGCAAAGGTTGCTCCGTCATTGTTCGAACTCGTGTATTCTGAGTCATTGCGACTGCGTCGCATCTGCAAGGACAGACTATCGCCTATGGCCGGTGACGTTTTTGGTGTCAAAATAAGGCCGCTTGAGTCCGACGAAATAGTGTAATCAAAGTCAGCATAGGCATGTCTTGCAAACCCATTACTGTTAGTGCCCGCAGTGGCTCCTTGCAGAGCAGTGACCAAGCCGGCAATGGTTTCAGAACCCGCGGTACCAATGGTAGAGCGCTCAACCATTATGGTGTCACCGTCGTTATCGGTAAAGCTGATGTAAGCTCGATCATCAATCGAATCACTATCAGCATAATTTTCAATACGACCCGACAAAAGATCCGCTTGCAATTGCGCATCACTCCAAGCAATTCGGAATGTACCGCCACCTGTGGTTCCAACCGTGCTATTAATAGTGCCGGTGTTAGAGTAATTGCCTGATCCTGGCGTTGTTGGAGTTGACTGTAATGCAGTGTAACTACCCCCGGTGGCCCCCGTTAAATTACCTAAATTACTCAAATTATAAAGGCTACCAGAGGAGCTAGATGTGCGTTTTGCGCTAAACATGGCCATGCCAGAATCAGGGTTTCTTGGGGTGCCCTGCGGTGTAAACACGATTCCTTGGCCAGTACCAGAGAGCGCCACGGTAAAACGAAGATCATCTGCCGCTCCGTTATCGCCACCGACGCCATTATTGTTTGAACCCAAGTTAGCAGGGTAGTCTTGATCTGCCTGAATAGCGGCTATTAAGCCCGCCAAGGTCTCTGTGCCTGGGGCTCCATTTTGGGTCTCAGCGAGTGAGCCCAAGGCCGCGGAACCAGACGTGGCCGTTCCTCCTAGTGTGCTGCCATAGGGGTAGACATCACCTGGACCACCATGGGCACCTGAGGTCCCTGTGGTCTCCCACTCTTCGCCGTCTTGGTTAGTTGAACTAGCACCGGACCGGCGCGCTTCAAAAGTGCCAGACCCGAGTGAGCGGCCATCTTTCAGCGTGAAGATCAAGCCATTGCTATCATAACCGACCGTGTAATCAAAATCTGAATAGCTGCTTGTTGCGGGATCACTGCCGCTCACCGCGGTGGCTACCTGAAGGGTTTCAGCCAAATTCTTGATAGTCTCGTCGCCATCACCACCATAGTCACTTCGATCTTTAAGTTCAGCGCCACTGCCATCATCGCGAGATACCATGATGGTGTTGCCATTGGTGTCAGTAAAACTGACATAGGAATGGTCATCATCTGGATTGGGGTATTTACCATGAATAGCGCCCCTCAGCATGTCTGTCTGAAGTTGCGCGTTGGTATAGGCAAAATTCACTGTAGATTCGTTAGCAGTGCTCCAGACTGGGCTCGTGGCAGAGCTCACCAGTACACTGGTAACCGTTGGGTCAGTGACGCCCTGCTTAGGGGTAAATAGCAGAGTGCCATCGGCTGATTGACTAATGATAAAATCAAAGTCATCGTAATCGCTCGTTGCCGGAGTACTTCCTGCTTGAACAGTGGCGTTCCGCAAATCAGTGTTAAGACTACTTTTGTTATAGCCACTAAAGTTGCTGCCCCCGTTATTATTCTGGTTGGCTTCAATCATCAGAGTATGGCCACTGCCATCTGTAATGCTTACATAGGTGTTACCAGACGCATTTTTATTAGCATTGAGCGCACCGGCAAGATCACTATTACTTAAACTTAAGGTAAAAGTACCTGTGCCGTTATCAACTTCAGTTACTGTGCCCCGAACATTGTCAATTAGAAGCTCTTCGCCGGAATTTTTAGTCACTTCAATTTTTAGTGCCTGACCATTTAATGCAGAATTAGACACACTACTGTTTAGCGTTACTTCAGTAAGAGCATCTATATCTGACGTACCGGAAACAGTTCCTATTTCAGTTGATCCCGCATAAAGTTTAATGGTGTAGTTTGCATCTGGCTGATGGTCATAATAATTAAGATCGCCAATGTCTAGCTTAAATTGATAGGTACTAGCGCTGTTATAGGTCTCGCCCAATACTTGAGAAACTGTTGCACCGTCACTGTACAAATAGGCCGTGTTACTTCCAGTAGTAGTTGCTTCAACCGGGGCCTCTCCAGGGTTATAAGCGCCACTATCGCCACCTGAAGTATTAACCGTCCAACCGGTGATCACTGAAGAGGTATAACTTCCGTCCGCGAGACTTTGACTTTCAAAACTAGGATTGGTGATGCTGATTGATCGAGTACTTGTACTGGACGTGCCACCACTTAAAGTCCGAATTTCACTGGCTAATATATTGTGGTCGCGGCCGTAGTCATCAGTAAATATCAGCGCGCCGTCACCATCGCCACTTCCGCCAGTAGTAATAATACTGGCCGCCACATCAGCGCGCAGCTGGGCCTCAGTATAGCCATATTCGTAGGAACCACTGTTAACAGAGTTAATAGTGCCACCGGTATAATCTGTGTAGGTATCATCGGTGCCACCGGTAGTAGCACTGCCAGTGCCTGCCGCAAAGGACGCCGCCTGGGCTGTGGCCACGTATCTCTCAATCGTTTCTCCGTCCGCCGTAGTGGTTCCGTTTGGCCAAAATCCGCCTAGACCGTTTCGGGGAAGGACCATTGATCCGCCAATTCCGTCATACAAAGTGACAGATCCCAAATAATCAGGATCAGCGGAATCATCCAGATAATTATCAATATCTGAATTATTTAACGGACTCACATCATAGACGGTAATGTTTGCTGGATCAGAACCATAGGGGTTGGCAATAGTGGTGGCGGTGTACCCAGAACCTGGGCCCCCTGTTGGACCTGCACCTAAATTTTGTCCAACATAGGCCGCCTTAGGGGTAAACCGGACTGTATTAACATTTTCTTGGCTAATGTCGTACGCATAGCCAGTGCCAGTGCCAGATCCATTGCTCAGAACCATGTGAGGTGCCGAGGTAACGCGCCCAGTTGTCGAATTAAGCTGAAAAGTCGCACCTTCTATGACATTAGATATGACATTACTACCACGATTAATTAAAAGTCCTTCGTAACCTATCTCTGCATCTTGGGCCGCTTGTAGCACGTTTGAGGAGACCCCGAAACCAAGACTATTGGTAGCAACACTGCTGCTAGTAGCTACAGAGAAGCGTCCATCAAGTCCCTCTGCGCCAGAGAGGACAATGCGATAATTATTACCAATACCACTCACATCCAATAAGGCTGCGGTGATCCCTGTATCTGCATCATTAATAGCAGTGACGATACCCGCCAGTGTGTCGTTACCGGCACCAATTTTAACAATAGTGTCAGTAGGGGCATTAACCGAGTTAACCCCTAGAACTGAACTACTAGCGGTTTGTCCCGAACCATTGAGTGTAAACGTTGGCGTACTAACAACCCCATCGCTTTTATAGTCAAACACTAGACTGGTAGAGGTCGCAGAGACGGTAAATTTTAAATTGTCATAATCACTGGCATCTTGAATAGCCTCTGCCATTTGTTGGGCAGAGGTTACCGAGACATTTGTTTTAGTGATGGTAGCACCAGTATCCGATCTAGTTGCCGAAGTGATCGTACCAATAGCGTTGGCTTTTTGAACAAATGTTAGCTTATTGTCATCAACCACTGCAGTAGTCTGAAAATTTGTAGAAGCGTTGCTGTTAATGGCATTGGCTAAGTCCTGAAGAGTCACCGCACCCACGGGAATCGGCAGTCCAAAGGTAGTCATGTCGGCTAAGCCGACAATGACCGTTTCATCGCTACCGGAGCCATTGCTACCTGCAACAGATATAGAACCAGTGCTAGCTAAGGCCGTTTGTAACTGTGCTTCTGTAATAGAGAGTTCGTAGTCAGTGCGAACTGAAAAATCAGTGGATGCAATGCTGACTGTGGTAGTGCCATCGGATACTGCTAGGGAATCTGAACCGGCACTGCTTGGGGTAAAGGTGTAACTTGCGGGGGACCCATTTACCGGGGCTGCACTAATAATCCCCTGGGCAATGTTGCCAATGCTATAGGACGCTGATCCGTCGACGCTAGCAATAGCCGATGCTATCTGTGCTGAAGCGCCTGCCGTAGTCTGCACAAAACTAATGCCCTTGGTACGATGAACCTCTGCTGAGGAAAAGTTGCCCGCAAACCCAGCGTTAGCAGAAATGTCGTTATTAATGGCTAAAATGAGTCCTTCAAGACTTGCATTTTCAAAGGTGTAAATACCAGCACCTTCCAGCGACTCCATGGCTATGTCAATTTCAGCCTGAGTAATTTGAATCGTATTGCTACCGTCAGAGTATTCTATATACGCCGCTGTGCCATCGCCGACTGCTTGCAACTGCGCAGTGGTTATAGAGTGTTCATAGGTCCCTGTGCGTGTCACTCCAATGGAAAGAGTAATATCAAAAGCGGCACTGGCATTCACATTACCGCTGCTTGTCTGATAGCTATTGGATGCAACACGTTGATTTTCAGCTAGCTGATAGACATTGATATCATAGCCACCCTCTGGTGCATCATTGGTTACACTGAGAAAAGAAACCGCATTCTCGTTGGAGCTTTTACCCGCTGTCGAGTAAATTTCATTGGCGTCGTTAATTTTTTCAAAAGAGCTTGCAAGGATGTCTAGCTGCGATGAGATTAGTCCATAGCCCGATATCTTGGCTTCTGTTTTGTCAATTTTCCCCTGCAGTGCATATTCTGCTGGAAGCTTTTCTGCATTGGTTAAATTTGTAGCTAATTCTTGTACATTAATGCCCGACCCTGAGCCAAGTGTTAGTAGTATGGAAGATCCTATACTGCTCTTAGTTGCCGCAGTCGATGACGCGGTGGCAGTAGAATCAACGCCGGTAGTGGTGACCATTCAAAAACCTACTTAATATAGTTGAACAAACTGAGTTGCGAAATTTGTGCGAAGCTTGCCTGAGCCGCCTCAAGCGATAACATTTGTGCTGACATTTCGGTGATAGC
>Ga0302131_1001826_pt1 | contig 11425 bp, 8 predicted proteins | sample CB9_20m_MG_FD_203105 | JGI IMG/M metagenome (GOLD analysis project Ga0302131, IMG submission 203105) | Marine microbial communities from Western Arctic Ocean, Canada - CB9_20m | ecosystem: Environmental > Aquatic > Marine > Oceanic | place: Canada: Western Arctic Ocean | collected 2017-09-19
AACATCCGAGTCAAAGATGACCTCAAGCTCAAAAAGGTCTCTGTAGAAAGTCAGCGACCTATCCATGTCGCTGACGCTGATGCCAGTGTGGTTAACTCGGGTTATCGTCATTTCATGGTGTCCGTTTCATTTTGTCCGTTCGGCGTTGTGATAAAGAGGATTGTCGCACTACTTTTCGGGCGATCTTTTCGGGCGACAGGCCCCTTATAGAGCTTACTGCCTAAAGCGACTTGCCTTGAGTATGGGCGATGATCCGTGAGCGAATATCCGGGAGTGCATCAAAAGTCCTGGGAACACAGAGTTGGAAGCAGGCGGACGCACTGGCCAGTGCTGAAATATCTTTTATGTCGGTAGACAGGGCTGCTTTGCTTGTGAAGTCGAGTAAAAAACGGTGACTTAACAAACCGACAACCGCCTGCTGCGTCGTGAGTGGCTTTATCTGAATCTCGTCGTCGGGGGTTGGCTTCAGAAAATAGATATTTTTGAGTGGGCGCGGTTCTGCGCAGTGAAAGCCGGCCGATATGCCAGTTTGCGACAAACCTAGTTGCCATTTCCCGTTGTAGCTTTTGGTTGCGCCAATGTCTGTGAATGACGCTTTCAATGTTTCAAAAGAGTCTTCCCATATTCGTAGTGAAGGGTGGCCAGGCATTACCTGGAAGCCTGTGGCGTGCTTGTGCAGCCAGACACAGTCGTCGGCCAGGAAGCGGTAGCCATTGGTAGCAAAGTTTGTTGCGAGCGTTGATTTTCCAGCACCGGAGTTGGCGATAAAAACGACAGCACAATGATCGATTTCAACAGCGCTCGCATGAAACACGAGTCGTTGTTGCTGGCTTAACGCTAGAGGGAATACCAAATTATGGTAGGCTTCTTTTAACAACTCGTGTGAGACCCCAGGGACGGGAGTGGCATTGATCTTGTCGGCATTGCCGCTGACAATGAAGTCTGCGAGGCCTGAAAACCTGATGAGGAAACGCTCGCCCAAACGGTAAAAAACGGGGTGAAACGTTCCACCTTTTTGTGGCCACTCGTTAAACGCGGGCTCTTTTTGGGGAAGCTGCTCACGGGGATCTTCGATCTGCCAGGTTGGCATGGCGGGGTGCTCAAATGATGCGCCGATAGTGTTCAAGTCGCCAGTGGGGTCGTGAAAGTAGCCTGTTCGGTACTAAGCAAAGCGTAGTCGATCATTTGAACTCTGTTGGCGATATCGCGACGGTTTCGCTCATGAAATCGACAGACTTAATTGTCGTGCAACGTGACTGACGTCCCAACTCCAGCCGGCTAGAGCGGGCTATGCCCTGTAGCAAATAGACGCTGAAATGGCGTCCATCAGCGCCAGCATGCGCAGGACGCTTTCTGATCGGCTCGGTCATGCCGGCATTTTTATGGTCATTTTTATGATTATTTTCATCATGCTCAACGCCTGGGCAGGATTATCTTGCACCTTTTCTCTTTTTGCCTTTGCCACTGTGACCATTTCTACCCCCAGCATCTGCCGAACCGCCGCCTGACCCATGGGTCAGACGACTCAACTTGCCGAACACCTCCAGCTTAGGGCTTTTGTAAGGCTTTCGAGACGCCGTGGTGATGCCAGCATTTTCTGCTGCTGAGTTTGAATTGTTATCCAGATTTTCCATCTTAGATTCCGTGAATTAAAAGATACGTTTCAACGTGTCGTGTCAGACCTATTGTCCCCAAAGATAATATCGCAAAACAATAGATTCCACAAAACCCATGGTACCTCGTAGGGCATCTCGTCGTCGTAAACTTCAAAGTGACGGTTGACGTAAGACCTACTTATCCAGGCGTGGCCTGTTGACAGGCTCTCAGTTTTCAGCGCGGCCCTCAGGTGTTCAGTATAGTAATCAAAGGTCACCGAAAATTTCGCTTTTGTTGTCCTGGACAATACTTCTTTGGGTAGCAGTTCTCGCAGTGCCTGACGATGAATATATTTGTTCAACCCACCTTGATGCTTTAGGCGCTTTGGCAGCATAAAGGACAGTTGGATCATCGCTTTACTCGAGTAGGGTCGTCGGGTCTCAATGCCAAAGGCGGCAACGTATCGCTCGTTAATCAGGTGGTTCTTGATGAGATAGGCATTCTGCAGCAACGAAAGTTCATGGCGTTGGCCAGCCAGGCGCAGTTTCTTCTCATTCAGTGTAGGCTGGCTTTCAATCCGCTGTTTCAATTCCCCTTGTAAGTGTGTGAGCAACCATGGGTGTTGATTTGATATGGCTGCTTTGCTGTTAATGATTTTTTTTATCTGTTCAACCGCGAAGCTGGGTAACGTTATTACTCCAATGGCGCGAACTAGTCGCCGGATACCGCCCTCTAAACTGTCACTGGCAATATCATCGGCAAGTGTCTTGAACAGGTGAGTCCAATTTTTCTCCACAAGATCGTCCTCATACATCCCCGGCCGCCCCCCCAGCCATTCGTCACCGCCCCGCCCATCCAGCAGAACGCGGCTATTAGCCGACTGCACAGCGGCGAGTTCATTCGCTGACATCACAAGGTTAGGGAGCCCGGGAAGGTCCTTGTAAGTCCGAGCGGCCCTGAGATACGAGGAAAATTCGGGATAAGCCGGTTCAATTTCCTGGATAGTCAAGTTTAGGTGTTTGCCCACCGCGCGCGCGTAGTCGATTTCGTCGGCACGTGGTTCACCGGCAAAGTTGAGCGTATAACCGGTGAATCCAGGCGACGCCAGTTGATCGTGACGTTCAAGGTCGGCCGCCATTGCAAAGATACCGGAAGAGTCCAGTCCGCCGCTGACTTCGATAGAGATCGAGCTTTGCGATCTTGACTGTCTTCTTACCGTATCTGCGAACAACTCACGATAGTGCTCTATGTAGTCGCTGTCCTTTGCATAATGGAGCTTCGTAAAAAAGTCAGGGGCCCAATATTGTTGGATTCTAGGTCCGCGGGCATCGACTTCCATGCAATGTGCTGCATCAAGAATGTTAATCCCCTGCCAAAGGGTTTCGGTTCGTGAGACCCATTGATCGGCAAGGTATTCCGCAAGTACACCTTCGTTGGGTGTCTCCGGTACGTCGGACGCTGCCATGACCGCGTGCAGGTCTGAGGCAAAAAACAGGCTGGTGCCATTCCAGTGGAAATGGAACGGTTTGTTACCGATCGGGTCACGGGCACAAAACAGGCGTTGGCTATCGACGTGCCACACGGCCAGCGCGAAGTCGCCGTCAATGTGATCCAGACACTGCCGGCCCCACAACTGGTAGGCCCGCAAGACGAGTTCGGCATCTGAGCGATTGCGCAATATGCGACCTTTTGCGAGCAACCGTTGGCGTAGCTCGATCCAGTTATCAACTCGGCCGTCTATGACCATAACAAGCAACCCGTCTTCACTGCTGACCGGTTGCCGTTCGATCAATGACTCGGGCGTGGTGTGCAACTGACAATGACTAAGGGCCGTGCCGGATGAGGCCTTTTCTGTCCAGTGTGTAATGCCGTCTTTGCCGCGGTAGTGCATCGCGCTGGTCATTGTTATCATCTCTTCCGGGGGCACTGGCTTGCCGTCGAAATTGATGATCCCAGCAATGCCACTCACAAGTCATAGCCGCGCTGGCGTTTAACGGCCAGGGCGGAACGGTTTGGTGGCGCAGAAGCGTCAGCTTTAGTAAAAAAGAGGCTGGGAAGTCGCATGGAACAAATGATAACTCGAGAAGGCTTTGAGTTTGCTAATTAAAGTCCTTAAATTAAAGTCCTTAAATTAAAGTTCTTAAATTAAAGTTCTTAAATTAAAGTTCTTAAATAATTTTGGTCAAGTAAAGATTATGAATTTAAACCAGAGGTTTACGATATCCGGCGAGGTGATCTGTCAGGTGCTCGACGATGAAAGTGTATTGCTTGACCTGGCCAGTGAAAACTATCTTGGACTTAATGAAGTTGGTACCCGGGTCTGGCAGATCCTTGATGATGGCGGAACGATGCGCTCAGTGGTGTCGACACTGCTCGAGGAATATGACACAGACGAAGATACCCTGATTAAGGACTTGGACAATCTTTTGGGTAGCATGCAGGCGCAAGGTCTCATCAAGCTCGTGGATTAATTATCACGGTGGTTTCTCGGCCTTGTTGCAAGATGTATGAGCCCTGAATAAACAAACTGCTTTTTGATAAGCCGAAGGCCCTTTCGCCTCCTAAAGAGAGCGGAGTCTGTGGTAAGCTCCGACTTCGATTTTTGGGGTGTTTGAGGTGGTCCGGGGGGATCGCACGACCAAATCACTCCAGTTGGCTTTGGAAATTCAATGAGACCCCTAAAAAGACATAAAGATGCCAGTGGCAAACTGTTTCTGGAAGTACCGTTGCGTGGGGGCGATTTGATCCGCCACCCGTTACTGAATAAGGGTACGGCCTTTAGCGCACAGGAACGCGAGGATTTCCATCTTACTGGATTGTTACCGCACGAGATCAATACCCTGGAGCAACAGGTTCAGCGCGCGGGATCCGCCATCCGTCGAATGGTGGAGCCGTTGGATAAGTATGCCAGTCTGGTGACGCTGCAGAACAGAAATGAGCAGCTGTTCTTTTCTGTGCTTTGCGCCAATCTGCAGGAACTCATGCCGATCATCTACACACCAACCGTCGGCCAGGCCACGCAACGCTTCAGTCACGAGTTTCGTGGTGGCCGAGGGCTTTGGCTTACGCCTGATCACAAAGGAAAGATGAAGGATATTTTACGCCGGGGACCTTTCTTCGATGACATTAGGCTTATCGTCATCACGGACAGCGAATCTATTCTTGGTATCGGTGATCAGGGTGCCGGTGGTATGGCAATCAGTGTCGGCAAGTTGGCACTTTACTCTGCTGGCGCAGGCATCCACCCTGCCGAAACGCTGCCCATCTGTCTTGATGTTGGAACCAATAACGAAGCGTTGCTGAACGATGATTTATACCTTGGTTGGCGTCAGCCGCGTTTGACTGGTGAAGAATACTTCTCACTGTGTGAAGAGTTTGTTGAAGCCGTCGCCGAGGTTTTCCCCAAAGCATTAATTCAATGGGAGGATTTTCGTAATAACAATGCGCTCATTCTCCTGAAAGAGTATCGAAACCGCGTTCTTTCTTTTAACGATGACATTCAGGGAACCGGTGCAGTGGCGCTGGCTGGTGTGCTCTCGGGCCTTCGGGTCAAGGGCGAGAAACTAGCGGGCCAGCGGATTGTCATACATGGTGCGGGTGCAGCCGGTTACGGCATTGCGCTGCAGGTTATGGATGAGCTTTCCCAGCTAGGTCTGTCTGACGAGGAAATCAGAGAGTCAATCGCGGTGCTCGATAGTAAGGGCTTGGTTATTGCTGATCGAATTGAAGATGGCCACTACAAGCAGAAACTTGCCTGGCCACGAGCGTTAGCCCAGAAGTACGGCCTTGATGTCAATGATCCAAGCCTGGAGCTTGTCGTTGATAATTACAAGCCCACTATTTTGATTGGGTCGTCCGGGTCCCCTGGCGCGTTTCATCAAGAAATTGTTGCCTCGATGCTGACGCATACAGAGCGACCGATTATTATGCCTTTTTCCAATCCAACGATTTTGTCAGAGGCAATACCTGCCGACCTGCTCAAATGGTCTAACGGTCAGGCTTTGGTTGCGACTGGCAGCCCTTACGAGCCGGTGGAACTCAATGGACGAAGCTACGCCATTGGGCAGGGAAACAACGTCTTTATCTTCCCCGGGCTAGGGTTGGGCTCGCTGGCGGCGGAATCGACATCGGTGACCGATGGTATGGTCAGCGCAGCGGCAAGTGCGCTGGCAAAAGCGGTTAAAGACGAGGAACTGGAAACAGGATCACTTTACCCGTCTGTCGTCCGTCTGCGTGAAGTATCTCGTGAGGTGGCCTTGGCCGTGGCACTTCGAGCGGTGGAAGAGGGCGTAGCGCCAATGAGAACCGAACTGGAGATCCAGACGGCCCTGGACGATATGATTTGGGACCCTGTCTATCCGGAATATGTCCCTGTGTAAGGGACATTGATCCGGAGCGCTAAGCGCCTCTAGAAATAAGCAGCCTGAAGGCTGCTTATTTTGGTTGCATCCGAATACCACCATCCATCCGAATCGTCTCACCATTCATATAGTCATTTTCGATTAACATTTCGGCAACGTGGGCAATTTCCTGTGGTTCTCCGAGTCTTCTTGGAAACAGCACGGTATTGGCCAGTGATGCTTTTGCCGGCTCGGGTAAACCCTGCAGCATGGGTGTGTTGATCAGGCCCGGGGCAATGGTGTTGACTCGAATACCGATGCTGGCAAGGTCTCGCGCAATTGGCAGGGTCATGGCGACGACACCACCTTTGGATGCGCTGTAGGCCGCCTGTCCTATTTGTCCGTCGAAGGCTGCAACAGACGCAGTATTAATAATCACACCCCGGCAGCCATCGTCGGTGACGGGTTCGTTACCGGCCATGACAGATGCCGCCAGTCGAATCACATTAAAAGTTCCAATAAGGTTGACGTCGATAACCCGCTTGAACCAGTCCAGCGGCATTGGACCGTCTCTTCCCACTGTCCTGCTCGGTGTGCCGATACCCGCGTAATTACAACAGATATGTACCGTGTCAAATGCTGCCTGCACGCCCGCGATACCTGCTTGCACAGAGGCCTCGTCGGCAACATTGACGTTGAAATACGCGGCGCCATTACCCAGTGTTTTGGCTCTTTCTTGCCCAAGATCGTCATTCATATCAAAAATAGCAACCTTTGCCCCTTTGCTGTGTAGCAATTCGGCGGTCGCCCAACCCAGTCCTGATGCGCCGCCAGTAATAATGGCGACTTTTCCGTTGATATCCATGGTTAACTCCATTTCGGTAATAAATTTGCGCGCAATGATATCAGGCGAACCCACCGTTCAGTGTCTTTATCGCGATAAAGGTGGCTAATGCAGAGATCTTTTTGACTTATGGCTGACATACTGAGAAATCTATATAATCGCCCGATTTCCTCGGCCCTGAACTGAAGTAGCCTATGCCCAAGAATAAGATGATCCCGATTATTAAGAATCCGTTTACCGAGTCCAAGCCGATAAGGTTTTCGGTGCCGGATCAGATTGATTACCAACCTGGACCCTATGAAGAAACCCTGGAAGAAGCCCATAATATTAGGCAAAAACCGTTTGTCTCTGCGGGGTTTAAAAATGTCCAGCGGCAGCACCTGAAAAATAGGATGACGGTGTGGGAAAGGATCAAGGTCCTGACCACGAAACCACCCAAAATCCAGTTCCAGAACTGGGGCCCCAATCTGGATGGCGCGTCTTTGGTCACTGCCGTCGTCGAGGTGGAAGGCCGCGACGTGGCGCTTTACGGGCACGACTTCACGATCCGCGCGGGTTCCATGGACGCCACCAATGGCAAAAAGCTTGCACGCCTTTACGAGTTAGCGGGTAAGCACAAGATACCGCTTATCGGCATGAATGATTCATCCGGCGCATTTGTGCCGGCCGGCGTCGGCGGCCTTGACGGCTATGCAGAAGCCTTTACCGCCCTTAGGAAGATTAGCGGCGTTGTACCGTCAATTATGTGTATGTTTGGCTTTAATGCTGGTGGTGGTTCCTACCTTCCCAGGCAGGGCAGCTTTTTGATTCAGCCGAAAGAAACCTTCTTCGGGTTGACCGGTCCTGGTGTTGTAAAGTCTGTCCTTGGTGAAGACGTCACGGCGGATGAACTAGGTGGGCCTAGTGTTCATTCTCAAAGCGGTGTTACAGACATCACGGTTGAAGACGAAGTCACTGCGCTGCAGACCGCCAAAGAGTTGCTTCGCTATTTGCCGAGTGGCAATTCAGAAATGGCGCCTTTTCAGCCCACATCTGATCCCACTGACCGAAAGACATGGGACATTGATCTGTTGTTCAGGAAAGCATTCAACTCACCTACTGGTTTCAACACGCCCGTCGATGTCAGCATTATTATTCAGCAGGTCTGCGATCACGGTGACTATTTTGAAATCCAGCCAGATCGGGCTAGGAACACGATTACCTGCTTTGGCCGGCTTGGTGGTAATGTCGTTGGCTTTGTCGCCAACAATTCAGCAATTGGCTCCGGTCAGATTGATATAGATGCTGCCTACAAAAACGCGCGTTTTATTCGGTTCTGCAACCTTTACAATATCCCGGTCGTCTTTATGGAAGACACGACAGGCTTCCTGCCAGGAAAGGAGCAGGAGAGTCGCGGTATTGTTCAGGCTGGCCGAGCGATGCTTGATGCCATTATTGACCTTCGAACGCCTCGCTTCCTGGTCCTGATTCGCAATGCTATTGGTGGGGCTTACGCTTCTTACAACAATTACCCCACTGGCGCTGATCTGGTCATTGCCATGCCAACCACCCGAGTTGCTGTCATGGGCCCGCCGGGGGTTGAGTTCGTCTATAAAGATGAATTGAGAAGCCTTCGAGGGGGTTTGAAGCAACAAGTAGAAAATCAAAGAGTGGCACTTCAGGCGCAGGGCATCAAAGGTAGCCAGTTGGAAGCAGGCGCAAAGGCGAATGCAGCCAGTTGGCTGGCAGCAGAAGAAGCCAAGCTGGGCAAGCGTTATGAGAAGGAGTTAATGAATCCGAAAGAGGCACTCAGCCTGGGTTCGGTTTCACAGATTGTAATGCCGTCTGACCTGCGCCAGGTATTGGCGGATAATATGGCGTTCCACTTAAGGCACTACGAACCCACACCATTCGCTGGTATCCAGCGCGAATTTCACTAGGGGACCGTCATGTCTAACCAATACTATTTAAGCAACTCACTGGTCCATAAATCAAGGCACAGGGCATCGGGTTCAGCTTGGGAGCAGTCCTTCAGTTGTTCGGACATGCGACCACTGATTATCTGTCGAGGTCCTATTCGTTTGGAGACCATGACAGTATTCGAGGAAATGGGCATAAAAGATTTTGGAATTCTTTTGTCAGAGAAAGACTCCATCACTTATGCCAATGCCCTGTCACCGGAATTGCGAAAACACATGGACCCCTCCAAGGTGCATCGCGTTCAGGATTACACCGGAGCGACCAAAGAAGAACGTAACGCGCGAATCACCCAGATCGTTCAGATCGCAAGGAACAATGGGTACGACAGTATCTTCGCGGGGTACGGTTTTATGGCAGAGGATGAAGCGATGGTGTCTGCCATGGAAGCTGCGGGGTTGAACTTTATCGGCCCCTGCTCAGGTACCGTTGAGTCAGCCGGCAGAAAAGATCTTGCGAAGCGTACCGCACTGGAAGTTGGTGTTTCTGTGACGCCGGGGATCGACAACGCGACAACCCTGACGTTGTTAAGATTGCATCCAAGTGAGGTGGAACTGCAAACCGTGATCAAAAAGTACGGACTTAAGGTCCCGAAAGCTTTGATGAATAACGCCAGCACCCTCGATGAAAAAGCCGAGCTGGTGTTGGATGCGTCTTATACAAAGGGGGTTGATCTTTTCTCGGTTGACCAGTTGGCTGAAACTCTGGCAGAAGAGATCGGCAAGATCTTCAAGAGAAACCCGGATAACAGGATAAGGCTTAAGGCCATCGGAGGTGGTGGCGGTAAAGGCCAAAGAATTCTTGATGCGCCGGTTCACTACAAAGGCAGCGCAGTAAAAAAACTGAACCAGGCTGTTAAGCCCGTTGCGCCATTGCTGCGAGAGGTTCTCTCTGAGGTCAAAGCGACTGGCGTTGGCGACAACAAGAACGTCCTTGCAGAGATCAATGTCGAGACCGTCCGTCATTTAGAAATACAGGTAATCGGGAATGGCGACTGGTGTACCACACTGGGTGGGCGCGACTGCTCGGTGCAGATGAATGAGCAGAAGCTGCTTGAGGTATCTGTAACCGTAGAAGAACTGGCTGAAGCGATCGAACGAACCGATAATGAGGCCGCAAGAAAAACACTCGAAACTGATCTGAAAATGCTCAAGGAAATGGAAGAAGAAGCATCACGCTTTGGCGGGGCGGTTGGTCTTGATTCTGTTTCTACATTTGAGTGTATTATCGATCGTGATCGTCACTATTTCATGGAAATGAACACTCGGGTGCAGGTCGAACACAGGGTCAGTGAACTTTGCTACACCCTGCAGTTTACTAACCCAGATGATAGCGATGATTCGTTTGCAGTCGATTCTATCGTAGAACTGATGGTGTTACTGGCTCGTCATGGTAAACGCTTGCCAAAGCCAACCCGTGAGCGTCGTGAACCAGCTTCGCTAGAAGCAAGGATGAATGCGACCGATCGGGCACTGAAACCCCACGCCGGTGGTGTTATCACTCAATGGTCAGATACCATTGAAGGTGAAATTCGCGATGATCAGGGCATCTGTTTACACAACCCCGATACAGATGTGTTTATGAAGTACCATTTGGCGGGGGCCTATGATTCCAACATTGCGCTGCTGCTAAGTACTGGCCGGGGGCGCGCCGAATCTTACGCGAAAATGGCTGATATCCTAAGGCAGACTCGACTCAGTGGGGATAACCTCAGCACGAATATTGAGTTTCTTTACGGGTTGGTCAACTGGCTGTTGGGTAACAATGCCGAAGCCAGGCCTGCAACCAATTTTGTGCTGCCATATCTGACCGCGGTTGGGCAGTTAAAGGCTCTCAGTGACAACATTGACATTGTTCACGCCTACAACGAAATCCAGACTTACCAGTTGAAACAAAACAAAGATGCGCTCTATCAATCGGCAGTAAAAGACATCATGACCCGCAAGGCTAGTTTGCTGGCACGGCCGATGAACCGATTGTTTGTAGAACCGCATTATCTTTCAGGTTGGCTAGCGATTAACCAGCAACACTTTTCGATCAGCGAAGATGGGGTGGAATGGCGATCAAACCCTGTTCGGGTGTTGGCAGATCTCTATCGATATCTCAATATGGATACGCGAGTCGGTATACCTGCTTTGTATGCGATTTGGGACCATGACGACGAATTGCTGCAAGAGGCGCTGAGTTTTTACGATAGCCTGGAGGCCGAATTGGATATCTCGGACTGGCAGGCGCTGTGTAAAGGGCTCAAGGGTAAAAAGGCTAAAGACGTGTTTGGTGCTCGATTAGCGGATGTTCAGGCAGCGCACGAGGGATTCCAACTTGGACTCGATGTTCTTTCAATTCTGCCCTACATCGGCAAAAGAACGGGTTTCTTTGAGCTTAAAGTCACAGAGGCCCTGGGTGTCATTATTCCTGAAAGATTACGCGACCGGGAGGCTCAGGCGTCAGCCTTTAAGGTATTGTCGCCGCCGCCTGCAATTTCCGGTAACGAGATAACAGCGCCGACCGGTGGCATGTACTATGCGCGTGAGGCGCCAGATCGTCCCGCGTTCATTGAGGCGGGACAGCATTTCGAGATCGGCGACCCGTTGTTCATTATTGAAGTGATGAAGATGTTCAACAAGGTACATGCTCCTTTTGCTGGTACCATCGACAAGGTCTTACTGGATATTGATGCGACGATCAT
>Ga0302131_1001827_pt1 | contig 11424 bp, 9 predicted proteins | sample CB9_20m_MG_FD_203105 | JGI IMG/M metagenome (GOLD analysis project Ga0302131, IMG submission 203105) | Marine microbial communities from Western Arctic Ocean, Canada - CB9_20m | ecosystem: Environmental > Aquatic > Marine > Oceanic | place: Canada: Western Arctic Ocean | collected 2017-09-19
AGGCCGACTTTTATCAATAACTCTCATTCTCGTCCCTATAGGCTGAGCAATATAGATGCCTGGCTTATCAGGAATCTTCATCGAAAATTCTTTTTTCTTAGCTCTCAGTACTAAGTTCTTATCCATTATTAACCTCGTGATTTAGCATAGGTTGGTCGAAGACCCCATCACCCATAATTTGTCCATTCAGATTTAAGCGCTGTGCCCTCATCAGGAATATCTTCAAAAGAAACAGTGAACTCTTGGAAATCACCAAAAGCCATTACGTAACCCCCATAGCTAAGGCAAGGCTCGATAACATGTACCAAGTCCTCTAACTGATCTTCAGTTAACTGTTCTCTCGCCTCCACGTTAAAGTAGAAAGAGGCTCGAGAAATAGCCAGCCCCCCCTCGTTATATTCCGCAGAGCGAGGGCCATATAACCAAGCTGCCTCGATTTTTTCGTACAATTCAGGGGAATCTAAATCACCATCGAACAACACTGTCAGGTTAGTTCGGCACAGTTCGACTAAGTCACCGACAAAATCAAGTCTAAATGAAGTCAAATCCTCAGGGTCATCAATCCAGTCGCCCTCAGGTGTTTCAACGTATTTAAGCTGCATAAATCCAATGTCTAAGCATGCGGTGTATTTTTTCACTTTGACTACTCCTTAAAAAATGAGCTTGTGATAACTATGTGAGATGGTCCTGTTAACCAGCCAGTAACTATATAGATCGAGCGGCTATATGCAACTACGCATAGCCACTGCCTAATGAGCAGCTTTTTTGAAATCAGCCTACTTTGTGTCTATGCAGATACAGTAACAATCACAAGCCCTCAGCAGGCTCCCCCGCCCTCTAACTAATGCTGACACCACATTGCTCAAAGGTAGCACTGTCATTATCTTGAAAGGACAACCCATACTTAACTTTCACGGCATAGTACTTCTGCACATACTCACAGAACCTGACGATCTTATACTCTAGCCCTTTGCCATCATTACTCCTACGCAGGAAGTCCTTTGGCCCAGCTGAGCCTTTAGAGCTGTTCACACGCCCGCAGGACGGTACATGGTTGGCCTTGTCGTTGGCGAAAGTTCGTTTCTTGTCAGGGCTCCAAGAGGCTGCACCGCTCTCATGCGCGTCTTTAAGGCTAACTAAGTGGTCTATGTTGATGAAGTCGCAGGATTGATTGGTATAAAAGCCAATGGAGACATTAGGCTTGTAGCTGTGGTATTTAAAGTCAGAACGGTTGTAGCGCTCTTCTGCCGATGAACCAGTAGCTACTAGCAGTAATACGCAATAGACAGTAATGACAAAAGGTAGCCTCTTAACAGAGCTGCCAAGAGGCTGTAGCACGTGGTCTAGCCTTTTTGGCTATTGTGTACATGATCATCATGGCTATGCTGTGTAGCCGCTTTGTTATCCTCTTGAGATATGGCGCTGACTTCTACCTCATGCTGCCCATGCTGATCAATATTTGTATTGTTGTGGTAATGGTAACCAGAGCAAAGTCCTTTGTTGATCGACTTCTGGCTACAATTATGGCCACCATATGCGTCTGTTCGGCCGCTATGTGCAGAAGAGTATGATGCTAAAGAAGCTACAACTAGCATCAGTGCTGCTGTTATCAAATGTTTCATTAGATTTCCTTTTTTAGTTTTGTGTTGGAGTGCTTAAACTTTATCTGTGGCATTAGAGCAGCACACGCAGGGTTAAAACTTGTCGCAGTCTGCAGTTACTACTCGCGCACCACGAGTTGATGCGTGGCTATAGGTGAAGACTCCATTATGATAAGCGGCGACTGAAGAACTACCCTTGAGGTCAAAAGACTCTTGGCCATCATTGGCAAAGATGCTGAACGTGATATCAAGTGAGAAATCACTAAAAGGCGCTTTTTCATCAAAAATCAGTGACGCTTTGGCTTCATTTAAATTGAACTTAAAGGTCTTTTGCTTTGTATTCGTAACTGGCTGCTCACCATTGGAGTTGACTCCCCAAATTAGAGTTGTGTTACAGAAGTAGGTATCTCCCCAATCAGCAAAGCTAAACGGGCTTATTAGAAGTAGGGCTACTAGTAGTTTTTTAATCATATCAATCACAGTCTTTGTATCCTGACTCGTAGCCTTTAAGCCACTTATCTACAGCATTAACGTTTAGTGGATATAAATTATTTAGTAGGGTTACGTCTTTCTTTATACTCTGCCCGCTTAATTTCATAGAGGTCTCGAGCTTCTTTGCTACAATTTTTTCGACAGACTCTTCTTATATCCCAACCGCTCCTGTTCATACACATTTTGTAACCTGTCGCGTAAAACTGAGGCGCTGCCCAACGGCGTGCGTCTTCGTCCATCCGTGATAAGTTTGCAGCCAATAAACTGCTTTGTTCTGAAGGCTTACAAGTTGTAGTGCCGAAATAATCAGTTTTACATTTGAATGAACCATCGCTTTTCGTCTGCTTCGCGCGCTCTTGATTTTGTTGCAAAGCCATATCTGATAATTTCTTATCTTGATAAATAGTAGCTTCAGTTTTACACGTCAGGTCTACGTCTTGAAAAAACCTACTTGATGGCGAACTGGAAACCGCAACTTATGCTTTGTGATACTTTGGAGCGAAGCTATCCAGCTCATTCGCTTCTTTTATCGATGAGCAGCCTGTCAAAGCCAAAAGGCTGACGATAACTACTGCCAATAACTTCGAACTGCGTTCCATATCATTTCCTTTCCTGTTGGACTTGTCTTCAACTATATAGAATAGGCGAAGTTATTCAAGGGTGGTTAGATGCTGTCGAATGAGCAGCTTTTTTGAAATCCACCTCTAAAGTATCTGAGCAGATACAGTAACAGTTAATAAGGCAGCGCAGCCTCCCCCGGTGGGGGTAGGAAAGGGCGGCTATAATATTGGACTACCTATAGACTACCTCAGAAGTTGTTATTTATCTGGTTATTCTGGCCTGTGAGTGCTGTATATTGGGTTACATCAACAGTTTAAGGCTAGGTAGGTATGGTATCAAGGGACTTAAAATCCCTCGGTGGCAACACCGTGTCGGTTCAAGTCCGACCCCGGGCACCACTTCTTTAAGTAAGCCATCGATTTACCTGTGTATTATTGCAATTGCACGGATAGGTTAGGCAATGCTGCCCACACAACAGTCTCTAGTGTGGAGATTAAATATCAATTACCACACGTTTAACCAGCTCGAGCGCAGTATCAATGCCTGTCATATCGGCAAACAAGTTGCCATTGGCTCCCGAATAATGACCGTGCCCAGCGACTTTCATAATGTATGAGGTTTGATCGTCGTCTAAATCAATAGCGGCTGAATAAATAACTGACGGCTGACCAGACGAACCAGAACCGCTATAAATAGGGTCATCTGGATAGCGGGCCTTAGAATAATACTGATTGAAATCGTAAGAGCGATTGATCTCCATCATTACCTTAAATTGACGGAGTTCGGATGCAAGCTGACTACGGACATCGTAATTACCCTGAGGCGTCGCGCCGGTTTTACCATCTAAGTCACTATTATCGGTTCCCGGCATGACGCCATTTTCACCGTATGTCCCCCCTCGCTGATGTGCCCAATAGGGTAAGCTTTCTGGCCTGACCACAGTGCTAAAAATGTCATCAGCTGAAACGAAGCTGCCATTGCTAACCTTTTGTGTAACATAAATCGTATTGATATAGTTTCCGGCTAGGTCTTCAATCCAAAAGGCGACTTGCGGAACCGAGGTATAAGTAAGGCCTAGAAATAAAGGCTGAGGGCCAGACTCGTAGTGAAGACCTTTACGAAGTTCAATCGCAATTGGAATGCCTTCTGTGCCTATATTTGTACTTAGAATTTGAAACATTCCCTCTTCAACAGTTACTGCCTTTCTTAAGTTTTTTCCGAATTCTAGAACCGAATTAAACGGCGGAATTGAAAGCAGTACGCCTACAACAAAAATCAGACTAACTAAAGCACTCCCACCCACAAGGCGCTTTCCTAATGGTTGTTTAATATAATTAAAAATGACTTTAAGATTGTTACGTAAATGAAAAACCATTAGAAAAATAAATCCTATGGCAAACCAAGTATGTACGCCTGCAATAAATTCACTGTAGGGCAGGGCATAGGACATAATGCCTGTAATAATCATGCCTAGTAGAGCGGCAAGCAAGTTGATACTGACCCAGGATCGCTTGTTAGGCTTTGCCCTTACTACCTTTTTATCATCAATAGAAATTGATTTAACTGATTTTGTAGTCATAGCCTGTTCCTTAAACTTGATGATGATCTTCGAATGTGCAGCGAAATTTATGGCTAAGCTCATACAGTTTTTGCATATCTTTGATGCTGAACTTTTTGGAGAATTCCTCTAAATTTATATCGATACTTTTAAGGGCGTTATTGTGAGAGAGGCGCCCCGCTTTTGTAATTAGAACCGTTTTCTTGCGAGTATCCTCGCGATGCTCTTTTAACTCGACATAACCTTTTGTTCTCAATTGTTTAATGACCTGGCTCATTGCAGGCAAGCTAACATGGGAATGTTTTGCAAGATCACTGACAGCTTCATGCTGATTAGTAGTGTAAATCAAATGATTTAATAGCTTAAATTGCGCGGCGGGCAAATCTGCTGGTAGCCGCCCCTTAAATATGGCCTCCACACGTTCTTGTATGATTCCAAATTCTCGAAATACAGAAGTGGTTAGTTCTAGTCGACTCATTTTGTTAAGCGCCTTAACTGTTAACGTACTTAACTATATTCTCTTGAGTGTGATATTGCAATTATTGGCTGATATATACCTTTGATAATTAGCTAGAGCTGCGACGGAATCACTGAGCGCCGATAATGATTTGGGTAATAATGCTTATATAGTAGTGTTAACGCGTTTTTACTGAGGAGGGTGGAGAGCTTACATCTGAGTCGAGAGGCCAATATTACTCAATAAGATTAAGTTTGCCGACGCACCAAATTAGTAGTTTAAATACGGCAAAATTCCACTGATAAGCTACTTATTGGGGTACACTAATAGAAATGTGAATAGTCTATAAATTCCTAGCGAGACTAGCCTCAAAGCCTAATTGTGTTTCGGGCGGTGCCGATTTGGTTGAAACGTGGATCTATTTTAAGCCAATTAATTAACAACGTCATGCGATGACAGTTGTTTGGAGACCTTGATAATGACCGATTCAACCCCTATCCCCGACGTTGCAGAAGAAACTTCCGACACCCAAACTGATTCGGGTACTTCACAGATTCAATACTCGGTATCCCCGGGTTTGTTAGCGCGGCTCGCGGGGCTGAATATCTCTTTTGCCTTCACGTCTTATCAGTCTAATATATTGTATTTAATCGGTCGCAACGGTCAGGGTGGCATCAATATTCACCAATCGGCGATGCCTAAGCCTATGGGTCTTTGCCTTGATGAAAATGGCGGTTTGACGCTGTCAGGTGCTTTTCAAATTTTGCGTTTTCAAAATGTTCTTGAGCCTGAGCAGCGGGTCAATAACCGTTTCGATGCCTGTTATGTCCCCCGTGTGGTGCATAACACAGGACAGTTGGATGCGCATGATGTGGGTGTCGACAATCAGGGTCGGGCGATCTTTGTGAATACCCGTTTTAACTGCATTGCTACTGTTTCTGATCGCCATAGCTTCGAACCCCTGTGGCGCCCGCCTTTTGTCTCCGCGTTGATCGATGAAGATCGCTGTCACTTAAATGGCTTGGCTATGGAAGATGGCGAGCCCCGTTATGTCACCGCTGTTTCCGCTTCAGATACCATTGATGGCTGGCGTGATCGTCGTGCTGACGGCGGCATTGTGATCGATATGAAGAGCGATGAAATTATTTGTCGAAATCTGTCTATGCCCCACTCCCCGCGCATTCATCAGGGTGAACTGTGGTTGTTAAATTCCGGTACCGGTGAGTTGGGCGTGGTTAAGCGCGAAGGCGAAGAGGAAGGGCAGTTTGAAGCGCGGGCATTTTGTCCTGGTTTCCTGAGAGGTCTAGCCTTTCACGGGGATTATGCTTTTGTTGGTCTATCCAAGCCCCGTTACAAGCGCTTTGAGGGCTTACCTTTAGAACAAAAATTAAAAGATGCAGATTCAGAGGCTTGGTGTGGCATTCAGATTATTCAGCTTTCAACAGGTACCTGTGTTGACTGGCTGCGTATCGATGGCAACCTTTCTGAGCTCTATGATTTGGAAGTTATTCCAAATGTTTTAGCGCCGATGGCGGTGTCCCCTAATTCGGCAGAAGCCGCTAAGTTAATTACCTTACCTAGCGATCAATAGCGCCGTAATCCATCTTCTATGGGGCTGTGATCGAGTGATTCAAACAGCCTCTTTAGCCTTTTGATATTAATAACTATTAAAATATTACATCGGGATATTCAGAATGACAGCCTTTAAACTCCAGCCTGTAGCCAACGACTCCACTATGCCTTTTCGGCGCCTGACACTCTGTTCAGCCGTGATGACGGCGTTATTAGCGGGGGGCTATGGCCGCTCAGCGTATGGGGGAAGCTGCAAGGGTTCAGTGTCAGTGGTTGTTTGCAGCGAAGCTGCTGACTCTAAGAACGACGTCACGGTCAAGGTTAGCCCCGAGAGTGGTGATTTGACAGTGACTACCAGCTCAGGGTTTGGTATTACTACCGCCGAATCCGCTGCGTTTTTGCTTGCAACCTCGAGTGGGGGGCTGACCTTTACCGATGAATACAAGTCAGTAATTACAGGTGCATCCGATGGTATATATGCCGATCTTGGTGCTGGGGCCTTGAGTATCACGACTACAGGGTCTGTGATAGGTCAAGGCGGCAGCGGTATAGATGTTAGTGGTGTTGGTTATGGTTCTGGTATCAGCGATGTTAATTTTACTATCAGTGCGGCTGATGTCACTGGTAAAACCTCTGGTATTTTGGTTAATGTTGCTGATTTTGTAGACGTTAGTATTACGACTACAGGCTCGGTAACCGGTCAATACGGCTATGGTATAAGCGCCCTCAACTCTAGTTCTCTCGAAGGTTCAAACCTTACTATTTCTGCTGAGGGTTCCGTAACTGGCGGGGATACCGGAATCTCCGCTTTTAATCAGTATGGCGGCAATTTGAATATTACGTCTACCGGAACTGTGGAAGGTACCGATGGGAGAGGTATTAATGCGCAGTCATCGAACTATGGTACTGATCTAACTATCGAGGCTGTTGACGTGACCGGCGGTACCGAGGGTATCTGGGCGTCCCACGAAGGCGACGGAGACCTGAGTATTACGTCTACTGGCACTGTAGCTGGCATAGAGGGAGATGGCATCTATGCCTCCAACGTCAATAGTGGCGATCTAACCATCAATGCAGATGACGTGTCTGGTAGTTCGAACGGTATTAACGCGCAGAACAACGGCGCCAAGCTGAGCATTGAATCCACTGGCGCTGTTGAAGGAACTAATGGCTATGGGATTTACGCGACAAGCATGGGCGCAGGTCTAACCATTATTGCGGCAGACGTGACTGGTAGTTCGAGCGGTATTCAAGCGTCTAACAGCGGCAGCGGAGACCTGAGTATTACGTCGACAGGCACTGTAGCTGGCGCTGAGGGTTATGGGATCTATGCCTCCAATATCTATGATACCGATCTAGAGATCATTGCTGCGATTGTGACGGGTAGTCAGGATGGTATTAGGGCAGATCAGGGTGGCGACGGCGCGCTGAGTATTACATCCAGTGGCGCTGTTACAGGCAATGGCGGCTATGGGATTTATGCGGCAAGCATGGGCAAAGACCTAACCATTGATGCTGCAGACGTGACTGGTAGTTCGAGCGGTATTAAGGCAGATCAGCGTGGCGACGGCGCGCTCAGTATTACATCCAGTTTCGCTGTTGAAGGAACTAATGGCTATGGGATTTACGCGCAAAGCACAGGCGCAGGTCTAACCATTATTGCGGCAGACGTGACTGGTAGTTCGAGCGCTATTAAAGCGACTAACAACGGCCCTGGAGACCTGAGCATTACGTCGACAGGCACTGTAGTTGGCGCAGATGATTATGGGATCTATGCCCGCAACTTCAATAATGCCGATCTAGCCATCCAAACTGCGAATGTATCCGGTAGTCTCGGTATTATGGCGTCTAACAGCGGCAGCGGCGCGCTGACTATTTCATCGACTGGAACTGTTGTAGGTACCGGTTTCATGGGTATTTATGCGCGCAACTTTGGCACCGATCTAACCATCCAAGCTGCAGACGTGACGGGTAGCACATCCGGTATTAATGCTTTTAACGATGGGAGCGGAGCGTCGAGTATTACCTCTTCTGGAGCTGTGATAGGCAATGGCGGCTATGGGATTTATGCGGCAAGCATGGGCAAAGACCTAACCATTGATGCTGCAGACGTGACTGGTAGTTCGAGCGGTATTAAGGCAGATCAGAGTGGCGACGGCGCGCTGAGTATTAGATCCACTGGCGCTGTTGAAGGAACTAATGGCTATGGGATTTATGCGAGAAGCATGGGCACAGGTCTAACCATTAATGCTGCAGACGTGACTGGTAGTTCGATCGGCATTAAAGCGGAGAATAACGGCACCGGAGAGCTTAGTATTACGTCTATTGGCGGTGTATATGGTACAGAGGGTGACGGGATCTATGCCCGCAACTTCAATAATGCCGATCTAGCCATCAGCGCTGCGATTGTGACGGGTAGTCAGGATGGTATTGATGCGCGCCAGTATGGCGCCGGGGTGCTGAGCGTTTCATCTACTGGAACTGTGACAGGCAATGGTGGTTATGGCATCAGGGCGGTTTATGGTTTGTCGCTTATAGTCGATAACGATGAGGACGGGTATGCTGAGGTTGCTTTGGTGAGTAGTGCTAACACAATGGCTGCTGACAAAGGTATTAGTACTACTGGGATTCACAGTATAACCATCGACGCTGTTGATGTGACGGGCTCCAACGAAGGTATTCACGCAACCAATCTTTCAGGCAGCGGCGCGCTGAGCATTACATCCACTGGAGATGTTGTAGGGACTTCTACACACGGAATCTTTGCCCTCAACTATATCTCTGGCACTGATCTAACCATCCAAACTGCGAATGTATCCGGTAGTCTCGGTATTTTGGCGATGAACGGCGGCAGCGGCGCGCTGACTATTTCATCGACTGGAACTGTGGTAGGTACCGGTTCCATGGGCATCCAAGCGGCGAATGGGTTGGGTACTGATCTAACTATCAGTGCCTTTGAAGTGACGGGTGCAGGATTTGGAATTTTAGCGGTTAACGAGGGCACCGGCGCGCTGAGTATTTTGTCTACTGGTGATGTAACAGGCATTGGTGCCAGTGGAATATCTGCGCAAAACTACGGCACTGATCTAACCATCCGCGCAGAGAATGTGACTGGTGGTGCGGTTGGTATTGATGCACGTCAGTCTGGCTCTGGCGCGGTGAGTATTACATCCATTGGCGCTGTGACAGGCCAAGCTGGAAATGGCATTAGTGCGGTTAATGGACTCCCTGCATCCATTGGCGCTGTGACGAGCAGTGCGAGCGCAATGGTTGCTGACAAAGGTATTAGTGCAGCTGGGATTCACAGTATAACCATCGATGCTGTTGATGTGACGGGTGAAACCAACGGTATTTACGCGAAGAACAATGCTGGCCTGGGTGACCTGAGGATTACGTCTACTGGTGCTGTAATGGGCAAAGCGGGTGATGGGATCTATGCCTATAGCAACCAAAACGCTGCTCTAATTATAGATGCTGCGGTTGTGATTGGTGTTGAAGAGGGTATTGAGGCGCATCAGAATGGCTACGGCGCGCTGAGTATTACAGCCACTAGCGTTGTTGTAGGCAATGATGGCAATGGAATTTATGCGGCAAACGAGGGTACCGATCTAACCATCGATACAGCGGAGGTGAGCGGGACGCTCAGTGGTATTAACGCGATTAACAACGGTACCGGAGACCTGAGTGTTATTTCTACTGGCGCTGTCGTAGGCTACCTTGCACATGGGATTTCGGGCTACAACTCATTCTATAGTGGTGGTGGTCTAACCATCAGTGCCGTGGATGCAGAGGGCGGTGAAAAGGGTATTGATGCGCGTCAGTATGGCGACGGTGCGTTGAGCATTACATCCACTGGCGCTGTTAAAGGTAATGCTGGCCACGGAATTTATGCGGCATCGTCTGGTACACATCTAACCATTGATGCTGTGAACGTGACTGGTGGCCAAAGGGGCATAAATGCGACTAACTCTGGCACAGGCGTGCTGGGTATTAGATCTACTGGCGCTGTTACAGGCGAAACTGGCATCGGAATTAACGCGACAAACGCGGGCACCGATTTAACCATCAATGCTGTGGATGTGTCTGGATCTAATTGGGGGATTTACGCGAAGAACAACGGCACCGGAGACCTGAGTATTACATCCGTTGGCACTGTTACAGGCACTACTGTACATGGGATTCGGGGCAACAACTCGTCGTATGGCGACAACCTTACCATCAATACTGCGGGCGTGACCGGTGCAGTCCTGGGTATTTTTGCTACCAACAATGGCACTGACGCGCTGGGTATTACATCTACTGGCGCTGTTACAGGCCAAGCTGCCCATGGTATGAATGCGCGCAACTTTGGCACCGATCTAACCATCCAAGCTGCAGACGTGACGGGTAGCACATCCGGTATTAATGCTTTTAACGATGGGAGCGGAGCGTTGAGTATTACCTCTTCTGGAGCTGTGATAGGCCAAGGTGTCCATGGTATGTCTGTGGGCAACGTTGGCACCGATCTAACCATCCAAGCTACAGACGTGACGGGTAGCATCTCCGGTATTAAAGCTTATAACGATGGGAGCGGAGCGTTGAGTATTACCTCTTCTGGAGCTGTGATAGGCCAAGCTGTCTTTGGTATTTTTGCGCGCAACTTTGGCACCGATCTAACCATCCAAGCTGCAGGCGTGACGGGTGGACTCTACGGTATTAGAACTTATAACGGTGGGAGCGGAGCGTCGAGTATTACCTCTTCTGGAGCTGTGATAGGCCAATCTATCCATGGTATGAATGCGCACAACTTTGGCACCGATCTAACCATCCAAGCTGCAGACGTGACGGGTGGGCTCGACGGTATTAGAGCTTATAACCTTGGGAGCGGAGCGTCGAGTATTACCTCTTCTGGAGCTGTGATAGGCCAAAATGGCAATGGTATTTTTGCGGCAAACGATGGCACCGATCTAACCATCAATGCAGCGGACGTGTCTGGTACGAGCAGTGGTATTAACGCGACTAGCAACGGCACCGGAGACCTGAGTATTACGTCTACTGGTGCTGTAACAGGTTCTGATGCTGCAGGGATTTATGGCAAAAACAGTTTATCCGCTAATGATCTGACCATCATGGCGGCAGATGTGTCTGGTGGACTTGTAGGTATTGTTGCGGTCAACACTGGTACTGGTGATTTAAGCATTGCA
>Ga0302131_1001838_pt1 | contig 11366 bp, 10 predicted proteins | sample CB9_20m_MG_FD_203105 | JGI IMG/M metagenome (GOLD analysis project Ga0302131, IMG submission 203105) | Marine microbial communities from Western Arctic Ocean, Canada - CB9_20m | ecosystem: Environmental > Aquatic > Marine > Oceanic | place: Canada: Western Arctic Ocean | collected 2017-09-19
TTCGGGGAACACGCCCGAATTTTTGCCCGCGCGGTGCACCTCCGCAGTTGACGTCGTCTGTTGTACCTATTAATCTATTCGTCGAACTAGTGCTAGAAATTGAAGTGATATCCACTCGTAGTAGTTTACATGTAGTCGGAGTCGTCGTCGTCGTCGTCCGACGCGCCGCGCGCTTCCCGAAGCGGCGCGGGCAACGTTAGTTTCGGCGCGGCGAGTCCGGGGGTGACGAACCGCGAAATCGACGGCATCACCTCTCCGAAAGGATGTGCCAACGAAACCCGCTTCAGAATCGCTTGTTTCCGTAGGTCTCCCCGTCCAGTAGGCTCCGCGGATGGTGACGACGGGGTTAAAACCGGGCTGTTGTCCATCATGGAAAGCGTTCCCAGCAAACGCGACGGCGACGGAAGTACACTGTTTGGCGGAGGCGCAGGTAACGCCAGCGGAAGCGCTGGTGTGGTCACGGGAAACACCCCGCTTAACTGTTGCGACAGGATGCTCTTTCGTCGCCGGTGTAGGATTGTTTCTAGGTCCGTGGTTCGCGGCTGAGGCGCGGACTGGTCGTGTCCGGCGTCGTCCAACATGGACGACAGTTCGAAACCGCGCACTCTCGCCGGCGGCGTCACCGCCGTCGCGCCCTCCACCGCGTCCAACCCGTCCCTCTCGCGAGGAGTCTCAAATCCTCCACCTGACACTCGACCTCCGAATGGAGACATCCCAAATCCAGACGGACTCGGGGGGGTGGTGGATAAACCCCCCGAGTGTCTGTCACCGGAAGGCGAAGTGTCCATCGGCGAAACGTTCAACCTCAACAAGTTGTTTGCCATGAGCTCGGACAGCGCCCGTTTCGTTCCCGGCGACGCACCGAACGCACGCGTGGGTTGTACTTCGTCGTCCACAACCAGCGGTCGCGTGCGCTTCGGGACACGCACTCCCAACGTGGAATATTCCCCGAAATGCGTGTCCCGCCTCGGCGAAACTCTACCGGTGTCACGCCCCGACGACCCGGGGGCGTCGTTGCTCGTCTCCCCATTCATGTTTCTTCCACTGTCACCCCCACCGGTACTGCGTTCATCAACGCCAGAGTCGCACGACATGCGGGCGCTTCCCCCCCTGTCGTCCATCGTCGCCCCCACGCGCCCTAACAACAAGGGGACGCGCGCACGCGGCGCAGACAGCTGTGAGACAACTACAATCTCGGCAGTCGTCGTTTAGTTTCGATTCCTTTCTTTGGGATGGACGACAAAGAGAAGAATTCTAACTTTTTCACATACAGCCAGTCGTCATTTTCCGTTAATTCATGCAAATGCCAACCTGGTATGTATTGCTTTGATTTTGCCTCCGCGCCCGCTAAGTCCTTGGACCAGTCAGACACTGATTGGAACAGAGACTCAATCAAATACCCTGGCCACGACGAAAAGTCTCCCGGCTAGGTAGGGTATCTAAATGCCCTTGCCAAGACCAAAAAGTCTCCGGCCAGGGTATCAAATGAGCAGTGGTCTTGTCACGAAATGACATTTACCTTCTCAATGCGCTGTTGGTCTAGTTGGTTATGACGTTTCGTTTACACCGAAAAGGTCAACGGTTCGAACCCGTTACGGCGTATATTTTGGCGTATCTTTTTGCGCGGACGCGTGCAGGACGACCTCCTCTACGCGACGAGCCTATTGTCAGGTCAATCGGCGAGCAGGCGGCTCCACAGGGGCGCCCAAGGTGACGACGGGTGCTCCTGGTTTTTGGTTTTTTTCCAACGCTTTTTTTTCCCTCTCCATTTCGAATCCTTTCTTTTTCACTTTTTTTTGAACTGTTTTCTCGGGCCCGCCAACGCCGCGCGCGCAACGACGACAACGACGGACGCACAGCCACGAGGAGGCGCGTATCGAGAAGCGGGAGGAGAGAGCTTACCGTGTACGAAACGCGCGGCGTGTTAGTGATACGCGATGGTCCGCGTCGGAGGTGCGCCCCGCCGAGCCGCGGCGAAGCGATGTGCCTACCACACCGAACAAAAGTCGCTGGAGCGCACGTTTGAAACCATCGATCCCGCCACGATCGCTGAGGTGCTCGCGTCTCACTCCGGAAACATGGAACTCGCGGCGATGGACCTGGTCGAGCTCGACCGCGTGGGCGTACACGGCGCGAGCGGTGGGGCTTCTCCAGACGACACGAACACGTCCGGTGGCTCGCCAGGCGAGAACACCGAGAAGACCGCTACCGATCCTTCCTTCTGGAACGACGTGCTCGGAGACGTTACGATGGAAACCGACGACGAGGGCGAGGCGGGCGGCGTGGACACTTCGGGCGCTGTACACGTCCCCGCGACTGATGGCGTCACCCCGTACGCCTCCTGGCCCGCTGACCAGTGGTCCACGGTGGAGACGAACGTGTTGGGTACGCTGACGGAAAACGTCAATCTCGCGGAAAAGCTGGTGGGGTGGCGGATCTCGCCGGGCGCGGAGACCGACGCGGTCACCGCTGGTGACGATTCAATCGAGATTCTCGTCAAGTGGAAAGCTCGAGCGCTGAAGCACTGCTCGTGGGTATCCCTACTCACGCTCGCGGCGGCGCTGAACCTCGCGTCTCCGCGCTTGACAAAGTTTTGGGAGAAACACCCGCGGGCCGCCGGCGAGGCGGTTGCGGTGCCGCGAGAGTGTCTCGAGGTTTGCCGAGTTCTGGCGCTCCGAGACGGCGACGAGGCGCTTGGTTACGGCGACGAGGCCCTGGTTAAATGGGGCGGTGGCCTCGGGTACGACGAGACGACTTGGGAATCGCAGGCGTGGGTACGAACGAACGCCGCGACGGCGACGGCGCGACACGAGGAGGTGCTTTCTCGCCGCGCGCGGAAAGTCGCCGCCGCCGCCGCGCGCGTCGCGGCGGCGTCGCCCGTTTCCGAAGAGGACCACCCGCCGTCGCGCGAGTGGTACGGCAGCGAGGGTAACGTCCTTCGAAAGTACCAGCGCGAGGGTGTGAGGTGGATGGCACACAACCTTCTCGTCGCGGGTCGAGGGTGCGTGCTCGCGGATGAGATGGGTCTTGGAAAAACCGCGCAGTCCCTGGCGCTGATCGATTACGTGCTTCGCTCGGAAGCGATGACGCCTGAGCCGACGATCAAACCCAGGGGGCCCGCGCTTGTGGTGGTGCCACTGTCCACGCTGGTCAACTGGGAACGCGAAGCCGCGCGGTGGGCTCCCGGGGCGCACGTAGTGCCGTACGTCGGAAACCCGAGCGCGCGAGCGATGATCCGCCAACACGAGCTTATGTACGACCAAACAGACATGGACGGCGACGTGGTGTACAAAGCGGACATAGTGCTGACGACATACGAGATGGTACAAGCTGACCGGTCCACGTTATCGAAAGTGCCGTGGAGCTGTCTCGTGGTGGACGAGGCGCACCGATTGAAAAACAGCGAAGGACGAGCCGTGCGTGACTTGAACTCGCTCGATTTCGCCGGGCGCGTCGTGCTCCTCACGGGCACGCCGTTACAAAACGACACCGCGGAGCTTTGGTCGTTACTGAACTTCGTGGATGGACGCCGATTCGCGGATAAGGAGTATTTCGAGTCCAAATTCGGCGCGGTCAAAGGAGCGGGGCAAGTAGAGGCGTTGCACAAAGTTCTGGCGCCGTACTTGCTGCGTCGCCTGAAGCAAGACGTGGAACACAAACTTCCCCCGCGCGTCGAGACCCTCATCGAGTGCGAGCTCATGCCGCTTCAGAAGAAGTGCTATCGCGCGCTCTTCGAGCGCAACTTTAAGTTTCTGCGACACGGCTGCAACGACGACCGCGCGCTGGCCAACTTCAACAACGTCATGATGGAAGTGCGCAAGTGCTGCCAGCACCCGTTTCTTCTGGACGGCGTGGAGGAGGCTTTCGTGGCGCAGCAAGCGCTTCAGAAAGCGCGCGCGCGAAGCACCGCCACGATCACGCAGCTCGCGGGAAGCTCGGGGAAGCTCCAGCTTTTGGACAAACTGCTGCCACGACTCAAAGCCGGGGGACACCGCGTGTTGATTTTCAGCCAGATGACGCGCGTGCTGGACGTGCTGGAGGACTACTCGCGAAGCCGGGGACACTCGTACGAACGCCTGGACGGCGGTGTAACCGGTCGCGCACGTCAAGCCGCGATCGATCGCTTTTGCGGCCCCGAAGATGCCCCAGAACAAGCTCCGGACGGCGCGTTCCTGTTCCTGCTTTCCACCAGAGCGGGCGGACAAGGAATCAACCTCGTCGCCGCCGACACGGTGATCGTGTTTGACAGCGACTGGAACCCGCAGAACGACGCGCAGGCTCTGGCGCGCGCGCACCGCATCGGCCAAACCAAACCGGTGCAGGTGTACCGGTTGGTGATGCGAGGCACGTACGAGCGCGACATGCTGGACCGCGCGGCGATGAAACTCGGGCTAGAGCAGGCCATCTTCGGGGGCGTGCGGGTTGGGGAAAAAACCGCGGGCGGCGCCGGCGCCGGGCGCGCGGAAATCGAGCGGCTTTTAAAGCACGGCGCGTACGCCGCGGTCGCGGAGGACCCGGATGCCGATACAAAAGCGACGGCGTGGGGTGCCGAGGGTATCGACGACATCCTTGCCCGCTCCGAACGCAGAGTGGTCGAGGCGTCGGACAACACGGACGCGGAGACGGACCCGAACGCGAACAAGAGCGCGTTCGCCACCGCGACGTTCGCGGGCGCGCGGGGCGGGGAAACGGATGAAATCGCGCTGGACGATCCCGAGTTCTGGGAGAAGCTCATGCCCGAAGCGGCGGCGGCGGAAAGGCTTCGAGAACAGGAAGTGGCTGCGGAGGAAGCCACGCGACTGGCGGAGGAGAAAAAAGCGGACGCCAGTGGTACCAGAGGCCGCGCCGTGGTGGAGAAACGCGAATTTCAGTGGTCCTGGGCGGAACGCAAAAGCGTCGTCGACAAGCTCTGCGTGTTCGGGTTTGGACAGTGGAGCGCCGTGCACGCCGCATCGAAACTTGATGATGACAAAACCCCCGCGCACGTCGCGGCGTTTTGCCGACGCTATGTCATCACGTCTGCGCGTACTCTTGGCACCGACGCGTGCCCTTTCCTTCTGGACGCGGCGTGCTCCGCGGCGGAGAGGGACGAGCTGGCGATTCCCCAGAACGAAGGCGGCAAGGTCACCTTGAACGCCGTGTTCGCGGAGGCGCTGTTCACGAAACACATCGTGCAACGCGCGCACGAAGAAATGTCTCGCCTCGAGCTGATGCAACCACTGATTAACGTGGTTACAAACGCGGGAGGTCACGGCGCCGCGCTCGCGCCCGATAACGGCGGGTGGCTCACCGAACGCTGTGAAGTGAAAAACGTCGAGACGCACTGCGAGTCGCCGGCGCCGTGGTGGTCGTCGCGGGACGACCGCGGTTTGCTCGTGGGGACGCTGCGACACGGGTGGGGTCGCTGGGATGCGATTCTGAAGGACACGGAGCTGGGTCTTGAGAAATCCTGGGAAGCCGCCATCTCTGCGGCGAACGGGGCGGCGGGGACGGCGGGCGCGGCCGACGCGGACGCGCCGTCCACGGCGCGGCGTTCCAAGCGCCGCCGGTCGGGGTCGATCGAGCGCGCAAACTCGGCAAGCGAAGGCGAAGGCGAGTCGTCCAAGGAAAACACCCCCGTGAACAAACACAAGCGTGTCAAACTCGCGGACTCGCCGCCGGGGGGCGTGAAGAGCGACGGAGCGACGGAAAACCCTTCCAAACAAACACAAGCGGTGGAGTGGCCGTTGAACCGAGTTTTGAGTCTGCGCGTGCGCCGACTGTGCGCGGCGCTCGGCGGGAAGCTCGCCGTGGCGCCGCCGAGCGCGAAACCGCCGCGCGTTTCGAAACCGAAAAAGGCGGGTGGCCCCGGCCCAAAAGGACCGCGCGCCGCGGCGATGGGCAACATGGACAAGGCCGAGCGCGCGCGGCTTCAAAACGCAACACTACCAAGAAACAACAAGGGGAATGTTGTTCTTCCCGTCGGCCCGACGCAAGGCGTGACGCTTTTGTGCCTCGGTACGGTCCAACCCCCCGACGCGAGCGGCTACCACTGCGCCGCGTACATCCTGCCGGTGGGGTACCGCACGGCGCGGCAGTACATGCGCTGCGACGACCCGAACGGAGAAAGGACGCGGTACGTGCAGGAGATCACGTTGGGGGGAAGCGGCCCAGAGTTCAAGCTCACCGCGGACCACGGCCTTGACGAACCCATCGTCGCCAAGTCGGCGACGGCGGCGTGGGCGGAGGTTTTGCGGCGCGTCACGGCGGCGCGCGCCGCGCTTGGCGAGGAACCGAAAAAAACCGCAATCAGCGGTCCGGAGTTCTTCGGGTACTCGCTGCCGCACATCCGCCTTTTGGTGGAGGAACTTCCAGGAGTCGCGCGGTGCGGGGAGTACCAGCATTTAATGCAACGCCAAACGAAACCCGCCGAGGAATCAGGGGAGGGCGACGCGATGGAGGTGGACGCGTCGTGAGACGTTTGGAAATACGAAACGTACGAAAAAGAATAAATGAAATGAAAACATAATGTATAACAACACCGCGTCTTGGGACGACGTCTTAACTATTATAACCCCCCCAATGTACATGAATTTTAAATTCGGCCCTAAGCCCAGCCCATCAACTGCTGGCCAGGAACAACCACATGTCCTTATCCTCGGCCCAATGCTCTTCCAGGTTTTGCCCAACCGCGCAAAGCCCGAAGGTCGCGCCGTTGGCGATGCCGTTTTTGCAACCCGCGCCCGTCGTTTCGCCCGGCCCCTGAGTGTCGTTGAATTCGTACCCGCTGTCACTGGAGTCTTTGGAGTTGGTGGTGTTGGTTTCGGACACGTCCAACTCGTGTTTCACCGGGCTTCCCCCCTTCTTGTCCATCAGAACCTGCGCGTGTCGTTTTTTGTAGATGGTTTGGCGAATCTTCAGAATGTTCTCGGGCCACGCTTTTTTGCCGTTGTAAAACTGGTTCAACCGCGAAAGATCCGCTTCCAGGAGTTGCGCGTAGGATTTAATCTCCAGCATCATGCCCCGGACGCGCTTGCACTGCTCGCGGTTGCGCGTATCGTGCGCGTGCTGCAGGTGCTTCACAAGGTCGCTGTACAGGTTTTTCAGCGACATCAGCTTGCGGTGTGGCCAGCGCGAAATGCCCAAATCGCGACACCTGAGGAAAGGAAAACGACAAACAGAGACGGAAAAAACGGTCAGACTCGGCGCACTGCAGACGGAGACACCTGAAAAGACGCGACTTTTCGTTCGGGTTTGAATTCTGGAAGTTTTGGTCCCTTGTCGCAGAATTTCTGGAAGTCATAGATATTTCCAAAATCCTTGGGATATCTTCCGGAAACGTGACGACAATTTGAACAGCAAATAAAGAAGCCTCGCGCTTCCAAAAACGCGACCGGGATTGCCGAAATGGGATGCCCCCTTCGGGTGGTCCGCGCGCGAGCGTTGACGTACCTGGCCTTGAATCGCGTGGTGCCCATCTTGAACATCTTCGCAGCTTCCGACTCCGTCAGGAGCGCGACCTCGGCGAGCGATTTCTTGTTCATGGCCTGCGTGAGACGACGGGTGAGGCGGTCAGGGAGGGACGGATCAATCTCGAGCCGGCTCGGCTGTTGCTTTTCTTTTTCCCGTTCCGGTGCGCGGGAAGCGTAGGGACGTCGAGGCGGGGGGTGGGGCGTTGGCGTACCTTGTAGTTGCTCCACCCCTGGGTGTCGTCTGTGTCGGTGTCCGACCTGCTCGTCGGACCTTGGGGTTCGCGCTTCACGACGCCCTCGGAGACTGTCGCGTCCGCGCCGTGCAGCGCGTCGCCCGTGGACGCGGAGGAACGCGAAACGTCCGATTTGGTGCTGTACATGGTGCGCGGACCGCGGATGGGAAGGGCGGTTTTGTCGGCGGTGGTGATGGCGACGGTGCGTGGGATGACGCGGCGGGAACTCGTGCGTGTACGTGCGCGACGTGGACGCGGGGAGTTTCTTGGACGAAACAACGTGCGCGAGGCAATGGCCGGAAGATGCTGAAAAGACGTCGGATTTGCCCGACGACGCACGCCGTGGCAAACAGTTGGCAAAAAATATGTTCCGCGTGTTGACTCTTATGAACCGCGCAGATACCCAAAGGAACAATCCTACGGATTCATTTTCCGACAATCGTCTGGCGTTGCCGCGAAACGACGCGGCCTCGACGGGAAATTAACGGACTTCACCTATTTAACTCACCGATTACACCGTGACTCGCGCATATAAAATTAACCCCCCGATTTAACTCATAAAACGCGCCATATAAAATTAACCCTTGGATTTAACCCCCGAAAACGCCCATTTAAAATTACCCCCTCGATTTAACTCGTAAAAAACGCGCCTTTCTTCTTTTCCGACACTGGTGAACATTTGTTCCATTTGACCTTCCGTTTGATCATATTTGAAACAAAATCGTCCATACGTTTCCTTTTAGTTCCGCGCGTTCGCCATTTCGCACCACTGGCAGCGCCCGCGCAAGACGCAAAGCTCGCCGTCCCTGGTCAAGCACGGCCGACTTGTCCGAGACCTCCGATGACGGGTGCGTACCAATCCCCGCGCGCGCAAGCGCGTGTGTCTCGACACTCGCGTTCAAACCAACCTCCCGCGCGCCGGTCGAGGCAAGGGTCCTCCCACAAAAACACACATCACAAGCCAACGCGCGTCCAATCCATCCGTGTGGGGACGGACCACGTTGTCCATGGACACCACCTGACCCGCCTTCCCCAGACATCCAAGCCTTCGCAGACTACGGAAACGACACTCTCGGGGATGCCCTGGAACGCGCGCTTAGCGAAGTTCAGGGCCAAGCACGTGACTTCGTCGTACAAGACGGGGTTCCATGCGAATCTCGATCTCGGTGTCGACGAGAGGCGGTCCCGGAAACCGAAATGCCGATCCAATGGAACGGGAACGACGACCTGCCTCCGCTTTTACGCGAGCCAGGCCCAGGGGCACGACACCCCGCTCCCGACACGCCTTTCACGCACCCGGAGGTGACGTCACCGCGAACACGACCCACGGCGGTGCCAACTGCGGTTCAGCAAGACCCCGAGCCTGACGCGAAACCCCTGGCCGTGATGAAGCCCGTGCTTGGTGTCGCCGCGGCGTGTCAGCGCTTTAGCGGCGCGTTTGGGTTTGGGAAAAACGACGCGTCTCCGAAACACCTGGCACGGGGTGTTGATGACCTGAACCGTCTTGGTGACGAGCCTGCACTTCCGTGTGATCCCAACCCTGTGCGGGGGGGGAAGCCCGGAAGGGTTTCGCACGAGTCCCTTTCCCGGGAGGACTGCGAGGAGTACTTCCACTCAGCCGACTTCGCGGCGGCGGGCGTGCGCGGCGCGACGTCAATCGCGGCGGCGCTTGATGACATCGACTGCAGATGGGCGCTGAGTCCGTTGACTTCTCTGGAAACGGAGTCCCTGTCCGGAGAGGAACACGGGAAAGTGACGACGAACATGAGTGGTGACGATTTCGAAAGCAACGCGTACGGTAAGACTAACTGCTCATACGTCCACGACAAAAGCGCGCGCACGCCCGAGCCGTTCGCGTCGCTGCCTCGCCGGGCGCGGCTGTTCGCGACCGACGACAAGAACTCGGAACACGTCACCGTTTCCCCCGCGGGCACGCCGAACGCGCCTGATGCGTTCTCACCAGCGCGTCCCCTGAAGCGAACACACAATGGTGTGGAGACGCACCCGTCACCACCGCGGTCGACTTTGCCGCCGCCGAAAGCTCGCGACGCCGCGGGCTCGCCCGTGAAGCGCGCTAAGCTCGCGAAGCAGCCAAGTTGCCGCAGTATCGTTTCCAGGTCGGACTCGAACTCCAACTCGGTGTTAGATTTCCAACAGATCGAGCACCACCCAATCGGGGCTTCGCGCATGAGGGTCGGCGTGGGTGCCGACGACAAAGAAGCCCTGGAGTGTCGCGAGAAGTGCTTTGGATCCCCGGGCACGGCGGCGGTTTTGAACCGCCAGGACTCGCGCGTGTCCGCGACGCGACCAAACTCGTCCGGTCGCGCTGTGGTGCCGTTGCGTCGCCACGGCGGGAAGCCCATCGCCTCCATGGTGCTCCAAGGCCTGCTAAGCGAAACCATGAACCTGGAGGACTTCTCCCTCTCGGACGATTCCCCTTACGCGCTGGGAAACGATTTGCGGTTCAACGACGTGTTTGAAATCGACCTGGCGCGGGCGCTGGGAAACGAACTCGCGTGTTGACTTTAAAAACATGAGTTAACTCCTTGTTCGGCGAGTCAACTCGGTCAAACGCGACGTACCTGTATCACCACGAGGTATTGCCAAACGGTATACCTCCGGGTTTAGGGGTGTTACCCTAAACTCACACCGGAAACATCCCGGTTCACCCGTGACCGTATATTTTTTTCGAACTCGTTTTGTTCCTTTCTTTATTGACGCGTCTGGAGTATTCGCGACGCTCCAGGCTCGCCACGAAAGAAACAAGAAAAACAAAGTGAGCGTATTTATTGGCGATGTTGTAGAAGCAAACAAAAAGATGTAACAAATCGTGTCGCTTTTCTATCGTTTTCTATGGTACACGCGACAAGGAAAAGGAAGTCGCGCCTCGCTCGCCCGATCCTCTCGCCTTACGTTCTTTTTCGAAATCAAAACTACAGTGTTGGTACACCGCCGCCGCGTGCTCGCGGCGGCGGATCGCCAGACTAAAAAGTCTTCCCGTCTCAGTCTGTTTTTTTCCTGTCCGCTCACTCCGTGAGAAACGTCTCATCGCCGCCGCACCCGAACGTGTTTTCTCCGCTGTACGCGATGTACAGAAACCCGTCGTCGTCTTTGTGTTCGTCGTAGATGGACGACATAAGCGCCGCGGTTGGGGGCTGGAGTTTTAAGGAAAAGTGTCAGTATTGTATGGTCAAACAGTCGGCGGGATTTGGGAAATGCAATACGTACCAGGACGTTGTTGACGAAGACGAAGATTGCTTTTTCGGGCGAGAGCTTGATCCGCTTGCGGATGACGTACACGAACTGCCCCACGGTCAGGTCCGCGGGCACCAGGTACTTCTTCTTGTCCAGGTCGGGAATGTCGCTCTTCTCGGCTTTCTCGACGATGACCTTCCGGGTTTGAGGTTGGGGGGGAGAGGTGAGTCGGGGGCGGAGGGAGATGCAAAGAAAAAGAGTTTGCAAAAAAGAAAAGAAAAAAAAAGGACACGTGGAACCACGAGTCTCGTTTTTGGCGTCGGTCACGAGAAGCCGCGGTTCGGGCGGTTTGAATTCGAACGTGGCGTGGCGTTTCCGTACCGGGATCCGCTCGGGGTACTTCGTGCGGATGCGCTGCGCTTCCGCTTGACGTTTGTCTGCGGAACGTGGGGTGGGTGGCGTGGAGACCAGGAATGGGTCAGGGTGT
>Ga0302131_1001842_pt1 | contig 11336 bp, 12 predicted proteins | sample CB9_20m_MG_FD_203105 | JGI IMG/M metagenome (GOLD analysis project Ga0302131, IMG submission 203105) | Marine microbial communities from Western Arctic Ocean, Canada - CB9_20m | ecosystem: Environmental > Aquatic > Marine > Oceanic | place: Canada: Western Arctic Ocean | collected 2017-09-19
GTTCGACCATGCACTTTTGTCGATAGAAGTCGACTCAAAAATGGTTGTTATTGACCCGGGCAGCTATTCAAACAAGCTTCCAGGGTTCAAGAATGTAGCGGCAATTTGCCTCACCCACATTCACGAAGACCACAGCTACAAGCCACACGTTGAAAAAATCATGCTTGAAAACCCCGACGCTCAAATTTTTGGTCCCGCTGAGGTCGCACAAAAACTAGGCGGACTGCCCGTCCAGGTCGTGTACCACGGCGACCACTTCGAGGTTTCGGGCTTTGAACTTGATTTTTCCGGGGACTTGCACGAACAAATTCACCGGAGTATTCCCCTGATTCAAAACACCGGTGTCACGGTGAACAGAACTCTCTACTACCCCGGTGACAGCTACACGATCCCGGAAAATAAAGTTAAAGTTTTAGCCTGTCCGACAAGCGCTCCTTGGATCAAAATTGCCGACGTCATGGATTTTATTGCGGCGGTGAAGCCAGAAACGCTTTTTCCAACCCACAACGCACTACTTAGCGACAATGGCCACGAACTTTACAATCACAGGATCAGCGAGGTTACCAAGGAAAACGGCGGTAACTTCGTTTCTCTCAAGCCTGGTCAAAGCCTAGAAGTAGAGGTCTAGGGCCCTAGCTAGAAGGCCACGATCACTGCCGCGAGCAGCATTGCGACCGTCGGACCAGCCCACAGCCTCTTCTGCTTTATGTTCTTAGAAGCATTTGCAATAAGTGCTTGTGCAGTGGCGATGGCAACCAGGACCCAATTCACCACGGCGTTACCGGCGGCATCCAGGATTGGCGTGAACAAGCCCAACTGCGCCAAGTAGTGGCCGACGATCGCTATGAAAACAAAGAAGAGCCCGAGGCTCAGTGCTCGACGTGAAAAGCGCAACTCGCCATTTGGACTTTCGCCCTGAACATATTCAGCCAATGGTGCCCCAAGGCCGATTGCCAGATGAAATAAAGCCGCCGCTAGATAGGCAAGAACCAAAAAACTGGAGGAAAACGCATCAAGCATCTTTTCCTCCAGTAGCTACTGGCTGGGGTACCTGGACTCGAACCAAGAACAAATGAACCAGAATCATCCGTGTTGCCAATTACACCATACCCCAAGGGTCGGACCCAAGGCCCGATGCCCTATCCTAGCGGGATTGGACGAATGCCTCTAGTCGAGCAAGGCTTTGCTCTTTCCCGAGAATCTCCATGCACTCAAAAAGAGGTGGGGTTACCCGCCTTCCGCTGATTGCTGTTCTAACGGGCCCAAAAGCATTTCTGGGCTTCTCCCCTAGACCTTCAACCAAGGCGTCACTCAAGGCCTGATGGATGGCATCAGTGGTGAAATCTTCAATGCTTTCAAGGGACGTTTTTGCCGCCACCACTATTTCTGCTGCATTTTCAGGCAGTTGCTTCAAAGCATCGTCGTCGATTTTCAAATCGGCCACATCCACAAAAAGGAATTCAATCATCGCCGGAACGTCGCCCAGCACGATTACTCGCTCCTTGGTTAGTGGAGCAGCAGCGCTCAATATCTCAACCTGCCTGGCAGTTGGTTTTCCCTGTATGACACCGGCTGACTGCAAATAGGGCACAATTCGTCCCACAAAATCTTCATCGGTCAGAAGCCGTATGTGGGCGGCGTTAATTGCATCCGCTTTTTTTTGATCAAACCGCGCAGGGTTCGGGTTCACATTTTCAATTTCGAAGTTTTCGCAAAGCTCGTCAAGGCTGAAGATGTCGCGATCTGCAGAAATTGACCAGCCGAGCAGGGCCAGATAGTTCAACAGCCCCTCTGGTATGAATCCTCGATCGCGATGCAAAAACAAGTTGCTCTCTGGATTTCTCTTAGAAAGCTTCTTATTGCCCTCGCCCATAACGAACGGCAAATGACCAAAGCGCGGGATGAAGGTTGCGACGCCAGCTTCGACAAGCGCGTTGTATAGAGCTATCTGCCTGGGCGTTGAGGACAAAAGGTCTTCCCCACGAAGAACGTGAGTGACACCCATCAGTGCATCGTCAACCGGATTCACCAGCGTGTAAAGAGGAGCACCACCCGGTCGCACCAAGACAAAGTCAGGAAAAGAACCAGCAGGAAAAGTAATCTCCCCGCGAACCAGGTCCACGAAAGTTATATCCTGGTCTGGCACCCGCAACCGAAGTGCTGGCTTGCGTCCCTCAGCGAGATAAGCCTGGCGATCTTCCTCTGATAAGTCTCGCTCTGAATTGTCATAGCCAAGCTGAACTGCTCTGGAATTGGCGATGTTTCGTTGCTCGATTTCTTCACCGGTCAAGAAGCTCTCGTAAAGGTGACCGGAAGACTTCAGCTTCTCAATTACCTCTTGATAGATATGCCCGCGTTCCGACTGTCGATAAGGTTCGTTTGGTCCTCCGGTATCAATTCCTTCGTCCCAGTCGATACCAAGCCACCGCAAACCTTCAACCAGTTGGCCGTAGCTTTCCTCGGAATCCCGAGAGGCATCAGTGTCTTCGATGCGAAAAATGAATTTTCCGCCGGTTCTTCTGGCGTAAGCCCAGTTGAATAAAGCCGTTCGAATCAGGCCAACGTGTGGAGTTCCCGTTGGACTAGGACAAAACCGAACTCGAATGTCTGAACCGGTGGCCGTGGTCGTTGGAGCAGTTATAAGCGTCATGTTTTTCGAACTACCTCTAGGAGACTGGATTATGCAGGACGCCGATGCCGGTGATTTCGCACTCGACCTGGTCACCAGTTTCAATGCGAGCAAGGCCAGCAGGTGAACCGGTAAGAATTACATCCCCCGGAAATAAAGTCAGGTTTCTGCTTACGTAGGAAACGATTTCGTAAACATCGGTGATCATGTCCGAGCTCTTTGAGCGCTGCCTCGAGTGCCCGTTGATTCTGGATTCCAGCTTCAACGAATTGGTGTCCAGCTCGGTCTCGATCCAAGGCCCTAGAGGACAAAAGGTATCGAAACCCTTGCTCCTGGCCCACTGGGTATCGGAAAATTGCAAGTCTCTTGCGGTGACGTCGTTCCCGATAGTGAATCCAAAGATGTGATTTTTTGCTTCGTCGTAACTGACTTCTTTTGCATGCTTGCCGATCACAATTGCTAGCTCAACCTCAAGCTCGACCTGATCGGACTGCCTTGGCAAGACAATCGCATCCTCGGGTCCAATGATTGCGCTTATTGGCTTAAAAAAGATAAGTGGCTCGTCTGGAACATCGATTGAAATCTCTGCGGCGTGTGCTCGATAATTCATGCCAATGCAAACAACCTTGCCGGGAGTCACGGGGGCAAGCAGCTTCACCGATGAAAGTGGGGCTGACTCCTCCCCAAGCTCTGCTCCCAAAATTGGGTCGCCAAGATAAAAAACTACCTGGCCCTCGGACATCATTCCGTGGCGGATGTCTCCGTTGTGTGACGCTCTAACAATTTGCACGTGCTTAGTCTGCCAGCTTATGCATCCAGCTGTAACGATCTTTCACGGTTCCGTACTGAATGCCGGTCAACTCCTCGCGCATCGCGACGGTCAACGCGCCCGGTTCGTTTCTGCCGATAGTAATTTCTTCCTCGCGTGATTTGAACACTCCAACCGGTGTTACAACCGCCGCAGTGCCACAGGCAAAGACCTCCGTAATTTCCCCGGACTCAAGGCTCTCGCGGACTTCATCAAGGGTGATCTTGCGCTCTTGAACTTCGTGGCCAGAGTCTTTCAGAAGAGTCACGATTGAGTCTCTGGTAATCCCGTGGAGAATGGTTCCGTCCAAAGGCGGCGTCACTACTGAGCCGTCCTTGTAGACAAAAAACAAGTTCATGCCACCGAGTTCTTCGACGTAAGTAGAGGTTTCTGCATCTAGATACATAACCTGGGAACAGCCCTGGTCGTGGCCCTCTTGCTGAGCCAAGAGACTGGCTGCATAGTTTCCACCGGTCTTTGCCTCACCGGTTCCATGCTTTCCAGCCCTTGCACTATCCAGCGCAATCCAGATCGACACCGGCTTTAGGCCGCCGGTAAAGTACGGACCGACTGGACTGGCAATCACACGATATTCGACTCGCTCGGCGGCTCTAACTCCGAGAAAATTTTCGGCCGCAATTTCAAACGGTCGAAAGTAGAGGGTTTTTTCACCGGTTGGCTTAGGCACCCATGCTCCATCAACTGCAATCAGCTGCTGTAGCGACTCCACAAAAAGCTCGGCTGGAAGTTCCGGCAAAGCCATGCGCTTTGCTGAACGCTGCAAGCGAAGTGCGTTTTTATCGGGGCGGAAAGTCCAAATTGACCCATCCTGATGCCGATATGCCTTGATACCCTCAAAGACTTCTTGCCCGTAGTGCAGAACCGAAGAAGACGGGTCCATCAAAATTGGCCCGTAGGGCAACACTTCTGGTGAGTGCCAACCCTTGCTCTTTTCCCAAATAATCACTACCTGGTGGTCCGAGAAGTGCGTTCCAAATGTCGGATTAGCGATGATTGCTTCGCGTTCGGCATCCGGCGTTGGGCTTTGGCTTTTGGTTACCTTGAAATCCATGATTGACCTTTTCTAAATTCTTGCAATTATTGCCTTGGCTGCCTGATCAGTGGAGCGCGGTTCATCACCGCGTTCTAGCAAGTCAGCGCCAACAGCTTTTTCTATTTTGTCGGCTGCCTCGATGTAACCGAGAGTATGAGCCAGTAACGCCGCGGAAAGGATGGCCGCAGTTGGGTCCGCCAGGTTTTTTCCGGCTATATCTGGTGCCGAACCATGAACCGGTTCGAACATGGATGGAAATAGACCTGTCGGGTTTAGGTTTGCTGATGCAGCCAGTCCGATACCGCCGCAAATTGCCGCCGCAAGATCAGTGATGATGTCTCCAAACAGGTTGTCTGTCACAATCACGTCAAAACGCTTCGGGTCGGTAACCATGTAAATAGTCGCAGCGTCAATATGCATGTAGTCATGAGTCACTGCCGGATACTGAGCCGACACTTCTTCGACCATCCGCAGCCAAATCTTTCCCGAGTGAACAAGCACATTTGTCTTGTGAACCAGTGTCAATTTCTTGGCCTCGCGATTAGAAGCAAGATCAAAGGCATACTCAACAGCTCTTCTAATGCCAAAGGCGGTATTTACTGAAACCTCATTGGCGACTTCGTGCTCGGTCCCTTCGCGGACAGTGCCCCCGTTTCCAACGTATGGGCCTTCGGTGCCCTCCCGCACAACAACGAAATCCAAATCCTTGGTTTTCGTCAACGGAGATGTCACCCCGGGAAACAGCTTCGAGGGACGCAAATTTATGTGATGGTCAAAGCTGAATCGAAGCTTGAGTAGTAACCCTCGCTCCAAAACCCCAGATGGCACGCGTGGGTCTCCGATTGCTCCAAGCAAGATCGCGTCATGACCAGCAAGTGCCTCAAGATCTTGGTTCGTGAGCGCCTCGCCAGAAGAGAGATACCGGTCCGCCCCAAGCGGGTAGGTGGTGGTTTCAAGTTTGGTTTCCCCAAGAGCCTTTGTTAGGCACTCTAGGGCAACGGAAGTTACCTCCGGGCCAATGCCATCTCCGGGTATTACGGCAAGGTTTATCTGGTTCAAAAAGCCTCACAAGGTTAGTTTGTATAAGCCTATCCGTTGGTTCGGCTTTTTACTTATGAACCTCTATGGTCAGGTCGATTGCGTCGCTTCGCCCCAAATCGGTTTCGACAACGCGCACTCGCTCAGCCACTTGACCTTTAAGGCCCGTCTTGCCTAGCCACCCCTCTAGCTGGTCGGAAGTCGGAAGCACGCTTGGATCCTGGGGGCCACCAGTACCATCAGTTAAGTTTCTATCTCCGTGGAACACTCCAAAAAGCAATCCACCGGGTTCCAGCTGATCCATCGCATTGCTCAGTGCACGAGACAAGTCCATGAAGGGCAATTGCAAATAAGCAATGACTACCAGTGAAGGCTTCAACTGAAATTTTGACTCAACCGCATCCCCCAGGGTGCTTGTAATTTGACCTTCAACGCCAACACGCTTTGCTCGCTCGGCGAACTTCGCCAGGGCAACCGAAGAAATCTCAACATTCTCAACCTCCCACCCTTTAGCTGCAAAAGCGAGGGCGTTTCTTCCCTCTCCCCCGGCTAGGTCAACCATGTGCCCAGGCTCCATGCCCAGCAGTCTCTCGGAGACAAGTTCATTGGGCTCAAGTGACCAGACAGAGTCCTGAGAAAGGTAGCGCTGGTTCCAAAAATCAGCTGCCGGGTCATTTTCCCTAATCATTTACAACTGCAATGTTTAGGATTTTGGAGGCGTTTGCCACCGAACCACCATTTACAAGTTCACCGGTAAATCCAGCATCAATCATCCGGTCAATAGCCTGTCCCGCTCTATTTCCAGATCGGCAGTAGATGTAGTAGTCGGCAGCCTTATCAAGTTCTTCCAACTGAGCATCGAAGTTTGAACTGGCTATTGGGATCAGAAGCGCACTCTCAAGGTGACCCGAGTTCCACTCATCAGTGGTTCGAACATCAATTACCGCAGCAAACTCAGTGACGGCCCTGGACTCCGTTGCACAACCGGCAAGCGAGCCAACCGCGAATACAGCAATCATCGCCGCGACTAAAAACTTGATGAACTTCATAATTTTTCCTCTGTTCCAGCTAAATTTTTTATACCCCCGGGGGTATCTGCTACACTATAGGCACTAGATCATTAAAACAAGGAGCGATCGTGGAGATTCCAGAAACTGACATTGATTCTGTCAAGAAGCGTCTGGCCAGAGCCCAGGGGCAACTTGGAGGCATCATCAAGATGCTTGACGAGGGCAGACAGTGCACCGACGTTCTTACCCAAATGGCCGCGGCTCAATCCGCAATCAACCGCGCGGCATTTTCACTGATCGCATCTGGCATTGCCAACTGCACCCAGGACGAAGCCGGTGAGCAAGATCTAGCAAAACTAGAAAAAGCATTCCTGGCTCTTAGCTAGAACAAAATCGAGAGGAAAAACATGGCGAACGAAGTATCAATAAACGAGCTAGAGCAGGCGATTGCGTCGGGCGAAAAGGTCGTGGATGTCAGAGAAGACTGGGAGTTCACAAACGGTCACGTGCCAAATGCCAAGCACATTGCCCTAAACAGCGTCCCGGAGAACCTGAATGAGTTTTCTAAAGACAGCACGACCTGGATTATCTGCCAATCTGGCGGCAGATCAATGACAGCTGCTAACTACCTCGAGGCACAGGGCTATAACGTCGTTTCTGTTGCTGGTGGAACCGGAGCCTGGATCCAAGCCGGCAAGGATGTTTCCATGGAGGCATCCAGCTAATGGGCCTGTTTGACATTTTCAAAAAGAAGTTTGAATCCATCTCCCCAGACGCTGCCAAGTTGCTCCAGCACAACGGGGCGGCCCTAATTAATGTTCGCGAGAGCAAGGACTATAAGAAGTCTCATGCTCCCGGCGCAAAGCTAATTTTGCTTGGTGCTCTAGAGCAAAGACTCAAAGAAATACCGATAGAACAAGAAATACTAGTTGTCTGCCAGTCGGGCATGCGTAGTTCTCAAGCTGCTGGAATTCTTAGTAAAAATGGCTATCGAGTCAAGAACGTCGCTGGCGGTATGGCTGCCTGGCAACGAGCTGGCCTAAAGGTTGTTCGCTAATGAAGGTTTTGATTGTTGGCGGGGTTGCCGGCGGAATGTCAGCGGCAACTAGATTGCGCAGGCTAAAAGAAGATGCTGAAATCATCGTTTTTGAACAGGGCCCACACGTCTCCTATGCCAATTGCGGTCTTCCATATCACATCGGTGAGGTGATTGAAGCGGAGGAAAGCTTGCTTCTTCAGACCCCAGAATCACTCCATGCAAGATTCAACCTTGATGTTCGAGTGAACAACCGAGTCACAAAGATTGACCGAGAAAATAAGCAGGTCACCGTTGCCAACTTGATTGATAACACCGAATACCAAGAAAGTTATGACCAGCTAGTTCTTTCAACCGGAGCAAAGCCGCGCATGGTTCCGATTCCGGGCCTGGAAAGAGCATTGGTCCTTAGAGACGTTCAAGACGCAGTCAAGATCAAGGCCTTGGTTGATACCAAGCAGATCAAGTCAGCAGCCATTATTGGGGCCGGCTTCATCGGAGTCGAGCTGGCGGAGAACCTTCGGCACCGAGGGATCAAGACCACAATCGTGGAATTCCGCGACAACATCCTGCCTCAGTTCGACCCAGAGATGATTGAACCGATGCAAAAAGTTCTGACCGAAAACAGCATTGCGCTCGCTCTTTCTGCCGAAACTGAAGCGGTACACGAATCCACTCTGACCTTGAAAGACGGACGGGTTATCGATGCCGACTTGGTGGTCGCTGCAATTGGTGTTGTAGCCGACCATAAGCTCGCAGTTGACGCAGGGCTCGAAATCGGTTCTGCCGGCGGCATCGTTATTGATGACCAGATGCGAACCAGCGATGAAAACATTTTTGCCGTCGGAGACGCTGCCCAAAAACTAAGTGCGCTCACCGGTCAGGAGCAAATGATCTGGCTTGCCAACCTGGCTAACCGTCACGGCAGGCTAGTGGCCGACGTGATAGCTGGAGAAACGGTAGCTGCAAGGTCATCAATTGGCACAGGAATAATTGGTGCCTTTGGAATAGCGGCGGCCCTTACCGGCCTCACCGAGTCACTAGCAAAACGCATGAACATTGCCCACAGAATCATTCACCTCCACCCAAGCAGCCACGCTGGCTATTACCCCGGTGCAGAGTCTGTCAGCCTGAAAATTTTATTTGACCCCGAGAGTGGCAAACTCTTGGGCGCCCAGGGAATTGGTCGCGATGGAATTGACAAGCGAATTGACGTTATTGCCACTGCTATTTATGCGGGCCTAAAAATTGATGACCTAATGAACTTAGAGCTCAGCTACGCACCTGCCTTTGGTTCCGCCAAAGACGCCGTGAACCAGGCCGGTTATGTTGGCAATAACATCTTCACCGGCAAGACTGAAAGCGTTCAGTTTGGGGATCTTGCTGAGAAGATGTCCGAGGGCGCTTTGCTGGTAGATGTCAGGTCAGAATCTGAGCACGTTGGCGGAAGTATCCCGGGCTCGGTGCTAATCCCGATCGACACTTTGCGAGAAAATCTTGATCAGCTTGCCGGCAAGGAAATAATTGTCCACTGCGGCGTTGGTCAGCGGGGCCACACGGCCGTCCAGCTCTTAAAAGGACATGGCATAAACGCCAAAAATCTAGACGGTGGTTACACGACCTGGAAGCAAGGCATGGACGCTAGAGACAGAGCCGCTAAGAGCTAGTACTGCTCAGAAATCGAAATTGGGCGCATTAGATCAGCATCTATTTCTGTTTTGACACTTTCAAGAACGGCCGCATCAACCGGTGAGTCCACGGTAATCACGGCCAGAGCCTTGCCGCCTTTTTGCTGCCTAGCAATTGTCATTGCAGCGATGTTTATGCTGGCCTCTGCAAAAGCCTTGCCGTAGATTGCTACGATTCCCGGGCGGTCCTGGTAGACCATGACAACTAAGTTCTCGGCCATTGAGAGCTCGACGTCGTAGCCATTTATGGAAACTACTTTTTGATGGTGCTTCGGACCAATCACGGTTCCGCCAACCGAAACAACGCTTCCGTCGGACAAAACTGCCTTCACGGTTGTTACGTTCCGATACTCGTCGCTAGCTATGTCCTGAACCAGGTGGACCTCAATACCTCGAGACTCGGCCATGAGCGGCGCATTGACGTAGGAAACCTGCTCAGTGACCATGGTCTGGAAGATACCCTTCAAGGCGGCTAGCTTCAACACGGTTACATCGTGTGCCGCGATCTCTCCCCTGGCTTGAAACTCCACTGAGACAATTGAACTCTGCGCAAGACCGGCGACAATTTGACCCAGCTTCTCGGCGAGCGCGATACCTGGCCTCACGGATTCATCAATTACACCGCCCGCCACGTTCACAGCGTCCGGAACCAAGTCGCCTGCCAGCGCTAGGCGAACGGACCTAGCGACCGAGATGCCGGCCTTCTCCTGAGCTTCCTCGGTAGAGGCGCCAAGGTGCGGGGTCAGTTGAATGTTTTCTAGGCCAATTAGTGCCGAGCCAGTTGGAGGCTCAGACACATACACATCGAGCCCTGCGCCAGCGATCTTGCCTGCCACGAGAGCCTCGTAGAGGGCTTCTTCATCGATGATGCCGCCGCGCGAGCAGTTCACTATGCGCAGGTTAGGTTTTGCGATTGCAAACTGTTCGGTGGAGATCATTCCAGTGGTTTCAGGAAGCTTTGGGATGTGAATTGTGATGAAATCACTTCGCTTCATCAGATCATCCATGTCGACCAATTCGACACCCAGCTGCTCTGCTCTAGCTTGAGTGACATACGGGTCATAGCCAATCAAAGTTGAACCAAAGCCTGCAAGACGCTGCGCAACAAGAGTTCCAATGCGGCCAAGACCAATGATTCCAATGGTCTTTTCATAAAGTTCAACGCCTGAAAAAGCGCTTCGTTGCCATTTGCCTGCCTGCATCGAAGAGTTGGCAGCAGGGATGTTTCTGGCAAGAGACATGATGTGACCGATGGCCAATTCCGCAGCAGAAATGATGTTGGAGGTTGGGGCGTTGACAACCATGACGCCCTGGTTCGTGGCCGCTTTTATGTCCACATTGTCAAGTCCGACACCAGCTCTGGCAATCACCTTCAAAGCCGGCGCAGCCTTCAGCGCTTCCTCATCCATTTTGGTGGCGGAGCGAATCAAAACTGCGTTTGCGTCTTTCAGCGCAGGCAACAAAGCCTGTCGATCTGCACCATCGACGTGGCGAATCTCAAAATCTGGGCCGAGGGCCTCAACTGTGGCAGGTGAGAGCTCTTCAGCAATTAGAACTATTGGCTTAGACAATGGCTAACCTAACGAAAAATCGACAGCGATGGGATAGCCCCATTGTAGCCTTGAAAATAGCTGGATCTATCGTGCACACTGGCAGCGGTCTGCCTCGGCAACATTAGCTAGAGCTTCCTCGACGTGCTCACCGCAACCTTCCCAGGTTGGCTTTGAGCATGAACTACAAGTGACTTTTGAGCACATTTTTTATCCTTCGATTCCCTTGAGAAAAAAGTCTACAGCTCACTGTTTTCAATCGAATCAGCGCCGCGACAAAAAGCGAAAACCCCCTCTAATTACTCAGAGGGGGTTTTGCAATAGAACTATCGTGCGACGTTACCGTCCTGGTAGTCGTCATCGTTCTTGATCCAGCTAAATAGCTTGCGCAGTTCTCGACCGGTTGCCTCAATCGGGTGAGCTTCGCCCTTGGCACGAAGTGCCTTGAACTCTGGTCCACCAGCATCCTGATCGTCAATGTAGCGCTTAGCAAAGGCTCCGTTTTGAATGTCGGTTAGCACTG
>Ga0302131_1001843_pt1 | contig 11332 bp, 13 predicted proteins | sample CB9_20m_MG_FD_203105 | JGI IMG/M metagenome (GOLD analysis project Ga0302131, IMG submission 203105) | Marine microbial communities from Western Arctic Ocean, Canada - CB9_20m | ecosystem: Environmental > Aquatic > Marine > Oceanic | place: Canada: Western Arctic Ocean | collected 2017-09-19
TGATGAAGAGATTTTCGGACCGGTTTTAGTTGCGCAGCGCTTTGACGATTTAGAAGAAGTGGTCAAGGCTGCGAATGCGACACCTTTTGGTCTAAGTGCAAGTATATGGACGCAAGACGTGTCGATAATGCATCGTTTGGCAGCTGGTATTAAAGCTGGTACGGTTTGGGGGAATTGTAATTGCGCGGCTGACGTTGCATTGCCTTTCGGCGGTTACAAACAGTCTGGGCTTGGCCGGGAGCAGGCGCAAGATGGGGTGCGTGCTTACATGGAAAGTAAGACCGTAATGATTGCGCTGTAAAGACAGAGTGCATTGTTGGCTCAAGATTATTTTTCTGGGTGGAGAAGCAAAAAGGAACGGTTAGAACCGATAGATTAAGTTAGCCCTCACACGATCTCCCGTTATGAAAATTTCAACACTACAATAAATAAATCTAATATGAGTTCGTTTCGCAAGGTTTTGATACTTGGGCCTACGTCTGTACTTGTTGATGTTCAACAAGTACAGAAAATTTTGTAAAGAATTCGTTGGACAGGTGTCTGGCGGCTTGATCCACCAAGCGGCTACCAATTTGCGCGAGTTTACCACCTACTTCTGCATGAACGACGTAGATAATTGTGGTAGAGGCACCATTATCTATAAGGTTGATTTTTGCTTCCCCTTTAGCAAAGCCGGCTGCGCCACCTTTACCCTGGCCTCGAATACTATAGCTAAAGGGAGGATTTAGATCATACAGGGTCACGTCGAATTTAAAATTTGCTTTGATAGGGCCTATCTTAAGTTGCGCATCAGCAATCATCTGCGTATCTGACGTCTTGGTTAGGTCTCGGCATCCCGGAATACATTGGCTTAGAATGCGATCATCGTTGAGTGCCCTATAGACCTGATCACGTGTTGCGTGGATGCTTCGATTGTCTTCAATATTGATAGTCATGCCTTTTTGGTTTTGCCACATACGCCAGACTTGGGGGCTAGTATTAGCAGTAGCTAGATTGACATAATATACAGGATACAGTATACTGTATATCAAATGCAACAAGTGAATAATGATTTGGAGCCCTTAACTATATGATTCCGCAAACTACCTTCCTCCATGATCGTTATCCTGCATTGGGTAAGGAGCCTGTACCTATAGAGCCCTACATTTCTGAGGATTTTCATGCCCGCGAAAAAAGGCATGTATTTAAGAAGACTTGGATCCATGTGGGTCGAATAGAGGAATTGCCTGAACGTGGCAATTATTTGGTGAAAGACCTTAAATGTATTGATTCTTCAATAATTGTTTCGCGTGATCATAATGGCGAATTGTATGCGATGCATAATGTCTGTGCGCATCGCATGAATCGGATTGCTTGCCCGGGACATGGAAAAACGCGGCGATTTTTCTGTCGATTTCATGGTTGGTCTTATGGGCTTGACGGAGCGCTTAAGGGAGTTCCTGACGAGTTGTCTTTCTTTGATTTTGATAAGTCAAAGTTAGGGCTTGCGCGCGTACATGTGGATACTTGGCAAGGCTTCATCTTCATAAACGTTGCTGATAAGCCTGAGCAGAGGTTGGGTGAGTTCATGGGGTCTATGTACTCGACGATAGAGGGTTATCCCTTTGCGGCGATGACGAACTGCTATTCTTGGCAGGCTGTTGTTAAGTGTAACTGGAAGCTTGCGCTTGACGCTTTTCAGGAGGCTTATCACGTCGCGTATGTTCACGGAAATTCTATTGCTGATGCGCTTTGGCGGGATACAGATGGAAATTTGAGGCCGCTTGATGGCTTATGTGGTGATTATCATCGACGCCTTTCCATGGGAGGGAATCCAAAGTCAGTCTATGGTAACCCCAATGCAGCCACGGATATGGATGTTGACGCGAAGGATGCTATCGATATGACTAGCTCCCAACAGCCTATTGCTGCTGCCGCGTTAAGACTTGGGAAGGGAGGCTCAAGCTTTGAAGCATCGATCAAGGATCTACCCGAAGGTTTAAATTGGACCAAACACCCGAATTGGGCATTTGATATAAACATGGTCTTTCCCGATTTCTATTTGTCCCTTCGTCCGAACTACTACCAGGCTTACAATTTCCGGCCTCTCACGCACAACACCTTTCTGTTCGATGCGCGGGTGTATTATCCGGAAGCCAAAACTGCCGGCGGTCGGTTCTATCAGGAATATATGAAAGTTGCTCTGCGCGATGTTCTTTTGGAAGACCTGAGTACTCTAGAAGAAACTCAGGCGGCAACGGAAACCAATGTAATGAGCCATATGGTGTTGCAGGACTATGAGATTATGGTGCGCCACCAACACCACGTCATCCGCCAAATGATAGACCGTGGAGAAGCGCAATGATTAAGGAAAAAACTCTGCCCGAAGATTTCAGGACGCTCGAACATTTTTTTGAGTGGGCGCTGCACAGCGAAACAGAACGCACTTTAAAGCGAGCGGATGCATGCCAAGAGGAAATTCTAGCATTTCGCGATGCAATGCTTGGGCGTCTTGACGATATTGTGGAGCATCTTGATCGCTTTAAGGGCGAGAACATACCCGAGGCTGAGGGTAATCTTTATGCGATGTTGCTCTCTGTTGCGGAAATAGCGACCGCTGTTGAATTTTACCAACAGCCTGCGGTAATTGACGGTTTTGACCCAAGGCGGTTTTTACCGGTCGAAGACTTTATTCTCAGGCCGAAATTCTAGAGTATTTATTAAGGGTTTTACATTATGGCTAGATGCCGTCTCTTTGCGATTGATGACACATTAAAAGAAATCTCTGCTAATGGGCTTTACGGAAAGCACTTGTTCGGGACGGATATCAGCGTTTCCGTCGTCAAGTTCGTTTTACCTAATGGGCCTGATTTACCCGCTAAATCACATGATCACGGAGAAGAAATCTCTCTGCAGGTTGAAGGCGGATGCTCTGTCGGTGAAGGAGAAGGTGATACAGGGGATTCGGTTACTATACTCAGGGAGGGCGATGTTTTAGTCATCCCTGCGGGCACCCGCCACTACGGCTTTAATAGCTATAGCGAAAATGGTGTGTCTTTGAGGCTAAATGTCGTCACCCCTGCGCGAGAAGAGTTTGGACCGGAACATGAAGCCCCCTATTATCCGTTGAAGGAGCAAGAATAATGAAAATCGTCTGCAAGCATCTTGATGCGGGAGAGCATTGGCGTACAGGGCAGGCTGGCAGTAGTTTTAGTTTAGCATCGCCGAATTTTAATGTGACGATCAAAGTTGCCTCTAAGGGCGATATAATTGAGGATTCTGATTCGATCTGCGAAGAGGTCTCGGCAATTCTTGAGGGTACCTTTTACGTAGAAGCGGAAGACGAAGCTTATGAATTGAGCGCAGGTGAAGGGATCGTCGTTCCTCCGGGCAAAGACAGGGCATGGCGCTGCACCAGTAATCGCGGGGTCTTGTATCGTGTACTTGTTACCCAGCCAGTCAAGATTGCGGTGTGAATTTACTCCATTCGTTTCACGCGACATCTGACATCGTGATGATTACGCAGCTTAAGGCACGTTACGCAATGTTTGCAGATGCGAAATATCATTCGGATCATCGTCAAGCCGATCCCGATAAGCTAGCAGCTGCAGCGCGAGGCCAAGCAGCCTGCTTTACCGTAGATGCCTCTTGGGATGCAGGTCCTGAATTTGGAGGTACTCTTCGTGGGCGTCATGAGCTGGAATGTTTTTTTAGATCACCGCCCTGGCGCTATGCGATTCATTTTTATACCGCACCGCTTTTTGAAGAGATCGGTGAGCTGACTCGCGTTATGTGGAGGTTATGGCAAATCTGCCTACCAGTAGACAGCGATGAGCCCGTGTTGCTTGCCGCCACCACAGAGGAAGATTATGTGAAGACAACGAAGGGATGGTTGCATCATCATGTGCGCTTTGTAACCTTAGACAGCCTGCGTGTTCCTAGTGGTCAATTACAGTCATTGGGACTGAAGATATGAGTACCCTAGCTGAGACTACCGCAAATTGAAGGAATTTCCGATACAGGAGATGCTTTGCCCCGTTGTCTCTAACATACCGGTCAATGGAGAATATTTTCATCTTGTTTTAGATGTTCCCAGTGCTGCGCTTGCCGGGTTACCAGGTCAGTTTTTTCACTTGAAATGCCCGAGTTCGCAAGCTGGCACGCCTTTTCTGCGACGACCCATGAGCGTCTATCGAATTAATCGCCACGAAAGGCAAATAGAATTCCTATACAAAAATCACGGTCTTGGCACCGCAGGTCTTGCGACCTTAAAGTCTGGTGACGTGCTAGATGTTTTTGGGCCACTTGGTCAAGGCTTCGTATCTGATGGGTCTAAACATGTGCTCATGGTTGCGCGAGGGGTGGGCTTGGCAACCATGGCACCTTTGGCTGAACAAGCCATTGGGAATGGATCACAGGTCACTGCAATTTTAAGCGCTCGTAGCCCAGATTTGGTGATGTCAGCAGACTATCTGGAAAGCGTTGGCGCTTCTATCATCTCAGTGACAGACACGGACGGTACTAGCGATATCGGCAGCGTAGCCGGGATTTTAGAGGCATGCCATGCTGCGAACCCTTTTGATTATGCCGCGACGTGCGGCTCTAACAGGCTCTTGCAGATGCTGAAAAGACTTTGCGGACAATGGGGAATAACTGGAGAAGTCGCTCTCGAGCAGAATATGGCGTGCGCGATTGGCATGTGCTTCTGCTGCGTGCGCCCATTTGAAGTGGACGGAGGTCTCACCTACCGTAGGGTATGTTTTGAAGGGCCAGTATTTCCGTTGGGAGAGACGACCTCATGGTAGATATGAGAGTGAATATTGGAGGTATAGAGTTAACAAACCCTGTTATGCCAGGATCGGGCACCATAGCAGAAGGGATCGCGAAAGCTGCGGACCTGAGCCTGCTGGGTGCTGTGGTAACAAAAACGATCACGAAGGATCTACGCGAAGGAAATCCGCCGCCGCGTGTGGCTGAATTACCAAATGCAACGCTGTTTTCCATTGGTATTCCTAGCAAGGGCCCTGAGCACTTTATTAATACAATCGTGCCGTTTTACCAGTCATTTAACGTACCATTAATTGCTAGTATCTCAGCGGATACAGCCGATGATTTTGCGGCTCTGGCAAAACGTATTTCAGTCCCGGGTGTCTCGGCCATAGAGGCGAATATTTCTTGTCCAAATCTAAAAAAAAATGGCGAAGCTTTTGCTATGAGCGTTCAGGCAACAAGAGATGTCATTTCTGCAATGAAGGCGGCAACGGATGTGCCGATTTGGGCGAAATTGTCTCCCAATGTTGGCGATATTGCCGAGATTGCGCGCTCTGCGGAGGCGGCAGGCGCTGATGCGCTTGTTTGCGCTAATGCCATGCTCGCCATGGGTGTGGATGTGCAAACACGGTTGCCCAAGCTGGCAACCATTACTGGTGGCATCACGGGCGCTGCGACCAAGCCGATCATTTTGCGTATGGCTTATCAGTGCGTTGAAGCGGTTTCCATTCCTGTAGTTGGCTGTGGTGGAATTATGGATGTGGATGATGCGCTGGAATACATGCTCGCTGGGTGCACCGCGGTGCAAGTTGGAACAGCAAATTTCATTTCTGTCTCAACAATGAGCAAAATCATCGCTGGAATTGATGACTATTGTACGAAACATGGCTTTGCCAAAGTTGCTGATGTTGTTGGCGCCATGGGCATCCATGAGCCGCCAATAATCCATGCGGGGAGACTTTAAGGTATGGGTGATCAATGGATAAATGCAGGTGACATAAAAGATTTTGACGATGATCGTCTTGTTTATATCGGAGGTGACTTGCATATCGGTTTGTTTCAAGTAGATGGCGTAATTTATGCTATTGATAACATTTGCACGCATGGCAATGCTTGTTTGTCTGATGGCGAGCTGGAAGATTGCTTCATTGAATGTCCGCTCCATGCGGGACTTGTTGATTTACGCACGGGCGAGGCCGTCGAAGCGCCGATTACGCGTGACACGCGCGCCTATAAAACGCGTGTTGTTGATGGAGTTGTTCAGTTTAGTCTCGGGGTTACAGTCTCATGACCAAAGTGGGGCTTATTAGCACAGGTGGAACCATTGCCATGGGGGCGCGTCATCCCTTCGACTGGGTAGACTATGGTGACAGCGGCATCGTGCATGACATGGAGGTGCTTTTGCCGCAGTTTCAAAATCTATTGCCGGGCATTACGCTTGTTAGCCAGAGTTTTCGTTCTTTGGGCAGTGTCTCTATTAGCTGGAGCGATTGGGTTGAATTACTATCCACAGCTAATGCGATGGTTGAAAAAACCCCGGATCTGGCCGGTATCGTTGTGACCCATGGCACAGCGACCCTAGAAGAAACGGTTTTTTTTCTGCATCTCACATGGCCCCATGCGTGCCCAATCATTTTAGTGGGGGCGCAACGACCAATGGATACCCATGGCAGTGATGCCTTAGGCAATATGCGTGCAGCTTTGGCGGCAGCATGCGAGCCAGCACTGCGCGACCTTGGCGCTATTGCCGTAATGAACAGCACTGTGTTTCATGCGCCGGATGTAACTAAGGGGGCCAATTTCGCCCTTAATGCATTTGAGAGCCCTGTTGGACCGATCGGGCAGGTGGACGCGGCTGGGCAGGTCAATATTGTACGGCGTCCTGCTGCGCATTATAGGCCTAAATTTTCTCCAGTTTCCATTCCGCCGCGGGTGGATATTATGATGTCATACAGCGGTTCCGATGGTTGCGCTGTTGAGGCCTTCCGTGCCGCAGGGGCCAAAGCAATAGTGGTAGCAGCGCTCCCACCGGGCAGGTGCGCCTCTGGAGAGCGCGCGGCGCTGGTAAAGGCCGCAAAAGAGGGCGTTACGGTGATCTTTGCAAGCCGAGCCTCTCGCGATCGAGTGCCAGTTCAGGATTATAATGTTGCGGATGGCATTCTCGCGGCTGGGTGTCTAGCGCCGCACAAAGCGAGAATTCTCGCTATGCTCGCGCTTAGTGCTGAATATACGGCTGAGGCACTACAAAAGGCCCTGCTTGATGCGTTATGATAAATCATTAAGGCTATAATTGCTTTATATGAAACGGATGATTATCCGATAATTTAGATCTGCGGAGTCAAGACTATGCCAAAACCGGACAATCCGATTCAACGTGTTCCAGATCTGCGTAAGCAGGTTTACGATGGGCTGCGTGAAAGTATAAAAAGTGGCCAATTTCCTTTGGATGTGAAAATAGGGGAGCAAGCTATCGCGGACGAGTTTGGCGTGTCCCGAACACCCGTGCGAGAAGCGCTTAGTTTTCTTGTACGTGACGGGTTGCTTGTTCAGGCCGGACGGGGATTTCGTATCCCACAATATTCAGGAGATGATATTGCGGATGTTTTTGAAGTACGTTTGTGTTTGGAGCCCCAGGCCATGCGTCATCTTGCCGAACATATGACATTAGATCAATCGACCGAGGTTAATAACCTGCTTGAGGAGCACTTTAGCGGACCTTTTAATCCGGAAACTTATGCGAAGACCCACCGATTGGTTCGCCGGACACTTTTTGGGATGTTAGATAATGCGCGCTTGCGGGGTGCTATCGAGCATCATGAAGACCATGTGCATTTCGTGCGGTTACGCACGTTGATCCAAGGTACTTGGCAGGAAACCTCTCGCGATTGCACGCGAAAAGTTCTCGTCGCTTTAAGTGCTCGAGATGCTGAGGCAGCGGCTGCGGCGATGTATAGCGCTTTGCAAATGGCTTGTGACGCTGCGCTTAAAACATTAGATGAAAATGATGTGGGCTAATAGAAAATGAAAGCACCGAACTTTCAATATATCCGCGCTAAAACAGTAGAGGAGGTCTGTGTTTTACTAGCAGAGCATGAAGATGCGCAAGTATTGGCGGGTGGACAGAGTTTGGTCGCTGCTATGAATATGCGTCTGGCAAGTCCAGATGTTCTTATAGACATCAATCATATTGAGGGTTTGTCTGACATTTTTCTGAGCAAATCTGACACGCTCATCATTGGCCCGACAGCGCGCCATATACAAGTGCGGACCTCCCCTATCATCTCGCAGTATGCGCCGTTGCTCACCCAAGCGCTTGAGTATGTGGCGCATCCGTCGATCCAAAACCGGGGCACCCACTGTGGAAGTATAGCGCTTGCTGACCCAGCCGCTGAAATGCCCGCGTGTGCTTTGGCGCTTGGTGCTCGCATGGAACTGCAATCAATACGTGGAAAACGTATGGTAGCTGCTGAGGATTTCTTTTTGGGCCTTTATGAAACCGCGCGTCAACCAGATGAGCTTCTATTGGGTGTGCATTACCCTTTGACCTCAAATCGACTTTTTGGCTTTGGAGAAATAACACCGCGCCACGGCGACTTCCCGCAAGTGGGTCTCGCCGTGAATGTATCCCAGACGCGAGATCATTGGGAAGATTTGCGTATAGTCGTTTTTGCTTGTGAACCGAGACCACGGCTGCTCCAAGACGTCGCGGCGGTCGCGCATGGGCATGTGGCCAATTCTGATTTTTTTTCCGAGTTAGCCGATGTGGTGGCAACAAAGATCTTACCTATGGATCACCACGAAGTCCGTCGTTATCAGGTGCGAGGTCTTGCACAGCAAGTATTTGAGGTGACAGCATGAGTGGTCATAACTCTGCGGAGATCACTGTAACCGTTAATGGCCATACGAATCAGTGCAACGTTCCAGTCCGTTTAAATCTTGTGGACTTTTTGCGCGAACATCTCGGTTTAACAGGCACCCATGTAGGCTGCGAGCATGGTATTTGCGGTAGCTGTCATGTGCAAGTTGATGGAAATGTCGTGCGCGGCTGCCTCATGTTTGCCGTGCAAGCCGATGGCGCTGACATCGTTACCATTGAAGGCCTTAGCACAAGTGGCGAAGCAGCTGATCTTCAGGCTAATTTCGTGTTGTACAATGCAATGCAATGCGGATTTTGCACGTCGGGTATGATTTGGAGTGCATATGAACTGTTAAAAACAAACCCGTCGCCAGATCGCGAACATGTGCGAATCGCACTGTCGGGTAACTTTTGCAGATGTACGGGATATCAATCCATTATTGATGCGGTGATGGAAACCGCCAGTGAAAGATCATGAGCAAGACTGAAAGCCCTATTGGTGCGGGCTTGCCGCGGAGGGATGCAAAGCGATTAGTAGCTGGACAAGGATGCTATACGGACGATATCGTGCTGCCTGGTATGCTTCATGTTGCATTTTTCCGCAGCCAGTCCGCTCATGGACGTATTTTGGAGCTAGACAGCTCCGAGGCGCTGAACGTCGAAGGGGTTATTGATGTCATTGGCCATGAGCGCTTGGCTGCGATTTGCCAGCCTCTCAAAGTAGAATTCAAGAACGTTCCTGATTATCGCAACCCATTTCAGCCTATCCTTGCAGTGGATGAGGTCGCGTGGGCTGGGATGCCGATTCTGGCAATCGTTGCTCAAACACGGGCGGCAGCAGAAGACGCGCTTGACCATATTTTTATGGATTTAGAAGACTTACCCATTATTACCTGTGCCCGGGATGCGCTTAAAGCCGATGCAGCGCAGCGGTTGAGCTATGAAAAATCAAATTTGGCCTACGAATCGACGGTTGGCCACGGTGATGTGGATGAGGCGTTTTCTAATGCGGCCCATCAAGCAGAAATCTGCATGAGCTTTGGGCGGCAAACAGGTGTGTCACTTGAAGCGCGAGCCATCATTGCACAATACCACGCGGGTACTCGCAGTCTTGACGTGATTCAATCGCACCAAAGTCCCCATCAGATGCGTGAGATTTATGCCGAGCAGCTTGGTCTTGATATTTCTAATGTGTCTGTGCGTTGCCCAGATGTCGGGGGCGCTTTTGGTATCAAACTCCATGCCTATCCTGACGAAATAGCGACTGTAGCGGTCGCACGTCTGCTTGGCCGTCCGGTCAAATTTATCTCTGATCGGTTGGAGGCGTTTGTAAGTGATGCGCATGCACGCGAAGCTGAGGTGAGCGCAAGTATTGCTTTGGATGAGCAAGGCCGAATTTTAGCGATTAAAGCTGACAGCCTTTTTGGTTTGGGCGCCTATTCTAGCTATCCACGTGGTAGTATCGGTGAAGCCGTGCAGGCGCAGGAAATGATCGGTGCCCCATACAATCTGCCAGTTTTTCAGTCGCACGTAAGGGCGGCCTATCTCAATAAACCGCCCTCTGGTGCTTATAGGGGAGTGGGTCAACCCATTGCTGTGGCCGTGACAGAGCAATTGATGGACGCTGCTGCGGCCGTGATAGGCATAGACCCGTCGGACATCCGCGAGCGCAACTATATATCAATTCAGGCTGACTCGGCGTCCTCAAAATTCTGTTTTGGTGAACCCACATTGATGAGTTGCCATACCAAGTTGCTGGGTCTCATGGATTATGCTGGCCTCAGGCAAAAACAAAGCAAATTGCGTAGCCAAGGTCGCTATCAAGGCATTGGCTTGTCCACCTTTCTAGAAATGACCGGGGTGGGCTCTAGTTTATATGGCAATAATAATGTCAATGTGGCGGCAGGAGAAGGCTGCGCCCTGAGCCTTGAAGCAGATGGTAGTGTAAGCTTTATCAGTAGTGCGACGGACCAAGGCCAGGGGACGAGCCAAGGAATTGCTCAGATTATTGCAGGCACGTTGGGTATTAATCCGGATCGAGTGCAGGGGCGGTCCGGTGATACGCGAGACGCTGTTTATGGTGGCGGTGCTTGGGCCTCGCGTGGGATCGCTATTGGCGGGGAGGCTGCGCGACAATGTGCCGTGGCTTTAAGGGCTAAGGCGCTCGTGCTGGCTGCTGAGCTTATTCAAGAGGAAGCGTCGCGGCTGGATATTCAATCAGGAGTGGTAGTGAGCAAAGACACTGGTATGCATCGTATTGAGTTAAAAGAGCTGGTTCAAATAGCGCGCTATCGCCAGCATTTGTTGCCCCAAGATGCGGACTGTGACTTAACCATGACTCGCCATTATGTGCCGCATGGCTATCCGTATATGATGGCAAATGGAATGCAAGCCGCTCATGTCGAGGTTGATACGGTGACTGGCGTTATAAAGCTCCTCGGTTTTTGGGTGGTTGAGGACTGCGGGCGAGTAATTAATCCACTGTTGGTGGACGAACAAATTCGCGGTGGCGTTGTTCAAGGTATCGGTGCAGCACTTTATGAACATTGCCACTACAATGAAATAGGTCAATTGCTGACAGGAAGTCTGGTGGATTATAGAGTTCCCATGTCTGGCGATATGCCTGATATCGTTGTCGGGCATGTGGATTCCATCGCAAAAGAGACCGAGCTTGGCGCTCGCGGTGTAGGAGAAGCAGGGATAGTGGGCGCTGTCGGAGCGATGTGG
>Ga0302131_1001844_pt1 | contig 11332 bp, 6 predicted proteins | sample CB9_20m_MG_FD_203105 | JGI IMG/M metagenome (GOLD analysis project Ga0302131, IMG submission 203105) | Marine microbial communities from Western Arctic Ocean, Canada - CB9_20m | ecosystem: Environmental > Aquatic > Marine > Oceanic | place: Canada: Western Arctic Ocean | collected 2017-09-19
CAAGTGCACAGCGGAATTATTGGATACAGTTGGCCAATGCTAATGGATTTATGGTCATTGCACCAGAGTTTTCAGATGCAAACTACCCGGGTTTGGGTGATGACTATTTAATGGCTAATATTTTTGACGACGGTGACAATCCAAGTGTTGCATCTTTTAATAGCTCAGATGAATGGACGTTCTCTAGTTTAGACCCACTCTTCGAAGCCATAAAAACAGCTGTTTCAGGGAGTCAAGAAAAATACAGTGCTTGGGGGCATTCTGCTGGAGCACAGTTTTTACACCGTTTTGTTACGTATCTGCCAAACAGTAAATTAGACGTTGCTGTGTGTTCTAACGCAGGTTGGTACACGGTGCCAGAAGGCACTGTAAGCTTTCCATACGGAATTCTAAACGGTCAACTTCCAGAGGAAGACTTAACGGCAGCATTCTCTAAAAAATTAATCGTACATTTAGGTCAGAATGATACCAATCCAGACGGAGGGGTGAGAAGAAACGCAGTGGTAGATGCACAGCAAGGAATACAGCGCTTAGAACGCGGACGCTATTATTTTAACACAAGCAGAACACAGGCTCAGAATAGAGGAAATTCCTATAATTGGGAGCTAAAAGAAGTCTCTAATATTGGCCATGATGAAGCCTTGATGGCTAGTGATGCTTTCCAGTTTCTGGAAGCAAGTTTACAGGCGAATTAAACTATTTTTTTGCTACTAATAATTTCTCTTTTTTTGGAGATAAGACTAATAATATCGGAGTAGAATACCTTCTCCGAATATAAATTTTTAACCAATTAATTAATATTAAATACAACCATTATGAAAAAACTTTACTTTTTTTTATTTATACTAATTTCTTTTACAGGCTTTTCACAAATTGCTGGAGATATAGTAGTTACAGAATTTATGAATGACTCTGATGCTGTTAGTGATACTGTTGGAGAATGGTTAGAATTATATAATACTACAGGATCAGATATTGATTTAAATGGATGGACTTTAAAAGATGATGGTTCGGACTCTCATACGTTTACAACTTCAATTATAGTTTCTGCCGGATCTTATTTTGTAATGGGTCGTGGGGCAGATAGTACTGTAAATGGTGGCGTAAATTTAGACCACAGTTATGGAGATGGTGTTTTTACTATGGCCAATGGCGCAGATGAAATTGTATTGTTGAGTCCTAGTTCAGTTGAAATTGATAGAATTGTTTATGGAGTTGGTGGTTTCCCTGACGGTGGTCCGGGATTTAGTATATCTTTAGATCCGAATCAATTAGCAGGTGACAATAACCTTGCAGCTAATTGGTGTCTATCAACTTCTGTTTTTGGAGCTGGAGATTTAGGAACTCCTGGTGTTGAAAATGATGCTTGTGGCGCTGTCTGTGAAGCTTCACTTGGTTCTGCAACTGCTAATTGTGATGCCATCACAACTGGTACAGACACGTATTCGGTTACCTTAGCGTTTTCAGGTGCAGGTACTACAACTTTTGTTGTTACTAGCACTACAGGTAATGTTTCAGGAGATGATCCATCAACAAACGTTACCGGAAATATTATAGTATCAGGAATTTCAGAAGGAACAGATGTTACAATTACCATGGATGATACAGCAAATGGTGGGTTATGTCCTCTTACAAGAGAAGTAACGAGTCCGGTTTGTGAGCCTACAGGAAGTGTAGATATAGAACTTAGAGGGGTTATGGACTTTACTGTTTCAACTGGAGGATCTACTGGGAAAGCGCATCATCTCGTTGCGATCGCTGACAATGTTCAGCTTAGTAATTATGGTCTAGGTAGTGCGAACAATGGTGGAGGTACTGATGGTGAAGAATTCTCTTTGCCTGCTGGCATTGTAAATAATGGGGATAATATATTGGTAGTGAGAGATGCGGCCGCTATTGAGGCTTATTTTACAACAGCAGGATATAATTTATTTGACCTTGTTATTGTTGACACCGGAGGTGATGCAGTGGATGGAAATGGAAATGATGCCATTGAACTATATAAGAATGGTTCAGTAGTTGAAACCTTTGGAGATATAACAGATTCTAGTGCAAGTACTTGGAACTATTTGGATTCTTGGGCTTACAAAACGACTTTAGGTGCTGCTTGGCCAAATGGTTGGTCTTATGGAGGTGTGAATTGTACAGATGGATCAACAACTATTTTTGATAGTGGTTGCGTATATCCATTTTTGGAGTCTTTGTCAACTAAGGCTTTTTCAAAAGCAGAACTATCCATTTATCCTAACCCTGTAAATAATGGTTTGGTAACAATTAAATCTCCTTTGGCGGGTGTTAAAAACATAGCGTTGTTCGATGCAATCGGTAGAAATGTTTTGAAAACTGAATTAACGGCAGAGGCATTAGATGTAAGTGAATTAGGTGCCGGTTTGTACTTGTTAAAAGTAACAATAGGAGACCGTTCTGCTACTCATAAATTAATTATCAACTAATAAAACTAATTTTTAAAAAGGCGTTTTAGGAGACTAAAACGCCTTTTTTATTACCTTAAAGTAGCTTTTTTATGAAAAACTTTTACTTTCTACTTTTTTTTCTACCTTTTATCTGCTTGGCACAAACAGTATCCATCACTAAAATTATTGAGACAGATTGCTCTGCTCCTTATGTGAAAACCGTGGAATTGTATGTGACAGGTACTGTAGATTTTAGTACAGAAGTACAATTAAAATACATGGAAAATGGAGGTCTGTGGGGCGCTGATAAAGAGATAGCGGTTGCTGGTTTTGGAAATATTACGGATCGTTTTATTTATATTGTTCGCGATGTAGCAATGATGCAAGCAGAATTTCCAAGTATAATTTTTGAAACTAATGCTTCAGTTGAAGGTTTTAATACAATTGTAACGAATACCGCTACAAATGGGAATGATGGCTATCAACTTATTTTAAATGGTGTGGTGGTAAGTCAGTTTGGAAAAACGAATACGGATGCAGATGATGATACTATTTGGGAACATGACGACTCTGTAGTCTCAAGAAAATTTGGAATTGCAGATACGGGAGCTTGGGATGAAACACATTGGGTGTATAGTGAAAAAAACTCATTAGATGGCAAAACGAAGTGCAAAGGAGGAGCAGGAGTAGAAGCATACCTCTCTAATTTAGGAGGCGATTTTCCGCTGCAATATGGTTCTGGGAATGGCTTTACATTAACGGCAGGAACAGGCTCTTTTATTTTTACGCCACAGGCCCCTTTAAATAGAAACCCTTTAGAAGTGTTCTATCACATTCCGGATGGAGATATAACAACCATGCCTATATTGATGTCGTTTCATGGTGCTAGTAGAAGTGGAGAATCCTATAGAGATTATTGGATACAAATGGCAAATGAACATCGCTTTATGGTAATTGCACCAGAGTTTACGACGGCAAATTATCCTGGATTGGGAGATAATTACAATATGTCTAATATTTTTGATGATGGAGACAATCCAAGCCCAGAAACTTTTAACGACCAAAGCGAATGGACTTTTTCCACCTTAGATCCACTTTTTGATTATTTAAGAGCAGCGATTTCTGGGACCCAAGAAAAATATAGTGCTTGGGGACACTCTGGTGGAGCACAATTTTTACATCGTTTTGTTACCTATTTACCAAATAGTAATTTAGACATTGCTGTTTGCTCCAATGCAGGTTGGTATACAGTGCCAGAAAACGGAGTAAGTTTTCCTTATGGTATAGATAATGGACAATTACCAATGGCAGATTTAACAGCTGCATTTTCAAAAAAACAAATTGTGCATTTAGGCCAAAATGATAATGATCCTAATTCAGGATTAAGACGTAACTCGGTTGTAGATGGACAACAAGGCATACATAGGTTAGAAAGAGGTCGTTATTATTTTAATACCAGTCAAGCCACAGCTCAAAATATGTCGGTAACATTTAACTGGGAACTGCATGAGATTGCAGGTGTTGGTCATGATCCACAACTTATGGCAAATGGTGCTCTGCAGTACTTTTTACCGCGTTTTCTTTCTGTTGATTCAGTTAAATACAAATCGTCTATTAAACTATATCCTAATCCTACTAATTTAGGTTTAGTGACTATTGCATCATCTAAAAATGAACAGATAAGTATTCGGGTTTTTGACATGTTAGGGAAGCAAGTTAAAAAAGAAATACTTAAATCCAACCTATTAAATGTTTTAGACTTAAATCCTGGTTTATATATTATTCAGATTACTCAAAATGGTTTCTTTACAACTAAAAAGTTAATGATTAACTGATTAATAGTATAGTTATTAAGAATTATATTTTTAGTTAAACAGCTTAGATATTGGTTCAGATCGCAAAAGACATCTCATTTGAGGTGCTTTTTGCGTTTTACACATATAATGACTAAATAGTTTTTGGGATTTACTGCATTCTAATGAATCAAGTCCAAAACTTGTGGGATTTAATATATAGGCAAAAATATTAGAGAGTATAAATTAGAAGAGTTTTCCATTTCTTAGGTCTTTAAATTGTGTTCTAAAAGCTTTAATTATGGCATTGAAAGATTCAGCAGAAGCATTTGCACTTCAATTATCAAAGTAGATTAGGATATTCTAGTAATTTATCGACATTGTTCGAGCGATTGTTCTAAAACTTTTAAAATCAGCTTGCCTTGCTTTTTTAGTTAACTGAATTAAACTAAAAAAACAGATGCGTCATTTCTTTATTTAATAAAGATGTTTATGGAAATGCATATTTATAATCCATCTATTTTACTTAATTTTATGAAATTAATAATGACAAACAAAAAGTTGTATTATCCGGAGATGCGCAACCAATAGCACATACTTTTGTTTTTATATAAGTAGTTGCCCACAATTTGAAGAAAAAAATCTTATACATATTATTAATAAGCGGAATTGTTCCTGCGACATATTTATTTAGCATAACTCTATTGTTTTTATATTTGTTTGTAACCGACAGAAATTTAGGGTTTAGTGACATAATTATGATTTTTTGCTTTCTGTGCGGAATTTGCGGATATATTGGATTGATAATGATTTTAAAAGGATTGCATAAAACTAGACATATACTGAAATCAATATTTCTCATACTGGGTTTAATTGGATTTATAGTTTTTGTCAATTATAGCGGAATGAATAATTTTTGGAAATGGATTTTGTATGCTGAAGAGCCTGATGAATGGTTTATAATAATGTTGCCTTTAATAGTAAGCGGAATATTTTTGACATTAATTTTGAGCGATTTTATGAAGCAGCGGAGAAAGAAAAACTGTGGGCAACACCTTGTTTAAAATTGCTATATTTGGTTTAAACTAAAACCTGTTGCTTTTTTGCTAACTTCTTAATTTCCGCTGGAAATTCTTCGTTCACAAAATCGCAACTTTCCATAAAATACAACGTTGAGCGTAAGCTGAAAATCAGTGCCTTAAAATTCAAAAAATGAGTAAAACAAGAATATTTACAACTCGAAAATTAGAAAAAATAACGAAAGAATTTATAACTGAAAACGAAACAATCAATAATGAATATTTAGGAGATTGGACTTCTACTCTATTTTATGTTAGTCATAAAAAGTGTTGGTTATTAATTAATAAAATGACAAAATATCTTTTAATTTTACCCAATGTGAAAAAAACTAACTTAAAAAATATATCTTCAATTTTTAAAGAAAATTTATATGCTCAACTAACTTTTGACGGAATTGTAACAAAATATGAATTGGTTGAGAAAATAATAGGAGAAATTAAATTGCAGGAAACCAATAATGACAGAAGCGCGAATGGTTCCTTAAATAACTGTTTGCTATTTCTTGAGGATTGGAAATATGAATTTGGAGATTATGATAATATGAACTTTAGAGATTTAAATGGGAGACTGAATAGTTCACCAAATAAAATGTTGAAATGGAAATATCCCAAAGAAAAAATGAATGAAATGATAAAAGATTACGAAAATCAGTCAATTTGAAAACAAAGTTTATATATGAATTGTGCTTAAAAAATTATAGAAATGAAAAAATAGGATTTGAAATACAAAAAAGAGTAAAAATTTCAATAAATTAGAAAGAAGGAAAGTTTGAATAAAAAAGCCTACGCCCACTAACGTGTATAATTCATCGCAAGTTCTAGCCTACTTTCGTAAACTCTTGCGGACTTTCTATTTGTGAATTATTTACTAACTTTATTGCTTAAAAATAGCAACTAGCGCTGTACGAGCTCGTTGGCAATAATTTAAACAAAACTCATAAAAATGAAAAACGTACAACACATTTTAATTAATTTATGAATTTCCATAAACTTTTATGCTTCTCACTAATCATCACAATAGCCTATTAATGTGATGTTAAGAATAATAATAACCACAAACCTTTACATGTAGAATATCAAAAATTTGATTATTTTTTTAAAAACATTAAAAATTTTAGTGGTAATGTGCTAGTGTTCAAAAGGAGGTTTTTGAAAAATTGGGAATGGTTAATTCTGGAGGAGATTACTCTAATCAAATATTAATGCACAGAGTGGAAGGATACGAGGTCAATGCTGATGGAAAGATAGAGAATACTAATTTTGATAATATGCTCATTAAAACAGGTGCAGAAATCATGTATGCAACAGTTTTCAACCTTTTTAAACTTAACAAGGCCTTTTTATCGAATTACTACTAACAGATGGGACCTTGGGTACTATGATGACCTCTTTTACAACAGGTATTGACATGGGAATGGATGTTAAGTATGGTTAGGGTTTAGATATCATTAAAAATGATTCGATAAAAAGGATCTTTTATACTGGAGGCGCTTTATGTTTTCAGTCAATGTTTTTATGTATTTCCAGAAAGAGGTATCGTTATTACTGCTTGCGCTAATACAACTAAACTAAATGGTGATTAGAGAGCTGATTTTCAGAAACTGGTTTTCAATACAATTTCCAAAACTGATTATAATAAGCGTTCGTGTTTATATGAAAAGGACGATTGCTGAGAATAATAAAATAGAAACTATTGCTAACAATGTAGTATGAAAGTATTGTCTAGATTGCAAAAGGTATATTAAATGAGATCCCTTTTGGGGTTTACAAATGTTTTAAATACGATTTAAGTGTTCAAGTATCAATTCGAAAAAGAGCAAGATATTATAATTGGCCATAAATTTTTCATAAACATAAGTATTTGGCTTTTTTATTTATGAAAAGTTAAATAAAATCATAAAATTTACTTGTATTGAGTAATTTTAAGGCAAGCATCTTAGATATTTAAAAATGATTGTTAACTTGCTCCTAAAATCCCTGCAATTGTATTTAAAAAAATATAGCAAAGAAATATCTGTAGTACTCCTGCTTTTGGTCTGTGTATTTTTTCTCATAGCCAACACCACAGCATCTAAGGATGTATTGGAAGTAACTAAAGCGCCTATATCATTCCAGTTAAAAGAGGAACCTCTTTTTTTAATAGAGCGGCATTCAGAAAAGGCCACAAAAAATGTCCGTCATAAATTAGATTCATTATTAAAACGTATTAACAAAAGACATGATTTTCATGGAGCAGTATTAGTAGCGAAAAATGAGAAAATAGTCTACAGCAATCAGATAGGAACTGCAGATTTTAAAAACAAAGCTCCTCTAAATAAAGAATCGGTATTTCAATTAGCTTCGGTAAGTAAACAGTTTACTGCAGCGGCGATTATGCTATTGAATGAGCAGAATAAAATTAAGCTTACAGACACGGTAAACACTTATTTTCCAAACTTTCCTTTCGAAAACGTTACGATTAAAAATCTTTTAAATCATACCAGTGGATTGCCGAAATATTTTTGGGTAGCAGAGCATAAATGGCAGCAAGAAAAGGCACCTACTAATAGTGAAATGATGGAGTTTTTAGAATCGACTGATGTGAAGCGGTATTTTAAGCCAGGACGTAATTTTGATTATTCCAATACGGGTTACTTTGTGCTCGCTTCTATTGTTGAGAAAATTTCGGGTACTTCTTTTAGTGCTTTTTTAAAAGAAAATATTTTTGAACCACTACAAATGAAACATTCGTATGTGTACAGTTTTGAAAATGATAGTATCAAAGAAAACCAATTAAATGGATATCGATTGTACAGAGGGTGGAGGCATTTAAAAATTCGGAGCACCGTCAATGACGCGATTGTTGGGGATAAAAATGTGTATACGACTGCGGAAGATTTGTTTAAATGGACCTTAGGATTAAATACTGGAAGGCTGCTTACAGAAGAGTCATTAGCGCTGATGTATTCAAAAGGAGAAACAGTTTACGGAAGAAAAGTGCCTTATGGCTTTGGTTTTAGAATTGATACCAAGAGAGAAAAAAGCATTTATCATCATGGTAAATGGAATGGGTTTAGTACCGGTCTTACAAAATATTTGGAAGATGATTTGGTCGTTATCGTCTTGGAGCACACCAGTTATCGTGCTATGAAGTCACTAACTAAAAAAATAAAGAAAATTGTTGCTAAAAATTTCGAGATTTAATTTTTTAAGTACAATTGGAAATACACATTTTTTAGGCTTAAAAGTTCAGCAATTCTATGGGATTATTTGAAAATACGCTTCTTAAATTTATCTTTTAATACATTACAGATTTAATCAGTAAGAATAAAAGAAATAGAAATGGAATTTGTGTTTCAATCTTTTTGAATTTTAGTATTCTTTAAAAATCATAAATATTTTGTTTTAATATTTTTTAAAAGATGGGATTATTTTCGGCAGTTGTATAGTTTTAGAATTATGCGAAAATAGGATGAATGTTAATTAGGTATAAGAAGATTTCTACGTTACTAACGATTCTAAAAAGTGCACTAAAATTTCTAACTTTTTTATTAAAAAATTCAAGAAAAACGTTCGCATTGACAAAATGACACTGTTAATTCAGTTCTAATAGCTATCGAAATTTTATCTTTGTTTACATAACGTTCGCTTATTAAAAACACGTCATAATTAGTATAACTTAATAACTATGAAGAAAATTTTATTATTTACTCTTTGCATTGCACTTAATTATAATGCTTTTGCACAAACAGTTAATTTAGAAATGCCTTTGCCTCAAGAGCAAAACATTAAAAAAGGCGTCTTAGAAAACGGAATGACCTACTACATCCATAATACACAAGTTACCAAAGACGTGGCAAGTTATTACATCATACAAAATGTAGGCTCTGTTTTAGAGAAAGACAATCAACAAGGATTAGCTCATTTTTTAGAACATATGGCATTTAACGGAACAAGAGATTTTCCGGGAAAAGGAATCTTAGATAAAATGCAAGAACACGGTCTTGTTTTCGGTAAAGACATTAATGCTTACACGTCTTTTGATGAAACGGTATACAATATAAACAACATACCAACAACTCCAGAGCTAATAGATACGGGATTGTCTATTTTACATAATTGGTCTAACTACCTGTCATTAACAGACGAAGAAATTGATTCTGAAAGAGGTGTTGTGAAAGAAGAATGGAGAACGCGCCAAAGTGGAGGTATGCGTGTATTGCAACAAACTATTGGTACTATGTTTAACAATTCTATTTATTCAGAACGCTTACCAATTGGTAAAATGGATATTGTAGAGGGTTTTAAATATAAAGCATTACGTGATTTTTATCACGATTGGTACAGAACAGATTTACAAGCTATCGCGATTATTGGTGATGTCGACGTTGAAGAAATTGAAGCAAAGATAAAAGCGTTATTTTCTAGCATTCCAGCCGTAAAAAATCTTATCGAGCGAACACAAGTTCGTATTCCTGATAACGATGAACTTATTTATGATATGGGAATGGATAAAGAAGTAACTTCTTCAAACATTTCTTTTGGGATTCGTCATGATAAATCTTTAAAAAATGAAACAATAGCTGATTTAAAAGAAAGTCTTTTAAACGGAATGGCAACATCAATTATTACGACAAGGTTTAATGAAATTAATCAAAATCCAGAATCTCCTCTTATTTATGCCGGAGTTGACTATGGTAGTCTTTCAAGATTAAACAATCAGTTTAGTGCTCGAATAGTTCCAAAACCAGATATGCAACATAAAGCATTTAAATTGGTAATGTCTGAAATTAATAGAGCTGTAAAATTCGGATTTACAAAATCAGAGATAGCTATAGTTTTAGCACAATACAGAAGCTCTTACGAAAATCAAATTGCAGGATTTGGTAACAGAAGTCACGGACAGATTGTGAGGGGCATTCAAACAAATTACTTGGAGAATTCTCATATTACAGACATTGAAAAAGAATTTGAAATTGCCAAAGTAATTTTTAGTCAGTTAACGCAAAAAGAGTTGTTAGCACAACTTCAAACATTATACGTTAAAAACAACAGATCGATAGTTGTTACGGGTGTTGAAGGAAATAAGAACTTAACAAAAGAAGATGCTCTTAAAATTATTACTACCGTTGAAAATGATTCAACTTTAAAAGGATATGCTGAAGAATCAAATGTAAAACCTTTAATGTTTGGAGTTGATTTAGTTGCTGGTTCTATTGTCTCAGAAAAAGAAGATAAAGAAATTGGCTCAACAATTTTTTCTCTAAGTAACGGTATTAAAGTACATTATAAGTTTGTGGATAAAAACAAGAATGATGTAAATTTAAGTGCGGTTAGTTATGGGGGGCAATCGTTATTAGAAGTAGACGATTTACCATCAACAGCACTGCTTGGTAATGTGATTCAAATGTCTGGATTGGGTGCTTTTTCTTCGATTGATTTACCAAAAGTTTTAGCAGGTAAAAAAGCAAGTTCTAGAGCAAGTGTTGGTAATACTTCAGAAAGTGTTTCTGGTTCATCTAGCACAAAAGATGTAGAAACGATGATGCAACTGGTAAACCTACGTTTTACAAAACCTCGTTTTGATGAAAATTCATATAACGTATTAATGCAGCAAGTAGATGCTTTTTTAATAAGAAAGAGTGAGCAAATACAATCTAAAATGCAAGATAGTGTTACTACCATATTGTACGGTAAAAATCACCCTACAGAGCGTTTGTTTGATAAAAAACTTATGTCCGAAATGTCTTTTGATAAAATGAAAGGCATTTATACAAGCAGGTTTAGTAATGCTGGAGACTTCACCTTTTTTATTGTGGGTGATGTGACAAAAGAAACCATAAAACCTTTACTAGAAAAGTACATTGCTAGTTTACCAACAACAGATAAAAGAGAAGATTGGAAAGATAATTCTGTAGATTGGATTACTGATAACATAGATAAAGATGTGTATTTAGAGATGAAAGACCCTAAAACAAATGTTCGTGTGGTTGTTAAAAACGATATGGAATATTCTTTAAAAAATTCAATTTTAATGAGGGCTATTGGTGATGTGTTACAATTGCGT
>Ga0302131_1001847_pt1 | contig 11324 bp, 7 predicted proteins | sample CB9_20m_MG_FD_203105 | JGI IMG/M metagenome (GOLD analysis project Ga0302131, IMG submission 203105) | Marine microbial communities from Western Arctic Ocean, Canada - CB9_20m | ecosystem: Environmental > Aquatic > Marine > Oceanic | place: Canada: Western Arctic Ocean | collected 2017-09-19
CGTGAAATACTAAAAAAAAGAAAACGTAGTCTCCTCCATCGTCGTAGAATACTAAAACAAACAAAACTATTGAAAAGAAAAATGGCCAAAAGTCTTTCAGCTGGAAAAACATTAACCGCTAAAGAAAAAAAGAAAAGTGAACGTGAAATAGAACAACTAAAAATTAATATGAGACGTAAACAAGCTAATATGAGTGTACAATTAAAACAACAAATTGGATCAGAAAAGGTACAATCAGAACGACAAACTGCAATAAAAAATATGGAAATTATGAAACTTAAAGAATCAATAGCTCATAAACATGATAATCAAATAACCAAACAAAAACAAATTAATGCTGCTGCAGAAATGAAAATACAAGAACGTAAAAATACACAAGAAACAAAAAATAAAGTTGCACGAAATATAAAAGAAAAAGAAGAAAAAAAAACAGAAGAAGAAAAAAAAAAGGTTGCTCGAAATAGAAAAGAAACAAAAAAGAAAGAAGAACAAGACAGACAACAAGCTAGAGATGATGGAATAAGACGAGAACAAACTCAAGAACGAGATGCAGTAAGAAAAGAACAAGCTGCAGAACGACGATATGCGTTAAACTTAAAGTATGGAATTGATGAAAAGAGTCAACATGTTCAACCTAACGGTCCAGCACCTGCACCACCAGCACCAGCTGGTGGAAATAATAATAATAAGGGAACAGCATTGAAAGCTCGTGGTAGTAATGAAATACCATTTGCTAGTGGTAATCGTGAAGGATCTTCTGCACAACAAGCTGGTGGTAGTAATCGTGAACGATCTTCTGAGCGACAAGCTCCAGAAGCAGCAGCAGCATGGGCTGGTGAAAGACAATGGTCTGGAAACCAACCGCCAGCTAGTAGAAATAATAGAGGCCAACAACCATCTACAGGTAGTAAAAGTAGTGCACCATCTGGTACTAAAACAACTTCTAGTTCAAATAATAATATAAATAAAGCTGAATATGAAAAAATAAAGACGTATCTACTAGCAAAACAAATTACACAAGAACAACTAAAAAATATTTTTACGTCTAAAAGGAATATGGACAATATAAAATTACTATTGAATTTGTTAAGTAAAGTAAAATTTGAAAAAGATGAACCCACAAAGAAAAAACTTCAAATAAAACTTATGTTATTGATAAATCAATATAAACTTATTAATGATATATATATTCGCATTGAAACATACAAGAAAGATGATAAATCCATTGCTATAAAAACATATAATATAAAAGACATAGCAAAGTTAATTAGTAGAACTAAAAACATAACAACCAAAAATAAAACAATTGATCCAAAATATCAACAGAAAACTTACAACAGTTTATTGAATAAAATTATAGCAGAAAAAATTGATAAAAAAATCAAACATAAATTTGATATAACCATAATAGAAAAACTTCCAATTAATACAAATTCTGCATATAAAAATTTTTTACCAAAAAAGGACAGACCAATAAAAGGATATCCAATATATAAAATAGTAAAAACAACAATACCCGAAAAATATAATAATATATTTTTCTATGATGTTAATTCAAAAAGAAATTCTAAACTTGTACATTATATTTTTATTAAATTAAATGACACTGAATTTCATAGACTGAAAATCTCAGATAATTTATATATTAACTTTTCTAATCCTAATAGTAAGGTAAATAATAGTTCAATTGCGGCTAATCCTAATGTTTTCAGAGAAGCTCCTGGTGGTTCTAGTTCTGGTGCGGCTAATCCTAATGTTTCCAGATCGAATGCTTCTGGTGCAGCTGCTAATGTTTCCAGATCGAATGCTTCTGGTATAGAGCGTCCAAGTAATTCTCAATCTAGTGGAACAGTTCGAACACGTTCTTCAAAAACAATATTACAAAAATTGACAGGAGAGTCATCGGAATCAATATTAAAAAAACAATTAGAAAAAGATATAAAATTGTTAAAAAAACAATTAGAAAAAGATATAAAATTGTATTATGAAATAGAAACCAAAAGAAACAAATTACCCTTGAAAAATCGCAATCAAATAGCTTCCACAAATAGATTCCAGAATAATTTATATAGATATACAATAAAAGGATTCGGAGGACCCTCTCAAGGTAAACTAAATTTCAGTAAATATAAAAATTTAAAAGAATATAAACAATTTCGCTTAATATTAGATTCAGGAAAGACACCATTGACAAACATAAATGATTTTTACGCTCGTGTTTTTAAAAAATTTGAAAACATGTTACAGAAAACTAAGGTAATTAATATAAAATTTCAAAATAATAAAGTAAAATACTCTTTAAAAAAGAATAACAATACAAAACAAAATTATACTATAAACTTTTCCCCTTTTCAATATTATAATAAATATAAAAAAGATAACATAAACAGTTTAATAAAAAATAGAGAAACAAATAAAAAAGAATTAGAAAATTTAAGAAAAAAAAGAAAAAAAATAGAAGATAATAACCGTAGAAAAGAAAATGCAGCAAGCACTACAGCTCAACAAGGTACAAGTACTGCACCAGCAGTACCAGCACTCCAGTCTCTAGCTCAACTTTTAGCTAAAGTATAAAAATAATACGTATAATATAATATGAGATATGAAAATACGTTTCAACATAAATTTCGTACAGTATTAATTGATACAAATACCAATACACGCAAAACAATGATTGAACAGCTTGGATCAGAAATGAATGAACTTCTTCAAAAAACAAATACTAATAATTCTGTAAGAAAAAAGATAGAAGCATTAACAACAATATTAAAAGAGAACCAAAACACTAGTAAAAGAAAATTCGATTTTTTTCCAAAAGTAAGTAATCTTTTTCAAAATAATGGAATACCAAAAAATAATAAGAAATTTGCAGTAATCAGTTCAATAACAAAATCTTCACCACACGGGCAATTGACTATAGAAGATTATAAGGAAATATTTCCAAATGGTGTATTTTTTCAAAGTCAAAAGGAAATAATAAATAAAATAACTGAACTAATAGATACAAAAGACTACACTAAAGCTTCTGATATAGTTAATACAATTCAAAATGAACAAAAGAAAAGGGAGTTTAAAAGTACAATTAAATATGGAAAAGAACAATTTAGAATATCACATATTAATAAAGCAAACAAATATATAGAAATTGTAATGAATCTTGCAAAAAGACGTAAATTAACAAATACATATCAACAATTTTATTTAAAAAAACTTAATGAATTAAGTTTCAATATGGAAACAAAAGAGAGGTACAAAAACAAAATTAAAGCAATGAATAGAGCAGCTGCAGTAGCACAAAAGATAACATTGAAATTCAAAAATAGAAAAATAGAAAAAGCAAATGCTGCACGAAAAGCGGCAGAAAATGGTAAAAGAAATTCAACTATAAGAGCAAATGCTGCCTTAGAACAGGCAAAAGTACAAGCACAGAAAAGCATAGAAAATGCAAACGAGAAAGCAAAAGAAGCAACTATTGCAGCCGTAAATAACGCAGGAGCGTCAAAAACAAGAGCAAATACAGCTGCAAGAGAACGCAATGCAGCAGTACAGAACGCAGCAGCGTCAAAAGAAAAAGCAAATACGTCAAATGCAGCACGACAAGCAGCAGAACAAGGTAAAAGTAATGCAAATAAAGCACGCAATGCAGCCGTAAATAGCGCAGCAGAGTCAACACAAAGAGCAAGTGTAGCAAAAAAAGCATTAGCTGAATTTGAAATAGAGAAAAATGAAGCTATAGCAGCTATTTTAAGATTAGAAAAACAAATAAAAAATTCAAATGTTTCTAGTAGCGGTGCTACTGAATCATTAGTAGCAGCAAAAATAGAATTAAACCAAGCGAAACAATCACTTGAAAAATTGAGTGGGACATCTCAATTTAATAAAAAACAAATAAGTAAAAAAAACAATGAAATACAAAGTTTACAAACCAAACTTGAAAATCTCGTAAAACAGCTTGAAGCAAACAAAGCAGCAGCAGAACAAGGTAAAAGTAATGCAAATAAAGCAAAACAAGCAGCAAACTCAAGAGCAGAAGCAGCAGAACAAGGTAAAAGTAATGCAAATAAAGCAAAACAAGCAGCAGAACAAGGTAAAAGTAATGCAAATAAAGCAAAACAAGCAGCAAACTCAAGAGCAGAAGCAGCAGAACAAGGTAAAAGTAATGCAAATAAAGCACGCAATGCAGCAAGACGTACAGCAGCAGCAGCAGCAAAAGAATCAAATACTGCACGTATTGCAGCAGAACAATCCTTCGCTGAAGAAAAAACTAAAGCTACAGAAGCTCTTTTACAATTAAAAATAGAAATAAACAAATTGAAAAACAGCCAAAATTCTAATACGGCACATGGTAAGGCTGCTTTACAAAAAGCACAACAAGAATTAAAAGAAGCAAAACAAACACATACAAAAGAATTGCAAAATGCATCTAAAGGTAAAGAAACCAAAATACAAGAAAATACAAACGAACTACAACGTTTACAAAAAAATTTTACAAACTTGAAAACACAACTTCAAGTTGAAGTAAACAAAAAAGCAGAAAAATTAAATACTGAACGCATAACAGCAGTAACAAACCGCAACACAATAATAGAACAATTAGGAATAAAAATCAACGATCTACAAACATTATTGAAATCTGAACAATCAAGTAAAATCAGAGTTATACAAGGTGTTGAACTCACAGTTAAAAAACAATTAAAAAATATAGTTCGTGAATATGAAGAGGTAAAACAAAGAAAAACTAATGCAACATTTGAGGCTCTAGAAACTTTAATGAAGAAAGTAACTTCTATTCAACAGCTTTGGAGTAAGCGAAAAAATACAAAAACTCTTTTTAATGAATTGGTAATTAAAAATGAAAATAATACTTACAGACTAAAAAATGATACATTATGGAAGTATTATATTCATGTAAATAAATTAAAGTATAATGATCAATTAAAAAAATACGTCTTTCCAAATAATTTTCATTTTCGATATGTTAAAAATAATAACAATATTCATACAACTCGAATGAAAAGATTTTTGATTTCAGATAAACAAACACAAAAAGCGCACATTTTGAACAATAAAAAATTTCCACGAAATAGTGTTACAAAATATAAAGAAACCATTCTTCAAGCAGCGCAAACTTCACGCAAAATTTTACAAAACAAATTGAAGAACAAAGCGAATGCACAAATAAAAAGTTATTATAAAAAAAACAGATATATAGAAGCATCACAAACATTTATTTCTAAACAAAGAAAAATACAAAAAAATTTAAAAAATTTAGAAGGAAATATATCTCAATCAATTTCAGGCGCAGTAATAACTAAATTTGACCCTTTTTTATTGAAAATCGAACAATTTATCACAATACTTGCTAAAGATTTTGAATATCTTCCAAATACGCTAAATAATAATAAATATTATTATAAAAAATTTAACAAAACCCAAACATTATACAAGCAAAGAATTGCAGAAGTTAATGCTATGAAAGAAAAAAACATAAACAAACCAAAATTAAGAAGAGACGCTGCAAACAAATACGCATATTTAAACACCAATGTCAAGAAGTTTAGTAAAGTAATGTATTTAGATAGAATATACAAAATTGCAGCGTTACTTAAACATTTATTAGATTCACGAAAAAAAGCATCGGATAGACAAAAAGAAAGATATACTGAATTTTTAAATAATGTTTTTACAATAATAAAAATAATAGACTCTAAAGAAACAATTAAAACAAGAATAATGAATCCAAAGTTAGAAGAAACTGTGCAGATCAAAAAATGGTATACAACAGGCAAAGATATCGTATCTCATGGGCATCCGCAAAAGTCACATTATCAACTCAGACGTCCAAAAGGTACAAGTGCTCGTGCAAGACAAGGTAATCTTAGTAGAAGACCATCATCTAATTCACCACATAATGAAGAGGAGATTCGCGAAAATTTTTCATCTAATTCAACACAAAGAAGAATAACTTCAGTTAAAGCAAAAGAAATCAGAGAAGAAAAAGAAAAACAAAATAGAGAAACGATGCAACGTAATACCGCGTAAATCCAAATAATAAATTTTGCTACTTAAATCAATGGTAAAACTCGCTAATAACACAATTGACTACACCGAAGTTGAATTTGGATCCCCAATGAAAGGCAAAGATGGAAAGTATTTTATAGGAACAACGCTCGAATCCGAAGATATTCTCTTTCAACTCAAGAAGCTCAAATGTAAATCAGGAGTCGGGAGTACATTTGATGTCCAAGTAACTCAGGAAAGCAATGTAGAACTCCTTCGTGAAGCCGAAGATCAAATGCTAGCGCTAGCAAAGGACAACAAGGACAAATGGTTTCCAGACCAAGACATTACAGATGACTATCTTGATAATGCATTTATGTCATTTATCAAGCCAATCAAGAAATCAAACGAAGTCAATTTTCGAATGCGAACAAGCTCACGACTGGGAGTGTATAATGTAGCAAAGGAAGAAGTAGATTCAGAAGATGTAGAAGAAGGTAAAGGATGTTCATGCATTGCACAACTAAGCGGTATTTGGTTTACGAAATCCCGATTTGGTGTGGTATGGAAAGTATTCCAGATCAAGATGAATCCGGATAAAAAACCAAAAGAAATGTGCCTTTTTGATGATGCCGATGATGATGAATGCGACGAAATGGAAAATGCATTTCCTGAAGAATAACCTTCAGGTCGAATTTTTTTGTAAGAAATCTAATATTTTTTTTATGCTATAGTAATAAACATGGCTCTGAAGAAGAAAATTGAAGATTTAATTAATTTAATGAACAAAAACAAAATGACCGTAGTTTTAGCATTACTTGTATTATATTGTGTAACTCAAAAAATGAATCCACTTCAAGCTGTCAAAGAAGGCTTTGAACAGGTAGTAGAAGGAGCTGCCGGTCCAGCAGAACCAAAAGAAATTGCAGGACCAGGACCAAGTGTGAATAAAGCCGGGCCAGCAGCAGTCCCAGCCTTGGGTAAAGTCAAACCAAATGACGAAGACTCTGAATACGCACTCGTAGGAGCTAAACAAGAAATCAATCTTCCAACTTGTGCTCAATTTGTAAGCAGCAACCTTTTACCAAAGGATGATCCTAAATTAGATGCTTCATTTACAGAATTTTCACCAGCTAAGGATTTAGAAGGACAAAACTTTATTGATACCAATAAGTATGCGATTGGAATGCAAAGTCAAACTCTAAGAAATGCAAATCATCAACTGAGATCTGATCCACCAATTGCTAACACACTGGAATGCAACAGCCCATGGAACAATACAACAATTGATAAAGAAGCTCGCAGACCATTAAGCATCGGCGCAGCTTAGTAATTTCAAGGAAGATTGTAAGTCTTCAATTGTAATGTTTTCTCTATTTTCATATATAGCTTCTAAGCCAGATAACTTACACAATTCAAAAAGATCCGATCCGGAAAATCCATCCGTATCTTTTAGAATTTCACATAAATCAATGTTGTACTTAGAAAGATGTAAATCTAAGATTTTTTTTCTAGAATCTTCATCTGGAAGTGGTACCTTAATATGAAGTCGCATTCGGCGCTGAACAGCTTTATCAATGCTATGTAATTTATTAGTAGCACCAATAAATATAACATTAGGATTTCGTTCCACAATACCATCCATTTCAGATAGAAATATTGTTTTTATTTCATTTACAAGACTTTGATCAAAATCGTTTCTTGTCCCAAGAATGCCGTCAATTTCATCTATAAAAATAACACAAGGATTTACTTTATTTGCAAGAGAGAATAAAGCTTTAATTAATTTAGAACTTTCTCCATACAATTTATTTTCAAAAGAAGAAGGGCTACATGATATAAAAATACCATCTAACTTTTTTGCAATAGCTTTTGCAAACATTGTTTTCCCAGTACCAGGTTCCCCATAAAGAATTATACCATTAGGAGGAGAAAATAATGGATCTACATTCAATTTATTTTTATTATGTTTTAAAGGATTAAATAAAACTTTATTTAATCGTAATTTAATATCTTCATGACCTCCAATACTACCCAATGAAGTAGATATATCTTCAGGATAAACGATACTACTTAATAAACTTTTCTCATATAAATTAAAAGACAACTTAGTTCCAATATTTAAAGTTTGTTCTATTTTTTTAATATCATTAGGATCATGTTTCATTTCAAGTCCTGCAGTTTCTTCCATTAATTTGATAGAAATATAATACATAAACAATGAACTCAATATTAATAAAATAATTTTTTCTACAAATTGTCTAGAAACAACCATTTTTGTTATTGTATCGCTTATTTTTTATATTAAAATTAAACATTAGGAAAATAAATAATATTCATTTAATACAAATTAAAATGCTTTTATATCATAAACATTGTGTACAAATGAATAATATTTTAACTAATTTTTTGTGCCTTCAATTGTTTCTTTAATGTTTTTTATTAACTTGTTGTCAAATTTTAATATGTTTAATTTAAAATTACATTCTACTTTACATGTACATGATTTATAATCTTGATATTTATGTGGAGCAGTATGTTTCATTGCTTCTTTCCAAATTTTACAAATATATTTATATTGCATTATGTAATGAATATATTAGTAATAATTGTATTGTTTAAATACTTTCTAATGTTTTATCAATGTTTCTTTTCAGTAAGATTTCAATATCATCTGTAGGATTCCATTCTGACCATGAATTATGATAGTAATTCATTTTTTTACATATACTATCTTCATCTGATGCTATAGTAAAAGTGTCATCATCTATTTCTTCACAATTACTTTCACTTTCACTTTCGTTTTCGCTTTCGCTTTCTTCTGAATCATTAGATTCTTTTTCTTTAATAAGCTGTTCTAGATTTTCCATATCCATAAATTCATGAGCTAAATATTGTAGAGCATATATTGTATCCATTCCTGATAAATTATATCTTCCTGAAGTTTTAGCATAGTGTGCACCTAAATGAATACTTTTTTCAGCAAAAATAATTAATAAATTATTTAATTTATTTAATAGTTCTGTATCTGGTTTCGGAGGTTCAATCAAAGAAAAACCTGTTTTCATTGGGATCATAATTACTATATAATTATACATTATCTTTAATATTCTTCCTCAGAATCTTCATCATAAGAATCTTCAAGTTCAATTTGTGGACTATATTGTGGATTAAGTTCATTATAATTATCATTAAATTCTGTTTGCGGTTCATAATTTCTAATTAATATACATACATTTCCAATTCCTATATCGGTATCAATAACATTATCATAACAATCCGTTAATTTAAATATTAATTCTGATACTTTAGCTAATGGATTTATTATCTTTTTTTCATATTCTCTACCTATTATATTGTAATTTTGTTGTTGATTAATAGCAACAGAATCCATTTTATTATCATTTGCATAAACACTCAGAATGAAATTAGTAGATGGTGGATTATTAAACATATATAAAATATGAATTGTGAATATATTAGTAATTAAATTAATGTTCTTTTTCTGTGTAGATAAATTATTCAACTCAAAAAACATTTTTATTGAACTTTCTATAGAATTTTGTTTCAAATATTTTATGTCTTGTATGGTCATTACTTAAGAATATTATCATTTTTATTTTATTATGAATGACGAAGAAGACATTCAAAACACAGAAAATGTAAATAATCGAGGTTCTGGTCTTGCAAGTTTAACACAATTAGTAGCAAAAGGACCAGATAGTGATTATATTCATAAAGAAGCTACAGCTCATTTATTTCAAGGTGAATATTTAAAACACACGCCATTTATTATAAATAATGAAAGTTTTGTAAGTACAATAGAGTTTGATAAAAGTTATAACTTTAAAATTCCTTTTAAAGGAGATTTCATTAAAGATATTTTTTTTAAATTTAAATTGCCTCCGCTTTCTAAGAATTGTATAACATGGAAACAAAGTTTATCTCAAAGAATTATTAAACAGATATATATAAATGTTAATAATGTTTCTATTTATTATTCTGATAACATATACGCAGGGATCATTAATTTTTTAGATGGTAATAGATCTCAGAATGAAATAGATTTTAAAATTAATATTACAGAAATTGATTTTGTAAGTTATTGTTATATCCAAATTCCAATATGGAATAAAACTAATTTGAGGCAATTTTTACCAATAAATTCATTACATAATTCTGATATACATTTACATTTTAGTATCGCGAAAAAAAATAGCCTTTGTATGTTAGATGCAGGATTTTATAGGCTTCGTTTAAATAACAAATATTTACAAATAGACACTAACACAAATGATATTTCGTTAAATAACAATTATTACAGTAATGATAAATATAGACATGTGTACATTGAAATTAATCAAGATGATGATGAACCAAATGCATATTTATATGACATGAAAATATGGCATTACCAGTTAGTTGATAATATTTATGAATTGAGAAGAGCAAAATTTGATACATTTAATGATAATGTTTTTAAGCTTTCTTATGATGACTTTATTGGTGAAACAACTGAACAATATGAAATTATACCAAATGAAAATATTGATAAATTTGTTATTACAAATAAAAGTATAATACCGAATAAAAGTTTAAAATTATCTTCAGCAAACATTTTAGAATGGTCGTTATCTGATAATGAATATATATATTTTGAATTTGAAAGAGCTCAAGAACAAATTGCTGTAGTATCAACTCACGGTTATATTACCCAAATTATTGATATAAATGAACAGATAAAAGAACAAAATGAAGAACAATCTCAAGTTCAAAGAAAAATTCATAATAACATGTTATTCAATAATGTTTCACAACCAGAAAATGTTTTAATTTATTCTGAAATATACAATACTTCTCAACTGTATCAATCTACATTAATATATTCAGAATCAGAACTAGATATGTATTTGTATAATACAATTAATTATTTTAATAAAACATATATTTTTAATAAAGTACCTGAACCTGAACCTGAACCTGAATTTTTTAATGATATAAAACCAAGAATAAATGCAAGAATTGTTCTTGTACATGAAGAAAAATTAAATATTGGAATTATACATGGTAAAGTTTTACCATATCTAAGAGAAGGTCGTTTATCTGTGTATAATGCTAATGGAGTAAGAATATTTGATGAAAATATATATACTGATGAATACGGTTATTGGGAAATTTCTTTAGAACATTTTAAAAATGAAATAAAATATAATTATATTGATATTAATGGCTTAATTGATAGTAAAAATATATCTGTAAAAGGAAAACAATTTTTAATTAATGTTACTGGCGGTACAAATGCTTCAAGTGGTTATAAAAATAAC
>Ga0302131_1001855_pt1 | contig 11299 bp, 10 predicted proteins | sample CB9_20m_MG_FD_203105 | JGI IMG/M metagenome (GOLD analysis project Ga0302131, IMG submission 203105) | Marine microbial communities from Western Arctic Ocean, Canada - CB9_20m | ecosystem: Environmental > Aquatic > Marine > Oceanic | place: Canada: Western Arctic Ocean | collected 2017-09-19
AAAACACCTAACGCAACGTTTACGCAGTGCGCTAGACTCCCTCGCATAACATCCAGATGTGCTTTAGCCGCCATAGTGCAGCTTCACAGTCCATCAGAATAACCCAGCAGAGAAAGGTATAAGCATGGATAGAGCGCATCGAAACAAAGAAACGCATGAGCAGAATTGTGAAGCACAATGGCACCATCTATTTATGTGGCCAGGTGTGCGCTGACTCTGAGCAGGGTATTAAAGAGCAGACGGAAACCATGCTCGCGAAGGTGGATACATTACTAGAGCAAGCGGGAAGCGACAGAACACAGATACTGTCTGCGACTATCTATATCAAGGATATGCACGATTTTGCCGAGATGAACGAGGTGTGGGACGACTGGGTGCCTGAGGGGTATGCGCCTGCGAGTGCCTGTGTTCAGGCTAGTATGGCGAGAGAGAGTTTGTTGGTGGAGATATCGGTGGTTGCGGCTGAGCTTTAGGTATTAGACGGTTTCATAGTTAATCGGGTGCGCCTCCAATTTTGTTGATAACAAATTCTGCGACCCAGTGATACCATTGCTGCATCGACCACCAACCAGTACCCGCCATGACCAACCCAGCCTACCCCCGATTCCATCTAGCCTTCCCAGTCACCGACCTTGAGGCTGCTCGCGGTTTTTATTGCGACATCCTAGGCTGCCCCACCGGCCGGGAATCCGACCGCTGGATAGACTTTGATTTCTTCGGCCATCAGCTAGTAGCCCATTTAGTAGCACCTGAAGATCATCCTGCCGCAGCCACCAATGCTGTCGATGGCCATGTGGTGCCAGCATCCCACTTTGGTGTGATTATGGAATGGGATCAGTACGAGCAGGCGGTGGAGATGATGAAGGCGAATGGGATTGAGTTTGTGATTGAACCCTATCTGCGCTTTGAAGGGCGTGAGGGAGAACAGGCGACGTTATTTGTGAAGGACGCAAGTGGCAATCACTTGGAATTTAAGGCGTTTCGTAATATTGAGATGTTGTTTGCTAAGGATTTGGAGAGCTACTAGTTCGCTCTTGCACCCATGATTTTGCGCACGATCGCGCGCTTCACTATTTCCAAAGTATCTCTACTCGGCAGCCTTTCTTGCGCTGCCTTTTCTTCGCTTTGGGCGTAATAAGATTTACGGCTGTAGTCGATACTCACATCGATTATCACGGGTTGCCCCTGGGCGGCGGTTTCTAATGCGCGACGAAGAATGGTGTCTATGCCTTTGTTATTAGCGATGGGGAAGTAGCCGCATTCTAGGGCGTCGGCGAAGGCGTCCCAGTGTATATGGCCTAGGTTTTTCTCGGTGTTGGGTTGGCTGTTATTGAACAGGCAATACACAGTGCCGAGTTTTTCTCGTGCGGCGGTGAGTGCTTCTAGGCCATTAATTATCATGGCGCCATCGCCTACTATGCCTACCACTTGCTGGTTGGGGTTGGCGAGTTTAATAGCGTTGACGGCGGGTACGCAGTAGCCGGCGGCGTTAAAACTGGTGGGGCAGATAAAGCCTCGGAGGTTGTTGATGGGCAGTAGTTCGGCGGCCAGTGTGCGGTGGTTGCCGTGGCCGGTGACTACGATGGCGTCGTTGTTAGTGGCGTTGGCCAGCGCATCAAAAAACACGGCGGGGTTTACGCGGCCTTTACTGTTGTGTTCTAGCCAGTCTTCTTTTTGTTCGTTTTTATATTTGGCGATAGTTTTTGCGACTGCGGTTACTCGGTCTTTGTTGTCGTTGGGCTCTTTATTTGTATTGGCATTGGCATGCAGCTCTTGCAGTTTACGGAGTAGGGCGCTGATGGCCTCTGGTTCTAACTGCATTATATTGTCTGGTAGATCGGCCTCTGCATAGTCTAGGTCGATGCCGTCGTGGCTGGCGGTGCCGATTAGTAGTAACGCGTCGCAATCTTTTAGGGCGCGCTTGGCGCTTGGGGTGACTATAAGTCCGGCGTGTAAGGGGTGCTGTGCTGGAAAGGCGCTAGTGCCCTGTAGGCTGTTGGAAACGGCCGCGGCAAGAAACTCGGCCAGGGCGATGAGTTCTGGCTGTGCGATGGTGGCTTTCCAGCCACAATAGATTGCGGGATTTTCAGCGCTGAAAAGTTTCTGTGCGTTGTGATCTATGTGCTTTGGATCTACGTGCTCTTGATCTAGGGAACCTTCATTGACTGCGTGCAGATTGACCGGGAGGGGCTGATCTAGCTCTTCGTCTTTCATTTGTAATTCGATGGGAATGTCTATGAACACTGGACCTCGTTTGCCACTGACTGCAATCTGGTGAGCCGCAAATATTGTGCTGACTATTTCTTCATGCTCGGTGATTTTTAAGTAGGCTTTGGTCAGGGGCTGAAGCAGTTGCTGGCTATCTATGCCGTAGTTCTGGTGGTCTGAACTGCCGGCAATAATCAGTAGGGGCACACCTGAAATAAAGGCTTCGGCGATACCTTGGCTGATGATAGCGTCGGCGCTAATGAGCATGGCGCCAATTGAATTATTCTGGGTGGTGCGGCTAATCGCATCGGCCATAAAGGCGGCGCTGAGTTCTTGGTTGACCAGATGGGTGTTGATGCTTGTTGATTCGTTGAGCGCGTTATAAAGGTCGCGATTGTGGGCACCGAGCACGCCGAAGGTATGTTGTATATTGAGCTGCTCTAGTGCGTAGCGCACTAGCTGGGAACCGCTTTTATTCATACTGCTGGTTATCCTTGGTAAAAACCTAATCCATTTGGTTTTTGTCTGCTGTAGCTATGAAGCTTATAGCTGTCACACTTCTAGTTATGACACTGCTATAGCAGTTTAATTTCTATTCCCTGACTATTAACTAGGATATATGTCCGGTGGTTCTAATGCGTTTCGCGCCTTTAACCGGTGCATCTCGTTGCGCATCTGCTCGGCGCTTATTGGCGGTGTCGATGGCGTTCTTAATGGCAATTAAAAAGCCGGTGACCAAAAATGCGCCGGGCGGTAACACGACTATTAGAAAGCTGTAGTTGTCGCCAAAGGGCTGCAGCATCCATGTGGATGCCATGGGTCCAAAGAGCAGATGCATGTCGGCAAATAATGTGCCTGATCCCAGCAGCTCACGTATGGCACCTAGTGCGACCAACACGGCTAAAAATCCTAGGCCCATCATTAACCCGTCTAATGCGGCGATGCCAACTTTGTTCTTGCTGGCGAAGGCTTCTGCTCTTCCAAGAATGGCACAGTTGGTGACGATGAGTGGAATAAAGATGCCCAGTATCTGATACAGGTCATAGGTGAAGGCTTTCATAAGCAGTTCGGCGCAGGTTACAAATGCGGCGATAATAATCACGAAGGCGGGCAGGCGCACAGCGTCGCTGACGTGGTTACGTATTAATGAAACGATGGTGTTGGAGCCGACGAGTACGGCCAGAGTTGCTATGCCTAGGCCCAGTGCATTTACTACTGAGCCGGTTACGGCTAGGAGTGGGCACAGACCTAATAGCTGCACGAGGGCTGGGTTGTTGGTCCAGAGTCCGTTTTTGACGACGTCTGATGCGGTTACATCACTCATTGTTTGTCTCTATACGCATTGGCTCAAGGCTATCTATGCGCTCAAGGCTATTCATTTGCTCAAGGCTGCCTATCAGCTCAAGGTCGCTCTTACTTTTAGCCGCTTCTATTAATAGTCGCTCACTGTCTTCAGTAAAGTATTCCAACGTTTTGGCTATCTGATGAATTACTGCTCTTGGGGTAATAGTAGCACCGGTAAACTGGTCGTAGGCGCCGCCATTCTTTTTGACATCCCAGCCACTTTTGTCAGGGTTAACCAGTGACTTGCCATTGAAGTCGAGTATCCAGTCGCTCTTTTTAAGATCGACTTTGTCACCTAGGCCTGGAGTTTCGCGATGTTCGGTTACGCGCACGCCGGCGATGGTGCCATCAAAATTAATACCGATAATCATGGCGATATTGCCGCTGTAACCATCTGGGGTAAGGGCGGGAATAATGGCGGCTACGGGCTGGCCATCACTACGGGCAATATGAATGTCACCGCCTTTTTTGAGTCCTAGCTTGGCCCAAAAACGTTCGGGTATTGGCTGCACGTCCATTAACAGATCGTTGTCGTGGCGCTCTATGGGAATAATTTCTAGCAGCTTGCGCTGTGCGGCCTTACGTTCTGAATCGGCGATTCGGTCACGGGTTAAGGTGTCTGTGGAGGCCAGAATAATCGCGGTGACCAGTGCAAATACTGCGAGCACGATGGCGTTAAAGCGGATGGACTGAAGAATCATTAGTCTTCCTCTTTTTCTGTGGCTCTGCGGCGGTCGGTATGGCCGTAGGTGCGCGGTAATGTGTAGTTATCGATAAAGGGTGCGGCAAAGTTGGCTATTAGTACAGCGAATGCCACGGCGTCTGGATAGTTGCCCCAGGCGCGAATGATATAAACCAGCACACCAATTAATGCACCGTAAATCAATCGTCCGCGATTGCTGACGGCGGAGGATACTGGGTCGGTAAGAATGAAAAAGGCACCCATCATGGAGGCGCCGCTGAACAGATGCATCAGCGGTGAGCCGGGACTTTCTGAACTGCCGCCATCCCAAAATAGTAATGACATTACTGCGATGGCCGCGAGCATGGCCACTGGGCCGTGCCAGGTAAATATTCGCGTAGCCAGTAATACTATGCCGCCTGCCAGAAAGCCAAGGTTAACCCATTCCCAGCCGACGCCTGCAAAGGCGGCCTGGCTAAACAGTGGATTGCTTTCATAGATCTGATCGACCACTAGGCCGCTGCTGTGTTTAAAGACGTCGAGTGGCGTGGCACCGGTAACGCCGTCGGCTGGGCTGTAACCGCCGAATACAATACCTAAAGATTCTATGATTCCCGGATGGCTTACGCCGTCTGGCAACAGGGACAATGGGGTAATCCAGGTGGTCATCTGTATGGGGAATGAAATGAGTAGTACCACGTAACCGACCATGGCGGGGTTGAATGGGTTATAGCCCAGACCACCGTAAAGTTGTTTGGCGATAATAATGGAGAACATGCTGCCCACCACCACGACCCACCATGCTGCGAGGGGTGGCAGTGCCAGTCCCAGTAATACGGCGGTAACCACGGCGCTGTAGTCTTGCAGATAAAAGGCGACTGGGCGTTTGCGCAGTTTGAGGATAGCGGCTTCGCAGGCCACGGCAGTCACGACGGCCAAGACCACATTGATCAGGCTGCCCCAGCCAAACTGTATTGTTAAGGCGGCAAGACCGGGAACGGTGGCCCACAGCACTAGCTGCATTACCTTGCTGGTGTTTTGCGCGGCATGAGCATGGGGTGAGGTGATCTGTTTAAAGGCCATTACTTAACCTGCTCACTGTGTTTTTTGACGTGCTCGGCGAGGCGCGCCTGTGCCTGCTCAAGCTTTTGCTTGGCGCCTTCGAGGGCAGCATTAAGAATATTCTTTTGATCTTCAGTTTGCTTCGCATTGGTTTCAGCTAGCTTGTCTGTGGCCATTTGCACACGCATTTCGGCACCGGCAATGGAGCGTTCAAATTTTGCTTGCTGCTCTTCTGGGCTAACTTGCTTGGCGGCGGCGCGGGCCTGAGCGGCGGCGATTATATCTGCGGCTGAACCTGGGGCTGGGCCTGTACCTTCCTTTTCGGTGCCTGCATTGGCAGCGACGGTGGCCTTGGCTTTTTCGGCGGCTTCGCGGCGTGCTGCGCGCTTGGCTTCTTTGTCTTTTTCGGCCTGTTCCATACGCTGCTGGTGGAATTCAAAACGCTCGCGCGCATGGTCTGACTTAACCTTCTCTTCCCGGGCCTTTAAGATTTCACCTTTGCTGCTGCGGTAGTATTGCACCAGCGGAATGTTGCTGGGGCACACATAGGAGCAGGCACCGCATTCTATGCAGTCGAACAGGTTGTGGGCTTCGAGGCGGTCGTGATCTTCTGCCTGGGAGTACCAAAATAGTTGTTGGGGCAGCAATGATGCTGGGCAGGCTTCGGCACACATGCCACAGCGGATGCAGGCCTGCGCGGGCTCGTCATCGGGAATCTCAGAATAACTGGGCGCCAGTATGCAGTTGGTGGTTTTGACGATGGGTACTTCGGCGCTGGTGAGACTTAAGCCCATCATGGGGCCACCCATCACCAAACGACTGCAGGCATGTTCGTTAAATTCACTGTGCGCGAGCATGTGGCTGACAGGCGTGCCTATCAATGTTTCGTAGTTGCGGTTAATGCCACAGGCATTACCGGTCATGGTGGTAACCCGGGATATTAGCGGCTCGCCATCGACTACGGCGCGCTTGATCGCGTAGGTGGTACCTATATTAATGCACACCATACCTGCGTCGGCGGGCAATTGGCCGCCGGGCAATTCTTTACCGGTGAGTATGTAAATAAGCTGCTTTTCGCCGCCTGAAGGGTACTTGGTGGGGAACGACACCACGGAAATACCTGTGTCGGCCACATGGGGTTCTAGAGCAGCAATAGCCTCTGGTTTGTTGTCTTCGATACCAATCAGGATGTTGACCGGATTGCCGAGAATATGGCTAAGAATACCAATGCCGGTAATTATTTCTGCAGCGCGTTCGCGAATAGCAGAGTCATCGGCAGTGATATAGGGCTCACATTCGGTGGCATTAATAATCAGCGTATCTATTGGGCGATTTAGGCCGGGGCTGAGCTTTATGGCGGAGGGGAAACCTGCGCCACCCATGCCGGCAATACCTGCATCGGCAATAGTTTTGGTTAATGTCTGCGGGCTGGCATGTTCAAAATCTGCAACGCCTTCATGGTCGATCCAGGTGTCTTTGCCATCAGTGGTGATTTCGATGCAGGGCGCAGACATACCCGATGAATGGGCAATGGGTCGATCTTCGATGGCGGTGACGGTACCGGAGGTTGGCGCGTGCATAGGCACAGACACTGCCCCTGTAGCGTCGGCGATCTTTTGGCCCTTAAGTACTTTTGTTCCTACCTTTACACAGGCTTTTGCCGGTGCGCCAATATGCTGGCTGAGCGGCACCAGTAATTTCTCTGGGATCGGCAAGCTACCAATTGGCATGGTTACCGATTGGTGTTTGTTTTCGGGTGGATGAACGCCACCGGGGGTAACCCAGGTTGATCTCATGCTGCTCTGCCTTCGTTGCTAGGCGCTTCAAAACCACTTCGGTCGCTGGCAATGACATCGAGTTGATTTTGCGGCGCTGGCCAGTGCCATTGTTTCAGGCCTTCGGTCAGGGGCAACATATCGATGCAGTCTACTGGGCAAGGCTCTACGCAGAGGTCACAGCCTGTGCATTCGTCGGCGATAACGGTGTGCATAAGTTTGGCCGCACCCAAAATTGCATCCACAGGGCAGGCCTGAATGCATTTGGTGCAGCCAATGCATTCGTCTTCGCGAATATAGGCGACGGTTCTTAGGTCTGCTTCTTCGCCATGTTCGGCATCCAGTTCTGGTGCCGGTACGTCGAGGAGATTGGCGATGGCGTTAATAGTCGACTGACCACCTGGAGGGCATTTATTAATGGCATCGCCAGAGGCTATGGATTCAGCGTAGGGCTTGCAGCCGGGAAAACCACATTGGCCGCATTGAGTCTGGGGCAGCAGTTCGTCGATCTGTTCGACGATAGGATCCCCTTCGACTTTAAATTTTTCGGCGGCATAACCCAGCAGAGCACCAAATAAGATGCCCAGTCCGACCATCGCTATAAGCGCGGCGAGTATGGGTTGCTGTGCAATGCTTTCGATCATTTATACCAGCCCACTAAAGCCCATAAAGGCCAGAGACATAAGGCCAGCGGTAATCATGGCAATCGCGGCACCTTCGAATGGGGCGGGGATATCGGCAGCAGCCAGTCGCTCGCGCATGGCTGAGAAGAAAATCAATACCAAGGAGAAGCCGGCGCCTGCTCCGAAGCCATACAGTGAAGACTCCATAAAGTTGAGGTCTTTCGAGGCGTTTTGCAGGGCTACGCCCAGTACCGCGCAGTTGGTGGTAATCAGGGGTAAAAACACGCCCAGTACTCTGTAAAGAAGGGGGCTGGTTTTTTCGATAAACATTTTGGTGAACTGCACGACCGCAGCGATCACAAGAATAAAGGCGATGGTGCGCAGGTAAATCAGGCCCAGTGGCATTAGTACCATTACATCGACGATGTAACTGACCATGGCCGTTAGAGTCAGAACAAAGGTGGTGGCCGCTGACATGCCAATGGCCGACTCGAGTTTATTCGACACGCCCATAAACGGGCACAGTCCGAGGAACTGCACTAATACGTAGTTGTTGATCAGAATAGAGCTGACCAAAATAATGGCAAATTCTTGCATAGCCTACACATCTTGTGATTTCGGGGCCCATTATCAGGGAATCGACTGCTACGATTCAACATAAATGGGGCAGGGCTTTAGTTCTTTTCGATCTATCTAATAAATACTGCTGGTGCGGGCTTTTAGGTCACTCGTTGACCCGGTTGCGCACCAGAATCTGGTTCGAGCAAATAAATGCCTTTTTTATCGCCGGCGGCCAGCACCATGCCTTCGGACATGCCAAAGCGCATTTTGCGTGGCGCTAGATTGGCGACCATGACGGTAAGGCGGCCTTCGAGGTCTTCTGGGTTATAAGATGACTTAATGCCCGAGAACACATTGCGGGTTTCGCCACCAATATCCAAGGTTAGCTGCAATAGCTTCTCGGCGCCTTCGACATGGTTGGCTTTAACGATAAGCGCGACACGAAGGTCGACTTTCATAAAGTCGTCGAAGTTAATTTCATCGGCAATGGGGTCGTCGGCCAGGGGGCCTTCTAACTTGACGGCCGTTGCCTGTGCGGCTTCTTCTTTGCTGGCTTCTACCATGGCATCCACCTTGTCTTTTTCGATGCGCTGCATCAGCGGCTTAAAGGGTTCAATTTTATGGTCTGTTAATGGCTGCTGCACGGAATCCCAGGTCAGACTGTTATTAAGAAACTCTTCACCGGCAGCGGTCATGGCGGGCAGCACGGGCTTGAGATAGGTAAGCAATACACGAAACAGGTTGATGCCCAGAGAGCAGATATCCTGAACTTCCTGCTGTTTAGTCTCGTCTTTGTTGAGCTTCCACGGTTCCTTGGCGGCAATATATTCGTTGGCAGCATCTGCCTGAGCCATAATTTCACGGATGGCTTTACTGAAGTCGCGGTTCTCGTAATGCTCGGCAATACTGTCTGCCGCGCCACTAACCTGAGCCCAGAGTTCCGGGTTTTCAATATTGCTCGACAGAACTCCGTCGTTGCCATTGGCTACAAACTTGGCGCAACGGCTGGCGATATTAACTACCTTGCCGACCAAATCGCTGTTGACCTTCTGCTGGAAGTCTTCGAGGTTAAGGTCGATATCTTCCACCGAGCCTGAGAGTTTAGATGCGTAGTAATAACGCAGATACTCTGGGTTCAGATGATCCAAATAGCAGCGGGCATTGATAAAGGTGCCGCGAGACTTGGACATCTTTTTGCCATTCACCGTTACAAAGCCATGGACACAGATTTTTGTGGGGGTGCGGAACTCGGCACTCTTGAGCATGGCGGGCCAGAACAGGGCGTGGAAGTTGACGATATCTTTACCGATAAAGTGATACAGCTCGGTTTCGCTGTCTTTGTTCCAGTAATGATCAAAATCTATGCCTTCTCGGTCGCACAGATTTTTAAAGCTGGCCATATAGCCAATAGGCGCATCCAGCCACACATAAAAATACTTGCCCGGGGCATTGGGTATTTCGAAGCCAAAGTAGGGGGCGTCGCGGCTGATATCCCATTCTTGCAGGCCGCTTTCGAGCCATTCACCCAGCTTGTTAGCCATTTCTGGTTGCACAGCACCGCTGCGGGTCCAGTCTTTTAGGAACTGGGTAAACTCGGGCAACTTAAAGAAATAATGGGTCGACTCTTTCTCGATGGGGGTGGCCCCAGAGATAGCAGACACTGGATTGATAAGATCTGTGGGTGAGTAAGTCGCACCACAGGCTTCGCAGTTGTCGCCGTACTGATCGTCGGTTTTACATTTGGGGCAGGTGCCTTTGATGTAGCGATCGGCTAAAAATAGGTTCTTCTCTGGATCAAAGGCCTGGGTAATTTCACGTTTGGCGATATGACCATTGGCATGGAGGCGGTTGTAAATCAGCTCAGAAAATTCGCGATTCTCTTCTGAGTGCGTGGTGTGGTAGTTGTCCACGCTGATCAGGAAATCTTTGAAGTCAGCTTCGTGAATCGCCCGCATGTCGGCAATATGCTGCTCAGCCGTTACGCCTTTTTCATCCGCCTTTAACATGATGGCAGTTCCATGAGCATCGTCGGCAGAAAGGTAGTAACATTCATGCCCGCGCATTCGCTGGAAGCGCACCCAAACATCGGTTTGTGTGTATTCCAACACATGACCAAGATGCAATGCCGCATTGGCATAGGGTAGGGCGTTAGTGACCAGTATTTGGCGTTTTGATGACATGGTTAGATTCTTTTTTTTGGCAATAATTATAAGCCGCAACTATAGCGATTTTGCACCAACTTTTCATGTGCAATCGCCGTGGAACTGGCAGTAATTGGCCCTAATAGTTAAATCAGTACAGATTGGAGTGTTTTAGTGTTAGATCAGGTGAAATACATAGTCGCTGTTGCCTCGGGCAAGGGTGGGGTAGGCAAGTCGACAACCGCTGTAAATTTGGCGTTGGCCATGCAGGCTGCGGGAAAAAAAGTAGGCTTACTGGATGCGGATATCTACGGCCCCAGCATTGCGATGATGCTCGGCGTGCCTGATGGCACTCGACCCAAAGCTGCCGATGAAAAACATTTTGCGCCTATTGAGGCCCATGGCTTAGCCACTATGTCTATGGCCTATTTGGTCACAGAGCAAACGCCTATGGCGTGGCGTGGACCCATGGCGTCTGGGGCTCTGTTACAGCTATTACAGCAGACTATGTGGGGTGAACTGGATGTGTTGGTGGTAGATATGCCCCCCGGCACCGGTGACATTCAATTAACGATTTCCCAAAAGGCTCAGATTGCCGGCGCGGTAATAGTAACTACGCCACAGGATATTGCGCTGTTAGATGCCAAAAAGGGCATTGAGATGTTTCTTAAGGTGAATATTCCTGTGCTGGGTATCGTAGAAAACATGGCCATGCATATCTGCAGTCAATGCGGCCATGAGGAAGCTATTTTTGGTGATGGCGGTGGAGTGAAGGTTGCTGATCAATACGATACTAAGTTGCTGGGTAGTTTGCCGTTAGATCGCTCGATTCGAGAGAATGGTGATAAGGGGTTGCCGTCGATGGTGTCTGATCCTAAGGGTGCGATAGCGCAGCATTATGGG
>Ga0302131_1001867_pt1 | contig 11258 bp, 11 predicted proteins | sample CB9_20m_MG_FD_203105 | JGI IMG/M metagenome (GOLD analysis project Ga0302131, IMG submission 203105) | Marine microbial communities from Western Arctic Ocean, Canada - CB9_20m | ecosystem: Environmental > Aquatic > Marine > Oceanic | place: Canada: Western Arctic Ocean | collected 2017-09-19
CCTTCGTCATCGTCTCCACGGCCACGCCGGTCGCCACGGCCACGCCGGTCGCCACGGCCCTTGGCCCACCACCCTGAGTCCCAAGCGTTCTGACCGTTACGCTTCTGCGCCTCACGCTTCTGCGCCTTATGGTCCACGGCGGTCGGTCCACGGCCCTTGGCCCCCCAAAGTCCCGCATTCTGACCGTTACGCTTCTGCGCCTTATAGTCCACGGCGGTCGCCACACTGCCCTTGTATCCGCCAGTGAATGTATCGCCCTTCTTCTTATCGTCATCACTCCCGAATATACCCCCGAAAGCACCCTTGGGCAAACTGGGGATGGTAATGGTAGTCTCTCCAAAGTTCTCCACCACGCCAAGGGTCTTGCCAATACCGTACATAAACTTGGGGTTGAACTTCATCAGAAGCCAGGCGGTGAGAAGGGTGAGCACGAAGCCGGCGGCGGTGCAGAAGGAGAAGATCACTGTCTCGGCATCGCATGCAGATTTCTTGGCCATAATAAGTTATTACCTTAGGGCAATATAATAAATCCTTAAATTTTCAAGCGTTGGCGTTCAACGATCGAAAATGAGAGTTCGTAAACCCTGTTTTTGGAGCCTCTGTGTTAAACCCCAAGTTCGGTATTGTTAACTTGAGGTTTCGTGGAAATTGGATAATCAATTCAGTAAATTTTTATTTTGTTTTTAGTATTTTCTATTTTTTATACCCGTTCTTTTCAGACACGGTTCTTAGTTGGAGTAGGCGAGGCCACCCATGCCCGACACGATGCGGAGCACGTTGTAGTTAATGGCGTACACGTTGATGTTGCGGGAGCCAACGGTGGTCTCGATACGGAGCGACGCGTTGTCGATGCGCGAGAAGTTGCACGAGCCCGACGGCTGGTGCTCCTCGGGGCGCAGGGCGAACGAGTAGCAGTAGATGTCCTTGGCCGGGCACCGGGTGTGGTGGTAGTACGGCTGCACACGGGAGAAATAGGTGCCCGGGCGGCTCGACATGCGGTCGTGGCCGTTGAGCTGGATGCGGCCATTGACCAGAGCGTCCGAGGAGTAATCCATGGCGGTCTTGTCCTGGTCGTGGAACGTCCAGATGAGCTCCTTCACCGGGTGGTTGAAGTTGAGGCGCACAGTGGTGTTCTGGTCGGAGATCGACTCGGTACCAGTGAACTGGAGCTGGTCGATGAGGTACTCGTGCGACATCTGGGCGAAGCGGCGACGCTCCTCGGTGTCGAGGTAGATGTAGTCGACGAAAAGCTGGGCCTCGAAGTCGCTGTTCGCGAAGGTGACTGCGACCAGCGGGTCATCCTGGACGGTCAGCTCCGAAAGCGAGCGGAACTTGATGAGGATCTTGACCTCGTGGTACTGCAGGGCGATGAGCGGGAGAGCAAGGCCCGGGTTGCGGTTGAACCAGAACTGAAGCGGTACGTAAAGCTCCGAGCCGCCCATGTGGCGGGCACCAGGGGCCTCGCCCTTGCCGACCATGGCGTTGTAGCCAGCCTCCTTCTCGGAGGTCTTGGTGAGCTCGTCCCAGACGTCAAGCCACTCGCCGTAGTGCTTGTCGATCTTCTGGCCGCCGATCTCGACCTCGGCCGACTGGATGAGGGCGTGGCCCACAGCGTCAACGTACTCGCCGCCGGCCGCAACGGTCGGGAGAGTGACCTGGAGGTGCACGCCACTGACGAGGTCGCCGTTGCGGGAGATCACGCACGACACGGACTTGCCGAGGTCGGTCGACCCGGTGAAGGTCTGCTCGATCGACTCGAGGGCGAAGTTGGTGTGGCGACGGTAGACCACCTTGAAGAAGGTAATCTGCGGGTCACCGGTAAGGTAAACATCCTGAGCGCCGTAGGCTACGAGTTGCATAAGTCCACCTCCCATATTTGTATCTGATACCATTGACTCATATTTAAAATTTGTGGAATTAAACTCGATGTCCTAGGGTTTTAATATCGCTGCCACCTTTTCTGCATTTTCAATGTCCTTAGGGTTGGACGCCGATGACACTCAGCAGCTAACCGAACACACTTTCACACACTTCACAATGTGCCCCCAGGTCCCAGACTGGAACAACGAGCAGATCCTTACGATTTTCTTCGAAACGCATATCAAGGTGCGTCAGCGCGTGGGATTCAGTGGCCGTGCCCTTGGCTACAAGTATGGCTTGGAAGCGTTCAGGGTCAGTGGCCAGGTCCCGTGCCGGTTCATCCCTGAGGGCGGCAAGATTATGAGGAACATGATCGGCGCCATCGAGAACGTCAAGGTGCTCCTGAGGATCGTGAAGCAGACCTCGTGGCACTACATCGAGATCAAGTATGGGCGTCAGCAGATGCAGATGTTCCTGAAGATGGATGTCCTTGTCACGCCCGAGTGGATATGGGCCTGGAAAGACAAAGTGATGAAGAATCTCGACTACGACCACGCCGATAAACTCACGGACACGGAGTTCACCCAGATGGTCGCAGCCGACAGCCTTGCGAACATTTGCGGCAAGCCCGTTTCCCTCAGTCTAGTGCGTGGTGCCGACTTCTCCAAGAAGGTATTCCGCACAGTGGATTGGAACGAGGCCCTGACGACCCTTGGACCCCGCATGTCTCCCAGGCTACGCTCGTACCCGGCTTCCTGGGGACTACTTATCTCCTCCCCCCCTGCTCCCCTCGTGGACAGCACAGACGAGCCTGATTTATTCCCCGAGCTTGCGTGTCCGCTCTTATCTTACGATTGGTAAATTAAAAAAGCTGCTACAAGACAAGTTCGAGGCTCTCCCTAATTTCAGAAAACCCTACTAAAGTAATCTCGCTGCCCCCCTTCTTTATTACAACGGACGGCACTGTGCTGACCGGGGCGTCGGGGTCGTCGTCGACATCCACCGTCAGCCAAATATATCCTGGGTGGTCGTTCCGACACTCCTGGTACAACTCCTTGAGCTGCAGGCATTTGCCGCACCACGCCGCAGTGTATACCGTCACCTCCATGCTTTGCTTTTAACTGGTAACATAGCCTTAAGTTTCTTCTTGGGCGTAGTCTTCTTAGACTTAGTCTTCTTAGACTTAGTGGTAAAGAAGTCGGATACTTCTATCATACTGGGGCGTTTCGTCGTTTTTTTAGCTATCATCCTTAGAACGAACTTCTGCCATTTGATCGTCTTGCGACCCAGTCTGGGGCTGATATCCCTGATAATGGTCTCCCATTTGTTGTAGGCACGTTTTATTGCCCGTCGACGTGACATCCCGTATTCTTTTCCAAAGTGGTAGTGATAGGGGTTCCGTATTTTCAGGACCCTCGAATATATGTATATAATAAGGAGACCCATACCGAAAACGGCGTTACTTTCCGTACAATCGTCCCTAGGCTTCCGTGTATAACGCTCTGGTGGAGCGTACGTCGTAACCGCAGTGGACTCTAATCCTGGTTCGCAGACATCGAGGTCGCCGAGGCAGTAGTAGTTGTAATACTGTTTCGTCTTGACACCCGACTTTAAAGTCCAGCGCCATCGCCGCTGCCACAATGTATTCTTCGGCTTTATATCAGTGTACCAACCACGAGTCACGCACATTATACCACGCACGAGTTCCGCCACGCATCTGTGGGCCGACGCTAAATCGGACAGGGCTTCGGAGTCCGCCAGTGTTCCGTCCATGCGATGCATCACGAGCACCCCACTACCTACGCACCGCTGCTCAATAACATGATTGGTGCTAGAGACCAGGCACTTGATGTATTCGCCCGTATCCAGACAGTCCTCAACATGCTTTTTCAGCAGTTTCACCACCACTTCATATTTGTTGTCCGCCGACACATACAACATTACCTTTCCATATGTCCCCGACCCGAGTTTCTTCTCCTTAGTGTAGATCCTAACACCACTGGCCGTGGCCGCCCTGATCACAGGGTACGAAGTCTCCGAAAACTTGTATCTGGAAACCTTCTTGAAATTTTTTAAATCTTGCGTCTGTCTCCTGAACATTTACAATTAGCGTACATTTTATTTAGTCCGTGTGTATTTAAAAAGAGGAACAGCAGAAGAAATGGCTTATGAATACCAGAGCATAAATCTACAACAATTGATCAAGCGACTGGTTGCAGTACGTTCGTCCCGCAGTCTCATGGGAATTAAAAAATTAAAGTATCCGGCTAATTGAGGAATATAATAATATATTTATATGTAAAATGACTGATAATAAAGTATGGTATTCAGGAAGGCCAGACGGCATAGGGAATAGAATTGAACAATTAATAAGAATTCAAGAATATTGTACTGAAAACAAATTACAATGTAATTATATTTGGAATAATAGCTATCGTAGAACTTATTCGCCATTAATATCATTTGATAATATTGAAATTGTGAATGCTGAAGATTTAAAAAAGAGTACAAAAGCTATCCTTATTAAGCGAATTATTAATGCACGAAACGCAGATTTTCGTCCGCGGTATAAATTTGATTTCAATATTAATTCCGATATCGAATACGACACTATTATCCATGTACGAGCGACTGATCGACTAACCTCTTTCCAGAAGCATGGTGATTTTAGTATTGTAAATGAGTTAGACATGTTTATAGATAGAATGATCAATTATGTCAACAATGACTCCGAAATAAATACATATACTGTTATATCAGATGACGAGAAGTATATTGATATTATAAAAAATAGAATTAGCAAGACATTTGTTGCATTATCATATGACTATGATACTCCAAACGAATGGTTAGATTATTATTATTTGACTAAACCAAAAAAAAATATTATAATGTGTTGTAAATTTTCATCATATTCGATAACTGCTTCTATATTAGCAAATAAAACATTATTATGTTTCAAGCAAAGTCTAGAATCTAGTCTGCCCAGATATAAGGCCAATATTCAACTAATTGACTAACGACCTTTAATGCAGTTCAACCAAAAATCACAGATCTTTCACAAGTTCCTCCAGAACGTTCACCACGATGCTGTTTCCGAGGTAGAACAGCATCCGCTGGGGGTTCTTGAGGCTGGTGTACCGGAACGAGACGTCGAAGCCGAACATTTGCAGCGTTTCCTTCACGGTGAGGGTCCGGATGCGGTCGCCGATCTCGTAGAGGCCCGTAGGTGGAGTCCGGACGGGAGATTTTAAATAAAATATTAAATGACATATACTGTGCAGACTATCAGGTTTGATACAAATACGAGTCGAAGAAGGCCTCACTCCCCGCAACGAATGAGAGAATATCCATTTATTATTATAATATTTTTAATATCCTTACACGCCACACTATTAAATTACTAGAAAGTGTAAAACAAGTATACATCGGTGTGGTCGAACTGTTTCTTAATTTTTTTATGAATCGCCTCGCTGTGGGGCGCAGTTATTTTTCGTTTGAGCGGCGGCGGCGGTGGGTCGCAGCACTTTCTCTTCTTTGGGGGGGGTTCCATTTCCCAGAACAATTATTTTTTGTGTTGGTCTTCGTCGCATTCGGCGTTCAAGGCCAGCTTCCGGAGCGCAAAGTAGCACTTCATACAGTGCTCGGTGTCCCAGTCGGCTCGGTGCTTGAGCTCGAAGGTCTCCCCGGGGTGCAGGAACTCATACAGCTCCTTCAGGCTCGGGGACTTGAACTGCTTAGGGTTCCACTTGGAGGGAATCCTGCAGACGTCCTTGCTGGCGGACATCGTGCACTTCAGTTTCATGCTGCCCATCATATCGGCCGCACCCAACATCTTCTGCCGGTGCAACTCGGACATCACGATGTTGAAGTCGAAACGGACGTTGTGTGCGACCAGACGCCGAATGTTGTTGGCCTTGATGTCCGCCTCGAGCTCCTTCAGCACCGAGTCCAGGGAGTCCCCGTTCAAGCAGGCGTGTTCGTGCGTGATCCCGTGAATCTTGGTGACCTGCTCGGAGATCTCGAACCCCTCGGGGCGAACGGTGAATGTCTTCTTCACCTTTACCTCCTCACCGTCGCACACGATCCAGCAGATCTGCACCAGCCGGGAAGAGTCATACTTTGCCGAATCGGTGTAGCTGTAGTAGTCGTCCCACCCACGAGTCTTAGGAAGACCGGACGTCTCGGTGTCGATGAAAATTGTAGTCATTGTGTGATGTATGTTAGCTTGTTAACTTTTTCGATATTTCTCTAAGCATTGGTAATTCTACAACTTTAAGTTAGAAGGCTCCAACCGTCTGCGTCGGGCTGGGGAGGAACTTACAGTGCCGTGTCCCATATGTCAAGTTTCATCAGCCCAACCCGCTTTCAATTCCACAGTCTTGGTGTGAAACGCAGCACCGATGGTCTGCCTGAAATTCCTATCAATGAAGCGGTAATACAGTGACGACTTGCCTGCTGCCGCACTCCCAAGCAACACGATCTTGTTGCGAAAGACCTCCATTGTTGACAACATACATCTATCTCGACGTGCATATTATATAAAGAGAAAACGAATAATCTAGTTAGGATTAAGTGCAATACGATAACATTATGTCAGACCCCCTTCCAACAAAAAAATCAAATCGCGTGAAAGGTGTTGTGTACTACATAAAAGATGGCAGCAGAGTCAAGTGGGACGGAACCCAGGCTAGACCCGTTTGTGATCTTTGCACCACGAGACCTACATTCAACATCCGTGGTGCGAAGAAGGCTCGTTTTTGTGCCAAACACAAGACGAAAGACATGGTCAATGTCAAAGACAAAACGTGTGAAAAGTGCGATAAGATACCTACGTTCAACATCCGTGGTGCGAAGAAGGCTCGTTTTTGTGCTGAACACAAGGCGGAAGGTATGGTCGATGTCATTAACAAAACGTGTGAACTTTGCGATAAGTCACCTACGTTCAACATCCCAGGTGCGAAGAAGGCTCGTTTGTGTGCCAAACACAAGACGAAAGACATGGTCAATGTCGTAAGCAAAAGGTGTGAACTTTGCGATAAGCAACCTGCGTTCAACATCCGTGGTGCGAAGAAGGCTCGTTTTTGTGCCGAACACAAGACGAAAGACATGGTCAATGTCGTAAGCAAAAGGTGTGAGCTGTGCAGTACGAAACCTGCGTTCAACATCCGTGGTGCGAAGAAGGCTCGTTTTTGTTCCCAACACAAGACGGAAGGTATGGTCGATGTCATAGGCAAAACGTGTGAACTTTGCAGTACGAAACCTATGTTCAACGTCATAGGAGAGAAGACTGCTCGTTTTTGTTCCCAACACAAGACGGAAGATATGGTCGATGTCATTAACAAAACGTGTGAACTTTGCAGCACGAGACCTACGTTCAACATCCGAGGTGAGAAGACTGCTCGCTTCTGTACCGAACATAAGGCGGAAGGTATGGTCGATGTCGTAAGCAAAAGGTGTGAACTTTGCGATAAGCAACCTACGTTCAACATCCGAGGTGAGAAGACTGCTCGCTTCTGTGCCGAACACAAGGCGGAAGGTATGGTCAATGTCAGAGACAAAACGTGTCTACATGATTGGTGTGATACGCTGATATACAACCCCCTATACAGAGGGTTTTGTATGCGATGTTTTGTATACACATATCCGAATGAACCGAATGCCAGAAACTACAAGACAAAGGAATGTGCCGTTGCAGACTACGTACGAGAGCGATATCCTGATCTTCGGTGGGTTCAAGATAAGAGAATCGATGGAGGATGTTCCAAGCGTCGTCCGGATATGATTTTGGATCTGGGACATCAGTTATTGATCATAGAGATTGATGAAAATGGGCATACGACATACGATTGTGCTTGTGAACGGAAGCGGGTCAATGACATTTTGGAAGATCTCGGTTTTCGGAGTGTAGTATTCCTAAGATTCAACCCTGATTCGTACAGGGATGCTGGGGAATTGATAAAATCGTGTTGGAAGAAGGATGGTAGGGGGATGCTAAAAGTCGAGAACGAAAAGAGGTGGTCAGATCGTTTGAACGCTCTAGGGGAGCAGGTGGACTATTGGATGAAGAACACCACGGACAAGCTTGTTGAAACCGTAGAACTTTATTATGACAGGTGACAATATACATTTTATTTCGACGCAAAACAGCCCCTCTCTAAGTAGTGGGGATTGTGAATAGCACCAGTGACCGTCTTCAGCCGAACGAACGAGTATTTCGATTTTTTTTTAATGTTATTTTATTTTTAATTTTTTTTACATAAATCCCCCAATTACCGAGAGGGAGTCGGTTGAGACACATTGTACGGCGCTTGCGAAGATGAGCAGATGGCTCGACCGAAGGACCTTGGCCCTTACCCTTGTCAGTATAACCTCCCGCTGGGAGGTCTCCTTTCCGTCCAGGAACCAGGCTTCACGGAGCAGCGTTCCGTCAGGGAGCCATCTTTGTCGTGCGGGTCCGTCAGTGCGATGGATTTTACCGTGCAGATACCAGTCTTCTATGAACAGCGTTCCGTCAGGGAGCCATTCTTTTCGTGCGGGTCCGTCAGTGCGATGAAATTGCTTGCCCTGAAACCAGGCTTCAGCGACCAGCGTTCCGTCAGGGCACCATTCTTGGACTGCGGGTCCGTCAGTGCGATGCCATTCCTCGTTCTGGAACCACTCTTCAACGCGCGGCGTTCCGTCAGGGAGCCATCCTTGTCGTGCGGGTCCGTCAGTGCGATGGATTTTACCGTGCAGATACCACTCTTCAAAGCGTGGCGTTCCGTCAGGGTGCAATTCTTGCACTGCGGGTCCGTCAGTGCGATGCTCTAGATTGTCCCGATACCAGACTTCACGGCTCAGCGTTCCGTCAGGGAGCCATTCTTGTCGTGCGGGTCCGTCAGTGCGATGAAATTGCTTGCCCTGAAACCAGGCTTCACGGAGCAGCGTTCCGTCAGGGCACCATTCTTGGACTGCGGGGCCGTCAGTGCGATGCCATTCACCGTTCTGTAACCACTCTTCAGCGTGCGGCGTTCCGTCAGGGTGCAATTCTTGCACTGCGGGTCCGTCAGTGCGATGGACCTGTCCATCGCACATCCAGGTCTCTTTAATCAATACTCCGTCCTCATTCAATTCTCGCTTAATAGTTTGCATGATTGAAAGTGGTCGAAGATCACTTGTTTGTGTCTTCTGGTTGAGTGCTGCACGCAGCCCTAAGGCCATACAAAAAAGCATTAAAAGCAGGGGTGCGTGTTTGTGGTTTTCGTTTTTTTTAAAATGTTAATTTATTTATTTATAAAAATGCCCCAATTATCGAGAGGGAGTCGGTGGAGACACATTGAACGGCGCTTGCGAGGATAAGCAGGCGGCTCGCCCGAAGGACCTTCTCCCTTCCGCTTACCAGGGCCTTCTCCCGGCGGGACTGAGGGACCCCGGTCCCGTATTTCACATAAGTAGGTCCATCGAGACGATGTAATTTGCCGTGGAGGTAAAAACTTTTCTCCATGCAGTATAGGTCTGTCTGGTCCCTCCTCGACCACGTCTCGAATTGCCACTCAGTAGGACCTCCCTCTCGATGCTTAAGTCCATCCTGGTACCAGCACGACCGTGCATCGCCTCCAGTAAAGTCTCGTAAATAGGGGTGGAACACAGCAGGGCCATCTTCTCTGTGGAGCCGGTCGTTTTTATACCACTCCTCGAACTTCTTCCCCTCGCAGAACCACCACATGGCAGGTCCGTCGATGCGGTGCTTACGTCCATTCTGGTACCAGCATTCCGATTGGCACGTCTTATTCCAGGTGCTGTAATGGCTCAATGCAGGTCCGTCAATGCGGTGCTTCTCCCCATTCTTGTACCACGCTTCCGCTGTAATGAGACCCCCTCTCAGCACAATTTCAGCAGGTCCGTCGATGCGATGCGGCACCCCACTCTGGTACCAGACTTCACTTTTCAGATTCCCGTCCTCGTCCCAGTTTTGGGAGGCAGGTCCGTCGATGCGATGCGGCACTCCATCCAGGGTCCAATATTTTCCGGCAGGGCAGTCATCCCGATACCAGGTCCACGCACAAGTTTTCTGCTCCTCACCGTGAATGAACCACATTTCCTTTTCTAGAAATCCTCCGTAAATAGACCAGGTTATTTTGGCAGGCCCGTCGATGCGATGTAATTCGCCATTCAGGGACCACTGTTTGAAGTCGACGTTTCCATTAGAATGCCGGGTCCAGAAACAACATTCCTGCTCCTCACCGTGAATGAACCACATTTCCTGGTTCAGATTTCCGTCATCGTCCATAACGCGAAAGGCGGGCCCATCGGTGCGATGGAGCAGTCCGTCATGATACCAGGACTCTTCAACCATTACTCCGTCCTCGGTCAATGTTCTATAAATAGTTTGCATTTGAAAGTGGGCGAAGATCTATTTGTGTCTTCTGGTTGAATTATGCACGCAGCCCTAAGGCCATACAAAAAAGCACTAAAAGAGAAAAAACTAGGTAAAAAAATCGTTTTTTTTTGGGTGCGTGTTTATGGGTATTGTAGGCGGACGTGGGGATGCGTGTTTATGGGTATTTGAGGCGGACGTGGGGATGCGTGTTTATGGGTATTGTAGGCGGACGTGGGGTGCGTGTTTATGGGTATTTGAGGCGGACGTGGGGGTGCGTGTTTAGTGCTTCAGGAAGGCCATAATCTCTCCGTCCATGACTTCGGGAAGTCCTTTCTGGCGGGTAGTGGAGGCGGTCATACGAGACTCACTGCTGACTTGTGCGATGTGAGTGTCGATGCATGTGATCGACTCTTTGTAACCGACCCACCCATGCTTGTTAAACTTGGCCACGGCAATGTCCCTCGCCGTGCGACCTTTGTTGTCTGTAGCACTGAGGTCGGCACCGTTGTCGAGAAGGCATTTTAGCATACTCATATCCATACTCATATCCGTGACAGCTTCGTGCAGAACGGTCTGCCCCTTTGCGTTGCGAATATTGTGGTCCGCCCCGCCGTCTATAAGGATTTTCACGATGTCAGTGCAGCCCTCCTTTCTTGCCATGAACAGGGGAGTGGCGACAAAAGCCTCCCATCTGGAATCCGGTAAAGTTACCGGATAGGTGCAAGGTTTAAGGTTGGGGTCCGCTCCTTTCTCAACCAGTACACGGACAGTTTCAGGGTGACACTCGTGTATGGCACATCCCAGAGGGGTGAATCCCCCGTAGGGCCCAGTGGTAGTGGCGTTGAGGTTTGCCCCGCCATCGGCGAGCGCAGACACCATCTCGTGGTTACCTTTCTCGGAAGCGAGTTGCACGGGCGTGTAAACGTCCGAATACTGGCAATTATACACGAGTGCGGCTATGGCCTGATTGGTCGCCCCACATGTCGCCGTGTTATCCATGTTGGAGAGTGTTGGCGTAAGGGGTTGTTGGTTTGTG
>Ga0302131_1001868_pt1 | contig 11254 bp, 8 predicted proteins | sample CB9_20m_MG_FD_203105 | JGI IMG/M metagenome (GOLD analysis project Ga0302131, IMG submission 203105) | Marine microbial communities from Western Arctic Ocean, Canada - CB9_20m | ecosystem: Environmental > Aquatic > Marine > Oceanic | place: Canada: Western Arctic Ocean | collected 2017-09-19
CTTAAATGTCTAACCGCAGCTTTAGATGAATTATAAGCTGCTGTATTCCAACCTGCTACAATCCCTGAGATGGACGATATATTAATTATTGAGCCTAAACCATATTTAGCCATATATGGTATGGAATACTTACAGCCCAAGAAGACGCCGTCCAAATTGACTTCATGAACTTTTTTCCAAGTATCATAGGATGTTGAAACAACATCAGCACCGATAGAGATACCTGCGCTGTTTATTAGTATATTTAAGCCGTCAAACTCTTCGTCTACTTCGGCTAAAATAGTTTTCCAATTGGTTTCATTAGTAACATCAAGTTTTTTAAAAGTGTATAGGTCTTTATATTTTGGATCTATAAGGCTTGATAGGCTGTCTAATGCAGCCTGGTTAATATCGGCAAACACTACTTTAGCACCTTCTTCTAAGAGTAATTTTCCACTTGCCAAACCAAGTCCAGATGCCCCACCGGTAATGAGTGCTACTTTATTTTTAACCCTATTCATAAAATTAATTAATACTTTTAGAAATCCAAGTGTTTACACTTACAGTATCGAGTGAAGTTAAGTAGCATTCCTGCATATCGTGCACTCTTAAGCCTTTTTCACCGGCAACCAAAAGTTTATTATTACTTAGCTCTATTATACCAGTATTGCCGAGTCGGTCTTGCCTAACACACGTTGAAATATTTTTCTTATTATTAAGATCAACTATTGAAATTACACCACCTAATCCAGACACAGCAATATTACCATTGGTTAATATTTTGCCACTAGTTAATGTATTTTTAATTCCATTATTATATATTTTAAAATCATAATTATCTGCAGATGTACTATTAGTTAAAATTATATTCCCAGACATGCCTAATAATAAGAGTGTATTGCTAGATAAAATTGAAGATGCCCAAATCGACCCTGTGTAGCCTGTATCAAATAATTTCCAGTTCTTACCTTTATCTGCAGAGACATAAAAATTTCCTAATTCACCTGCCGCATATGCATAATTCTCATCAACTATAATGGTATTAATGTGTGGTTGAAACTCATCTTCAGTTATATAAAATTCATTCCAAGTATTACCACCATCAACGGTACCTAAAGCTTTCGCAAAAGCACCCACAGCTATGCCCGACATGCTGTCGTACATTGAGATTGATAATAGCGGGGCATCAAAGATCGCGTCCTCAAATTGTTTAATCCAGTTTTCACCTTTATCCTGAGACTTTAATATAAGTGCATCATGGCCAGTTGCCCAACATAGATATTCAGTTACACAATCTATATCGGTTAAAGTTAACGTTGTAGGTACATTTGCTTGGTGCCAATTTTCTCCATTATCATCTGAGTAAATGATAATACCATGGATTCCAACACCAATTATTCTTTCATCAGCAACATCAATAGCATTAATTAAAGTTTTATTATATTTAGGTGAGGTTGCAGCGTTACCAGTATCAAGATTAAAGTTTGCAGCAGTTGCATTCAAGCTTATTAAAATAGATATTATTATTAATGAAATATTTGGCATAGATATTTATATTTATGAACTTATAATTAGAAACAAATCTTACTCTAGATAAATTATTTTAACAGATAAAAAAAAGGCCTGATTATTAACCAGGCCTTTTTTAATAAATTATTTTTTTGTTAATAATTATCTTGCAAAACGTCTTAAACCATCAGGAGAATAGAACTCTAATCCCATGTTGATAACGTCATATTCTAGTTCAAGATTATCATGACCTATACCTAAAGTATTTTGGATCACAAAAGATCTAGTTGCAAAATCAATTGTTTGCTCACCATTAAACTGGCACACACCTGAAGTGTCTAGTCTTCGCGAACCTACTTGGTGTTTCACTAAAGTGCCTTGACCATCATATTGGTCTCTAATCATCAAACCATTATGCTCATCAGTGCTTACATACATCGTGTGTCTTGGAAAGATATGTCTTGAGCCATCTTTAAGTGTAGCTTCAATAACTGCTACTTCTCGCTCTTCATATCTAATTAGACTTGGATCAACAAAATATAGACTTGCTCGTATTTTTTCTGCGGCGCCCATTTCTGACAAGGCAGTAGAAGCATGTGGGATTAGTACAGTTTTCAAACCAACTAGATCCCAATTGAAACGATCTTGTGCTCCAGTAAACATGTTGTAAGAATCAATTGTTGCTAAACCACCAGTTTGATCAACAAATGAATCATATGAAACATCGGGTGCACGTCGTACACGTCGAGTTGCTGGGCTATACTGCCAAGCTTTACGTTGCTCAACTGCACTGTCATAAAAATCATGTAGCATAGTTAGTGTACCTGCAATTCTTGCCGGTGATAAATTCTTAACCATGTAAAGTGCATATAGATTTGGATCTACTTGCCCTCTTAACGGTGAATCTAAAGCTCCAGGAAACTCAATATAGTTATCACCTTTTCCAACTGTAGATGAACCATCACTCTTAACAATATAGGCAGTTAAAGTTCTATGAATACTAGCATTATAATGTGGAGCCGATCTATGGTTCCAAATATAATGTTGTGCTTCAGTAGGATTTGGGAAAGGTTTTGCGCCTAACGTATTCCACTCAATACCTTCATTGCCATTAACCATTTTTGAATTGGATTGACTTACCGCTTTAACCGCAGCAGGCAACGTACATGCAGCTGAAGTTGGATAGACATCAATTCTGTAATCAGAGTAAGATTCAAACGCTTGTATTTGCCCTGCAGTTAGCTTATCTGCATGTTGCATATAGTTTGAACTATCTACTGTATATTTTGGACTTTCCGCTTGAGCAAATACTACGCTCATTAAAGAAGCTATAGTTACGAAAGCAACCGATTTTATTAGTGTCATTATTTTCATTTTCTATTTCTCCTTAAATTAAAATGCGTATGAGACAGATGCAGATAACGTATCTTTATCTAGACTTGAGTTTGATTCAGCATCACCTAATTGATTAACCAGGGACAATGAAGTGCTTACTGCACCATTACTTGCACTCACCCCTAGAGATAGAGACATTCTACCTTCAACAAAGCCACCTAAAGATGACGGGCCGTAGCCATAAGGATCATGTGACCAAGCAAAGTTAGGCTTTACGGCCCAGCTGCTGTTTGCAAAGTTGTTGTATGTTGCAGAACCAATTACTCTGTAGGTTAGTGAGGTTGTACCAGCACCAGGGTTATCTTCACAATAACCTCCGTTACCAAATAAACCATCAACTCTTCCTGCACCAAGACTATCAACGCCCTTTGTAGCAGTGTTTACATATGAAGTACCAAAAGCACCTAAACATTTTGCTGCAGCATCGCCACTTTCAGAAAAGCCGCCTCTTGCTACGAAGCCTTTTGCATTGTCTAAATTTGGAATGTGGACCATTCCAACTTCTGTTAAAAATACTACACTATCTGCACCAAACCCAATCGTAACTGGATGTGAAGCATTAAATGCAGTTGTTGTACCTATATCAGCTGCCCATACATCATAGTTTAAATATGGTGTTGAATAATAGTCACCTGCATTCACCGTAGCTTCAGATATTGCCGCTAAAGATGAACGTTTAAAGTCACGCAATGTTGTAGTGTGTGTCGCAGAACCACCCGCACCAGCTATTTGTGAAGCTAGTGTAAGCTGTATGCCATCTGCAGTAGTAGTTGCACTTGAAGCACTGGAAGCAGCTGCATTCAAACCATTGTATGCAAGCCAGTTTAGTACTTGAGTTGTGCCAGATGCATCAAGCATTTGATTTACTTGACTGCCTCCACTAGTTGATAATGGAAAGTCTGGTCGAAATGTTAATTCACCTTGAACTACAGTTCCATCAATTACAGTACTAAAACTACTTCCAAAAATTTGATTGTCTTCTGGGAAGATAAAATCATATTCCATGTAATTTACTGGTGTAATTGCAGCTAAAATATGTGCTCCAGTAGACATCAACGCTAAATGTACATCTGCTGCACCACCAGTTTTATTTGTTGCTGAAGTAGAACCTAAAGCTGAATAATAAGTTGCATGTCTACTATCCGCAGTCGTATTGAATGCTGATGCCGAAGCATAACATTTGTTTGGATCCCATTGTTTACCACGCTCACCAGCTATTTCTGTTGACCAGTAAGCATTTGTAAACGCGTTACGTTCCATAACAGTTGTTGTTAATGCAGTTCCTGTAGCGCCGCCACTATAAACAGCTGCGCCCGCTTTACCAATAACTGCACTACATGTAGCTGAGCCATAAGCAACTTCTCTAATTGCTTTGATTATATTTTGACCAAATGCGTTACCCGTAAAAGCACCATTATAAGCACCACCTGATTTAAAGGCAGCTAAAGCTGAATAATTACTATCTTGAGAATCGTATGCAGCCGCAGTGAATAGTCCTAGTAGGTCACCCGCATATAAGCCTTGGGCACCTTTTAATCTTAAGTAAGGTGTCTTGCTGTGATAGTTAGAATAGAAAAAAGATAAGTCGAGGCCACCCGCTTCATCAATAAATGTGGAAAATTTAAGTCCAAACTGTCCATCGTCTCTGGCTTCTTTATATTTGCCATCAGCGGCAACACTTAATTGAAGTCCAGCTACACGATCTTGAGGTCTAGCTGTTCTAGCACCAACACGTTCCAATGCAGCAACAACACCTGCTTGCCCAGCCGTGTATAGTGCAGAGCCTGCAGTAGATTTAGTTGTTAAACCGGCATATGCACCACCAAATTTTCCAGTTCCGTACGTGACGTTCAAGGCAATAGTAGCATCACCCCATGTTTTAGTACCTGCAGTACCTAAGCCAATTCCAACCCCTGTTTGACCAAGCGCTGTTGTTGTTTGAAAGGCAGTGTCTAAATAACGATCTGCTGTATATGCTTGCGTTGTTGAATTCATTGCAGTGTCTCTAATTGCAGCAGTACAGTTAGAACTAGCACCTACAGTTAACTCATAAGGACATGCAGCTGAGCCTTGACGTTCAAAAGAAAAAGCGCCGCCAACAACCAATCCAGTTTCACCTACGCCAACAACTTCACTACCATAAAATGTACCCGCAGCTTCTAATTCAACCACTGAAGATTGAAATTGGTAATAAGCTTCAACACCTAGACCATCAACACTGGTAGATAATACAATTTGTTCAACTGGAATTAGTGCTTCTTTAATAGATGCACCTGGAGATCTTAATTTAGAAAGATCTAATGCATTAGTTACTAATCCATTCATAGTTATAGGAATAAATGTTGCTTCACCCCAACTCACTACAGATCTACCAATTGTAGCATCAACATAATTATCACCTGCTTCAAATTCAGTTGTAATATATGCGTTCAATAATGATAAATCTTGTTCTGTCTCTTTAAGAGCTTTTGCTTTTAATTTTTTAAAGTCAGGAGTATTGATGTCATTTACGGGGTTGTAACTGCCTGTTAGTGATAGATTAATACCAAAACCATTAGTATCTCCAATTATTTCTGTATAAAATTTTTGTGTTGCACTAACAATATCACCTGATGCATAGTTTAAACTACCATCGTCACCATTGGGGTTGCTGCCGGCGATAGCAATAAGTTCACTTGAAGTGTTGCCAAAACCATCTTGTCTGTATGCTGCACAACCTTCACCATTTCCTGAGGTAACTGTTCCCCAAGCAGTCACTACACTTGTATGTGTGTAACCAGTGTTTAAATCACAATCTCGATCTGAAACACGCATGGTAAAACCAGAAGACAAAGTGGTATTAATCGTACCTGAAAATGATTCAGTGTTTAACTCTCTTGCGTTCGAAACTGCAAGCGTTGAAAATATAAAAAGTATTGTAACTGAAAATTTCAGTATTATTGATTGTATTGTCTTCATGAATTATTCCCCCAATTCACTTAATAAAAAAAATTAGTAATCTCTTTTTAAAGAGCTATCACATTAGGAGGTATTAAATGTAAAAACTTAAGAATAGTCAATAATTATCTCTATCTCTTTTATATAAGTAGATAGTAGTCATTCTTTAACTAGTGAACGTATGTATATTTAGCCATGTATTTAGCCATGTAATTAGCCATTTTATTAAAAAATAAATAAAATAAAGTTAAATAACTTATCCAGCTGTTTATTTAACTTTTTTCAAAAAAAGTTGCGTTTTTCACTTAATTTGGCAATCAGAGCCTTTTGGTTTGGTTGTGTGGCAATATTTACATATATAAAGTGTTTCTTTTTAAAGGGTGCTGCAATGCGCTCACTTAAACAAAAAATTTCCAGTTCTTTAGCCTTTTTTTGTAGCTTTTGTTTAATGCTAAGTCTTAAAAAAGTTTCAGCAGCTAATTGGGAGTAAAATAGTGCTGCAGTGATGTGGCCTAATTTTAAACTATTGATCAACTTATTGGTCAGCTTTAAACGCGGTAGGGTTTTATAGATTATTTTTTTCTGGATATTAATTTTGCGCTTCTTAACTTTATTAAAAAAATCCGTATTAATTATATTGCTGCATAAATAAATAAATTTAACATTTAAGAATTTGCTCTGGGTTAAGATTTTAATTAGTTCACTGCTGTCTTTGGCTGATGCTAATATTTTTTTACACCCCAAATTTTGTAATGCTTTTTTTACCGTAGTACCAATAACTAAAATATTTGCTCCTACAAATTTCTTAATTTCATTATTTTTAACTAAACTATTTACTGAATTGATACTTGGAAAAATGTAATAAGTATTTTTGTCATAATTAATTTTAATTTTATCATACTTAATTTTATACAGACTTTCTTGAAAAACTATAAAACCTTTTGTCTCAAGCTCTAGCATCAAGTCTTGAGACTGTTCTTTAGGGCGTGTAATTAAAATCATTTTTTAAAATATCTAATTCTTTAATAAAATTTATTCCCACTTGCTGTATAATAGCTTCACCTATCTCCTCAGCAAGCTTATATGCATTTTCTAATAAGCCTGATGCGCTGGCACTATATTTTTCTTGGCCATCGTGACTAAATAACTCTGCTTTAATTGTAAAATTATTACCTTCACTTATGCACCCCAAAACACCAATAGGACTATTACAATTTGCCTGCAGCTGCTCTAATACTCTGCGCTCCGCCATACCAACGATAGAAGAATTATGATCGTTAGTTTTTGAGATACGTTTTATTATATCGTTGTCTTCATTTAAGGTCTGTATTCCAATTGCAGCTTGACACGCTGGTGGCAATATTTCTTCTGTTGAAAAAATTTTAGCAACTCTGGCTTCTAACCCTAATCTTTGTAGGCCTCCATAACCCAAAATTAATGCATCATATTCACCCCGATCTAGTTTCTTTATTCGAGTGTCAACATTCCCTCTAATTAATTTAATCGACAGATCTCTTCTTTGACTTAGAACTTGTGCTCTTCTTCTAATTGAACTGGTTCCAATGGTGGTGTTGGCTGCAAGTTCTAATATTGATTTTTTATTAACACTAACTAAAGCTTCTCTCACATCACCTCTTTTAAGCCATGCTGCTATTTTTAAACCGGGCGTCATAATAGTTGGCATGTCTTTCATCGAATGGACGGCTACATGAATTTCTTTATTCAGTAATAGTTCTTCTATCTCTTTTACAAACAGGCCCTTGCCGCCGATAAGATCTAGTCGCTCTTTTTGTTTTATATCTCCAGTAGTGGTTATTGGCCTAATTTCTATATCTGCAGCCTTAAAATCTTGATTTTTTTCTAAAAATACCGCTATAAACCGATTGGTTTGTGCCAATGCCATTCTACTGCTCCTTGAGCCAACAATTAATTTTTTATGAGTGGTCATGGTCTTCTAGTTATAAATAATATTTTGCTTTATTGAGTAAGTTTTTTACAGTTATCTGTGTATATTTCACTATACTTTTATACGGTAATTTATATAAATCTCGAGTTTTTTAGTAAAATAAAATATGAGCAAAAAAAGAATAGTATTGGGCATAGAATCTAGTTGTGACGAAACTTCTGTTTCACTTGTTAGAGAAAAATCAGAGTTTGAACAAGAAATACTCTCTAATATAGTTAATTCTCAAATTAAAATTCATGCAAAAACTGGTGGAGTAATTCCTGAGATTGCTGCACGCTCGCATTCCACTGTAATTGATGGACTCATTAAAAAAGCATTATCAGCAGCAAACATTAAATTAAATGAAGTTGATGCTGTTGCTGCGACTGCTGGTCCTGGATTATTAGGTGGCTTAATTGTAGGAGTTGTTGCCGCTAAAACGCTTGCATCAGTATTAAACAAACCTTTTATTGCCGTAAATCATCTTGAGGGGCATGCACTTTCCGCAAAACTAGAACACCAAATTGCATATCCATATTTACTCCTACTTGTCTCGGGTGGACATACTGAATTTACCATTATCAATAAATTTAATAACTACAATAGAATTGGCACAACTTTAGATGATGCTTTGGGTGAGGCTTTTGATAAAACTGCTAGAGTTTTAGGTCTGAAGTATCCAGGTGGTCCTGAGATAGAAAAATATGCCTTAACGGGGGATGAAAATAAATTTATTTTCCCAAAACCTATTATAGATCAAAAAAACTGTCACTTTTCATTTTCTGGATTAAAAACAGCGGTTGCCCAAACCGTGGCTGCATCTAAAAATAAAAATAGTCAGTTCAAAAATGATATTGCTGCGTCTTTCCAAAAGACTGTGTGTGACATTTTGTTAAAAAAAACTCAATTTGCAATTAAAGAATTTCAAAAGCAGCATCCAAATAAAAAAACAACAATTGTTGTTGCTGGTGGTGTAGCTGCTAATCAAAAAATAAAGAAAGTTTTTTTTGATATTGGAAATGAATTTGATTGTAACATATTCTTTCCTTCCCATTATTTATGTACTGATAATGCTGCCATGATTGCTTATGCTGGTCTTGAAAGGCTAAAAAAAAATAAAATAAACAATCTTAATTTTAAACCAAGACCACGCTGGCCTTTGGATAAAAATGCAGTCTTTTTAAAAGGTAAAAGAATTAATGTCTAAAAAATCTATTGGTGTGCTCGGTGCTGGCGCTTGGGGTACCACTATTGCAAAATTATTAAGTGATAAAAATCCTACTGTGCTGTTATGGGCACGTGAACCATTGGTCAAAATAAATATAGAAAAATTTCGTATTAATAAAGGCTTTTTAGATAAAATTAAATTATCAAAAACTTTAAAGGTAACCAGCAATTTAAATGCTCTTAATGAGGTAGACTTTCTATTTATTGTGGTGCCTACCCAACATATTGAAAAAACCCTTAAGCAATTAAGTGGTGTCATAAAACAGAGTTGTATTTTGATAAATTGTTCAAAAGGCATAGATATAAAATCAACGGCTTTAATTAGTGATATAATTAAAAAGTGTTTACCCAAAAATAAGATTGCCATCATGTCAGGACCTAACTTTGCTCATGATATAGCTCTTGGCAAACCAACCGCATCGCTGATTGCGAGTAAAAAAACTTCTGATGCTAAAACGATTGCAAGTTTAATAAGTTCTAAAAATTTTCGACCTTATTTATCTAACGATATAATTGGTGCACAAATTTGTGGTGCGATGAAGAATGTTTATGCCATTGGCTGTGGAATTATAGTTGGCAAAAATTTTGGTGAAAATGCAGTGGCTTCAGTAATCTCTAGAAGCTTTGCAGAAATAAAATCTGTAGGCATAAAGCTTGGGGCTAAAGCAGATACACTCTCTGGCTTGTCTGGACTGGGTGATTTATTTCTTACCTGCTCTTCAGCAAAATCCAGAAACTTCACGCTTGGTATTAATTTAGCAAAAGGTAAAAAGTTAGATAGTCTTATGAAAAGCAAGCTTACAATTGCTGAAGGCGCTTACACTGTAAAAGCCATAAAGAAACTTGCTACGCAATTAAAGTTATCTCTACCACTTAATGATGCTATTTATAAAATCTTATATAAGAATAAAGATATTAATAAAATAATAATAGAATTATTAAACCGTCCAATAATTAAGGAGCATTAAAATGGAATACTGGCTAATGAAATCTGAACCAAGTACCTGGTCATGGGAAAATCAAATTAAAGTAGGCGCTAAAGGTGAGGGCTGGGATGGAGTAAGAAATTATCAAGCTTCCAATAATATGAAGAAAATGAAAAAAGGTGACTTATGTTTTTTTTATCACTCTGTAAAAGAAAGAGACATTATCGGTATTGTTAAAGTAAAAAACGAGTACCATCCTGATCCTACTGATACAAGTGAGCGTTTCGGAATGGTTACTGTAGTAGCTGTGAAACCACTAAAAAATAGAGTAAATCTTGATCAAATAAAGAATGATAAAAGACTTAGTCATTTAGCTTTGGTAAAACAATCAAGGCTTTCTGTTATGCCTATTGATGCTAAATCATGGAAGATTATTTGCAATTTGGGTGGAGTTAAATAAGATATTTAGTATGTCAGATAATAAAATTTTTAAAGTCAGTGCTGAATGGTCAAAAAATGCTTTAATTAATGCAGACCAATATGAATCTGATTACTCGAAATCTTTTGATAATAATGAAGAATTTTGGAAAGAGCAGGGTAACCGAATTGACTGGATTACGCCTTATACTAAAGTCAAAGATGTTTCATATCACCAAAAAGATTTTAGAATAAAATGGTATTATGATGGAGAACTCAATGCTTCAGTAAATTGTATAGATCGACATCTTGCAAGCAAAGCTGACCAAACAGCAATTATTTGGGAAGGTGATGATCCATCTCAATCAAAACATATTACTTATAAAGAATTACATGAAGAGGTGTGTAAATTAGCCAATGGTTTAAAATCTCTTGGTGCTAAAAAAGGTGACCGCATAACTATTTATATGCCCATGATACCAGAGGCAACTTACGCTATGTTGGCTTGTGCACGCATAGGTGCAATTCACTCTGTTGTGTTTGGTGGATTTTCACCTGATGCCCTTGCTGGTCGCATTAATGATTGTGAGTCTGATATTGTAATTACTGCAGATGAAGGGGTAAGAGGAAATAAGGCCATTCCTCTTAAATCAAATACGGATGCTGCAATGACTATTGCTGGAAATGTTAGGCACTGCATAGTTGTTAAGCGAACAGGTAATAAAATTGATTGGAAAGACGGTAGGGATGTTTGGTATGAAGATTTAATTAATAAATCTTCGGCTAATTGCGAGCCAGAAGTAATGTCTGCTGAAGACCCTCTGTTTATTCTTTATACCTCGGGCTCAACAGGAAAACCAAAGGGTGTTTTGCATACCACTGGTGGATATATGGTTTATGCATCGATGACTCATCAATA
>Ga0302131_1001872_pt1 | contig 11247 bp, 7 predicted proteins | sample CB9_20m_MG_FD_203105 | JGI IMG/M metagenome (GOLD analysis project Ga0302131, IMG submission 203105) | Marine microbial communities from Western Arctic Ocean, Canada - CB9_20m | ecosystem: Environmental > Aquatic > Marine > Oceanic | place: Canada: Western Arctic Ocean | collected 2017-09-19
CTTCGAAGAAGTTGCGAAAGAATATCCACAACTTTAAATAAATCAAAACAAATATAGCCTAATTTTAAGGCTGTATTTGTTCTGAACGAACTTGTTTAAATACTTGCTTTGAGCTGTTCAGCGATATCCGTTCTTTCCCAAGGAAAATCTTCTCTGCCGAAGTGCCCGTAAGCAGCTGTTGCTTGATAAATAGGTCGCTCAAGGTCAAGCATCTTGATCAGTCCATATGGTCTTAGTTCGAAGTTGTCACGCACCAATTTAACTAGTAATGCATCTGAAACCTTACCCGTACCAAAAGTATCAATGTTGATGGATGTCGGTTCTGCAACACCGATGGCATATGACAATTGAATTTCACATTTATCTGCAAGCCCTGCGGCTACAATATTTTTTGCTACGTAACGTCCAGCATAAGCGGCTGATCTATCAACTTTTGATGGGTCTTTTCCAGAAAATGCACCACCGCCATGTCTTGCCATACCCCCGTAAGTGTCGACAATAATTTTACGTCCTGTCAGACCACAGTCACCCATCGGTCCACCAATGACAAACCGACCTGTTGGGTTAATAAAATATTTGGTTTTTTTACTCAAGAATTTTTCAGGCAATACAGGTTTGATTATTTCTTCCATCACTGCTTCGCGAAGATCAGCTGTGCTAATGCTCTCATCATGTTGCGTTGATAACACTACTGCATCGATCGCTACTGGTTGATTATTTTCATAAATAAAAGTGACTTGGCTTTTTGCATCTGGTCGTAACCATTTCAAAGTTCCATTTTTGCGTACTTCAGACTGACGTTTAACTAAGCGATGAGAATAAGTAATAGGCGCAGGCATTAATACATCTGTCTCATTACTAGCATAACCGAACATTAGACCCTGGTCGCCTGCTCCTTGTTCTTCTGGAGAAGAACGGTCAACGCCTTGGTTGATATCAGGAGATTGTTTGCCTATAGCATTTAATATGGCACATGAGTCTGCATCAAACCCCATATCCGAATGTACATAACCTATTTCTCTGACTGTTTTACGGGTAATCTCTTCAATGTCTACCCAAGCTGATGTTGTGACTTCGCCACCGACTAACACCATACCCGTTTTGACAAAGGTTTCGCAGGCCACTCTAGCTTTCGGATCTTGGGTCAAAATGGCGTCTAAAACGGCATCAGAAATTTGATCTGCGATTTTATCAGGGTGTCCTTCAGAGACAGATTCGGAAGTAAAGAGATGTGAGGTCATAAAAAAGGCCTTGATTTAAAATCATTATAAACATTTAGTGTATTTTAACTATTCAAACATAAAATGCCAGCATTTACTTCTAGACGTCCAAACGTCTGTTATATTTATTCTACTAAGCTGTAAAAAAAAGTCATATGTAAATGACCATTCATAGCGGATTTAGCATTGCAGTTAGATGCTAGCTAATACAAAATACATAGTTATCTTAGGTAACTGTAATTTCGAGTTACGGAAAGCCATAATTATTGGATCAGTCAGGAGAACACATGTCTTCATCACGTCAAGAACTCGCCAACGCCATTCGCGCCCTTAGTATGGATGCTGTTCAACAAGCTAATTCAGGCCACCCAGGTGCTCCCATGGGTATGGCAGATATAGCGCAAGTGTTGTGGGCAGATCATATGCAACATAACCCAAGCAACCCAGATTGGGCCAACAGAGATAGATTTGTCTTATCTAATGGCCATGGCTCGATGCTTATTTATTCGTTGTTGCATTTAACCGGTTATGCATTACCTATTGAAGAGTTAAAAAATTTCCGTCAGTTGCATTCTAAAACACCAGGACATCCAGAATATGGTTATGCGCCGGGTATTGAAACTACTACTGGACCTCTGGGACAGGGATTAAGTAATGCAGTGGGCATGGCTATTGCTGAAAAAACCTTAGCTGCGCAGTTTAATCAACCAAATTTTGATGTGGTCGATCATTTCACTTATTGCTTTTTAGGCGATGGTTGTTTGATGGAGGGTATTTCTCACGAAGTGAGTTCATTGGCAGGCACATTGGGCTTAGGTAAATTAGTCGCATTCTGGGATGACAACGGTATTTCAATTGATGGTCATGTTGAAGGTTGGTTCACCGATAATACTCCCGCTCGTTTCGAAGCGTATGGCTGGCATGTCATTGCCGATGTCGATGGACACGACTCTCAAGCTGTTGCCGATGCGATTACAGCTGCCAAAGCTGAAACATCTAAGCCAACATTAATTTGTTGTAAAACCGTTATAGGTTTTGGTTCACCGAACAAATCAGGAAGCCACTCCAGTCATGGAGCACCTTTAGGTGAGGAAGAAATTAAAGCCACTCGCGACTTTCTAAACTGGCCTCACGCTGCTTTTGAAATTCCGGCTGACGTTTATGCTGGTTGGGATGCAAAAGTGTCTGGCGCAGAAAAAGAGCAAACCTGGAATGAGACATTTGCTGCCTATCAACAAGCATACCCAGAACTTGCAGCAGAGCTAACTCGTCGTTTGGCGGGTGAGCTACCTGCTGATTTTACTGAAAAAGCGGATGCATTTATCCAGCAATCACAAGATAAATCTGAAAATGTGGCTAGCCGTAAGGCCTCACAAAACTCGATAGAAACTTTTGCTACTTTGCTACCAGAAGTGTTAGGTGGCTCAGCAGATTTAGCTGGCTCTAACCTTACCATTTGGTCTGGTACCAAAGGTATTTCAGCCGATGATGCTAGCGGTAACTACATATATTATGGTGTGCGTGAGTTTGGTATGAGTGGCATCATGAATGGTATTGGCTTACATGGTGGTTTCCGTCCATTTGGCGCTACTTTCTTAATGTTTATGGAATATGCGCGCAATGCAGTCCGCATGGCGTCATTAATGGGCATTCCAAATATATTTGTGTATACCCATGACTCTATCGGTCAAGGTGAAGACGGACCTACTCACCAACCGATTGAGCAAGTAGCCAACTTGCGTCTTACTCCAAACTTAGCGACATGGCGCCCTTGCGATGCAGCAGAAACTGCGGTGGCATGGAAATCAGCGCTTGTGCGCAAAGATGGTCCATCGGCATTGATTTTCAGTCGTCAAGGCTTACCTGCCCAAACGCGTAATGCCGAGCAGTTAGCCAATGTCTCAAAAGGTGGTTACATATTAAAAGATTGTAACGGTACCCCTGAAGTCATTTTAATTGCCACAGGCTCTGAAGTAGGTATCACTGTTGATGCGGCTGAACAATTGTCTGCGGAGGGTAAGGCAGTGCGTGTTGTATCTATGCCAAGTACCACAGTTTTTGATAAGCAAGATGCTGATTATCGCGAGTCTGTGTTACCACGAGCTGTGACTAAGCGCGTAGCGGTCGAAGCCGCTCATGTTGATTTTTGGCATAAGTATGTCGGTTTTGATGGCGCTGTGGTTGGTATGTCTACTTTCGGTGAATCTGCCCCAGGTGCTGATTTGTTGAAATACTTTGGCATCACTACAGAGGCAGTAGTTGAAGCTGCCAAAGGCTTAAAATAAAGGCTTATTCAATACCCAAAGGCGTTTATTAGCGCCTTTGTTCTAAGGTGTTTAATAGTAGAAGTATTAGGTGGGTGTGCTCACCTTAAATCAAATTAAAGAGTGTTATGTTACGAATTGCAATTAATGGTTTTGGCCGTATCGGTCGCAACGTTGTGAGAGCTTTATATGAAAGTGGACGTAATTCTGATATTAAAGTTGTGGCAATCAACGAATTAGCCGAGCCAAAAGGCATTGCACACTTGCTCAAATACGATACGTCCCATGGGCGCTTTGGTTTTTCTGTCGATTTACAAGAAAAATACCTAATTGTGGCTGGCGATAAAATTCAGCTATTGCAGCATGAAAATATCGCTGCTCTTCCTTGGCAGCAACTCGATATTGATTTGGTACTTGAATGTACGGGTGTGAATAATGACAGAGCGGCCGGTCAAGCACATTTGGATCAAGGTGCTAAAAAAGTGTTGTTCTCTCAGCCTTGTGGCTCGGATATGGATGCAACGGTGATTTATGGGATCAATGACCACCAATTAAAAATTGACGATCTTATTGTGTCTAGTGGCTCGTGCACAACCAACTGTATTGTGCCAATAATACAGGTGTTGGATGATGCATTTACCGTATTAAGTGGAACCATTACTACTATACATTCTTCAATGCATGACCAACAAGTCATCGATGCATACCACACTGATTTGCGACTTACTCGAGCAGCCAGTCAATCGATTATTCCTGTTGATACCAAGTTAGCGATTGGAATAGAACGAATTTTACCTAAATTTGCTGGCAAGTTTGAAGCGATAGCGGTGCGTGTGCCTACTATCAACGTTACAGCAATGGACTTGAGTGTTACGTTAGAAAAACATGTGTGCATTGGTGAGGTTAACCAAGCTCTAAAAGACGCCAGAGTAGGTCGTTTAGAAGGTATTTTAGACTATACTGAAGAACCTTTAGTATCGGTTGATTTTAACCACGATCCGCATTCCTGCATAGTAGACGGCAGCCAAACACGCGTCAGCCATAAACAATTGGTCAAAACCTTAGTCTGGTGTGACAACGAGTGGGGTTTTGCTAATAGAATGATTGATACTGCAATAGTGATGTTCGATACAAATGAAAGCTAGATTCAGAAGTTATTAATTACAAGGTAAAATATGTCTATATTGAAAATGACCGAGCTTGATTTAGTCGGTAAAAGAGTCTTAATACGCCAAGATTTAAATGTGCCAGTCAAAGATGGTGTCGTGACCTCTGCCGCTCGCATTCGTGCTTCATTACCCACTATCAAAGCTGCTTTACAGCAAGGCGCTAAGGTGATGATTATGTCACATTTAGGTCGACCTGTAGAAGGCGAGTTTGCAGATGAGTTTTCGTTGCTACCCATAGTCAATTATCTAAAAGAAAAAACCAACTTGAAAGTTCGATTAGTGAAAGATTATTTAGATGCTGTAGACGTCAATGATGGGGAAGTGGTGGTATTAGAAAACGTACGCTTTAATGTTGGCGAAAAGAAAGACGATGCAACACTTGCTAAGCAATATGCTGCATTGTGTGATGTATATGTAATGGATGCTTTCGGCACTGCCCATCGCGCCCAAGCCTCAACCCATGGTGTCGGTGTCTACGCTCCTGTAGCTTGTGCTGGGCCATTACTCGCCGGTGAGCTTGATGCCTTAGGCAAAGCGTTGAATAACCCACAACGTCCTTTGGTTGCAATCGTTGGCGGTTCAAAAGTATCGACAAAATTAACAGTATTAGATGCCTTATCTAAAATTGCTGACCAACTTGTGGTGGGAGGTGGTATTTCAAATACCTTTATTGCAGCCCGTGGTCACAACGTTGGCCGGTCGTTACATGAAGCTAATTTAATCCCAGAAGCTAAACGTTTAATGGACTCTCTAGATATACCAGATGCTGTTGATGTACGTGTTGGTAAAAACTTTAATGAGTCAGAACCGGCTGTGATAAAAAATGTCAGCCAGGTATTAGACGACGAAGAAATTATGGACTACGGCCCTCAAACTGCTGAAAATGTAGCATCAGTATTGAAAGGTGCAAAAACTATTTTATGGAATGGCCCTTGTGGCGTTTTTGAATTTGATAATTTTGCTAAAGGCACAGAAGTTGTGGCTCGAGCCATCGCTGATAGCGATGCGTTTTCAATAGCGGGTGGCGGTGATACGCTTGCAGCGATAGATAAATGGAATTTGAGTGATAAAATTTCTTACATTTCTACCGGTGGTGGTGCGTTTCTTGAGTTTGTTGAAGGCAAAGTGTTACCTGCTGTTGCGATGTTAGAAGCCAGAGCGTCAAAATAGTTAATCGGTGTAAAACATTGTAAAGTGTAATAACAAGAAGAGCTTGAGCTCTCTATTAAATACTTTTAACCCCACGAGCCGTTATGCTCATCAGCTTCAAAATAATAAAAAGGAATGTTGCACATGGCATCACAAACACAAATAGATATGCTTGAAAAAGTTAAAAAACAAAGTGGATTTATCGCTGCACTTGATCAAAGCGGCGGCAGTACACCTAAAGCTTTAGGTTTGTATGGTGTAGATGAGACTGAGTACCAAGGTGACGAAGAAATGTTCACCAAAGTACATGACATGCGGACCCGTATTATTACCTCTAGTGTGTTTAACGGAGAACGTGTTTTAGGAGCGATATTGTTTGAAAACACTCTTGATAGGAACATTCTAGGTCAAAGCACTTCTAGTTATTTATGGAATGTTAAACAAGTTGTGCCTTTTTTGAAAGTTGACAAAGGCTTAGAAGCTGAAGTAAATGGGACGCAGTTATTAAAAGTGATACCTGATTTAGATAAGTTGTTAGCCAAAGCCAACCTGCAAAATGTGTTCGGGACTAAAATGCGCTCAGTGGTCAAGTTGGCTGATGCACAAGGTGTTGATGATTTGGTTGAGCAGCAGTTTACAGTGGCTAAACAAATTTTAGCTGCGGGCCTAATGCCAATTATTGAACCAGAAGTGGATATTTATAGTCCTGAAAAAGCAGCAGCTGAAACTTTACTTAGAGCTTCGATCCTTAAACACCTGGACAGTCTGGCAAACGACCAACAAGTGATGTTGAAACTGACCTTACCCGAGACGGCTAACTTTTACCAAGACTTGGTTGAGCACCCTAAAGTGTTAAAAGTCGTCGCGTTATCTGGCGGATATTCAAGAGAAGAAGCGAATAACAGATTGACAGAAAATAATGGCATGATTGCAAGTTTTTCCCGTGCATTATCTGAGGGACTCAGTGCTAAACAAAGTGATACTGAGTTTGATGCAACTATGGATACGTCTATTGAAAGCATTTATCAAGCCTCAAAAGCTTAGTTATATTCTGTGATTAAATTGGTCGAGCATATGCTCGACTTTTTTTGCTCGGAAGATCGGATCGATTAGGCTATTATTTATTTTTTGACCTTAGATGGACGAGAACTAAAAAAGATGATCCATGATTTGCCCTTATCTATGTATAAAAAACTTACGGTGACATTTAGAGTTGGACCCGGATGTTTAGGCCCTGATGGCATTGATCATATTCAAGGTTTTTGTAAATTTGCCAAAAAAAAGTGGATGGACTAGATTCGGATTTTATACACTGGGTCATTACGCCTCGTTATGATAAATCCTTGCTCGAAGCAAAATACAAAACTGATAATAAACATCTCGATCATGACAAGGCTGAGAAATACCTGAGGGTGTTTGGAAAAGAGCTTGTCGATTTTGAAGAGCACCTGGAAGACAAATTATCAATTTTAATTGATCAATATATTGGCCGCTAATTAAGTTTTTAATGGTACAAATAACATGGGAGCATCCAGTAAATAGTAAACAACTAACCTAAATAGCTTTATGGTTGGTGGCTGATTAATATACTGAATAGATTAAGGTTGTCGTGTGGCAGTCTGTATTTCGAAGACTTCGTTACAGCTCGCGCGAACTTAACAATCTTTTTGTTATGCAGTGCAGCAATGACATGATGGGGTATGTGAATAAACAAGGGCTCAATGTATTGTGCGGTGTTGCTGCTTCATCAGTGGAAATTTTATTTAAAAGACAGCACTTGGCAACGAATCAATGGCAAGCATCGTTGTTTTAAAACATTATTGGTAGAGGTTCAGCTGACTCAGAGTTTAGTCTTGTGCAAGGTGACACCTCATGAGCTCGAAGGATAGCATACAAGCATTGACCAACGTTTATTGCAGAGAAACGTTCCACCTACACGTGAATAATAAATGACCAATGGTCCCTAGCTTAACGAATATGCTCAGCCAATATATGAGGTCAATGATGTTCCACTATCGATGTTGATTAAACGTTTTTAGTAAGAGCGTGTTCGACTGATTTAAGCTTTAGTTATTTCGACCTCCTAGTTGAGGAAGTCACATTAGACCACTCGGTTATTTGTAAACGAGATCAACTTATACTACCGATTGGAAGTCACATTAGACCACTTGGTTATTTGTAAACGAGATCAACTTACTACCGATTGTGAGTTATATTTATTAAGCAACAGCGGTATAGCAGTCGAAGGCCTTTTGGTTGGTTCTGGTTACAATGTTTATAGCGAAACTTCTCACTTCTCACTTCTCATTGACTCTTAGCCATATCTTAATCTGGTGCATGATTCAGATTTAATCTTTTGTCGTTTGGCTTAGTCAGTAATACACAGATTTTATTTTGTTAGATAAAAATATTGCCGAGTAAAAATTGAATTGAAATTGGGAGATTAATCCGCCGGCCAAGCCCAATAACTATTATCGAAGTTCACAAAATGGCTATAAAACACCAGCCATAAACGTCACTCCACTAGATGTCTAAATGTTTTTTTATTAAGTCCTGAACAGAGCAGGGTATTTTTTCATACTCAGTTAATGATCAGTTAATGATCAACCGATAAACAATAGCTACAAGGATGATGATATTGTAAGAACTCACAATATCGATAGCCATATTTTAAAACCTAGAAAGAAATTGCCATGATGGGTTAAGACAGCTGGAAGCAGTCACTTTATGGCTTGGGTAACCAGTTAGTTGTTTAAACCTGGGCAGGAAAGAGTTTAACTGATTTACACCTCTATCAACCAATATTGAGGTCTCGCGATTAATCAGAGTTTAGGTGGTTTAGATGGCTTAGATGATGTTATGACATAAAAAGTCGTTATTATTTGTAGCTTAATTTTAAGCCTAATTCTAGAATATAGTTACTTTCACGTTCAATATCCGCACTAAATAATGGCTTTTGCTCAAGCCATTCATCAGGAAGTTGAAGCTGCAATGTATCACCATCTGCTTTAAGCAAAATAATGGGCAAAATGTCGTCTTGACGTTTTATGTTAAGCAATACGCCCAAACGTAATAATGCGATAAGTCTATAAACTTGATCCTGAGCTAAAAGAGTGAATTCTGGTATGTCTGCCACTCTAATTTTTTTACGATAAAATCTGGTTAACGTGGCCAATAAGTTTTGTTGTTCTAGCCCAAATCCGGGTAATTCGATATTTTGTAGTATATAACCTGAGTGGCGCTGTATGCCTCTGGTATTAATTTGTAAACCCACCTCATGTAACAAGGCAGACCAAGCCAACATATTTTTAAGTTCTTCATTATCAATTTTCCATGCTTTTTTGCACTGTTGATAAAGTTCCATAGTAGTGGCAAGCACTCGTTTGGCTTGTTCCACGTCAACGTCATAACGAGTCGCTAAGCTTTCAGCACTGCGCTGCCTGATATCGGGTTGGGTTAAATGGGTTTCCATCTCATATAGAACCCCTTCACGAAGCGCGTCTTGTGAAAATTCCATCTCCTGAATATCCAGACTTCTGAACGTTGCAATTAAAATAGCCAGACCCGCTGCAAAAACTAGACGGCGGTCATCAGTTAGACCATGTATCTGCAGGTCATTGCTATTGCCAGCTGCACAGCATAAGTCCATCAATGTAAGCAAGTCAGTCAAGCACACATGGTTTTCTCTATTTGTACTATCAAGTTGAGCTGCTAATTCGATAATAATTTTGATGGTACCTGATGTTCCAATACACGCGTTCCATCCAATTTGTTTATATTTTTTATCGATCATCTCCAATTCTTGTTGGGCGCTGGTAATGGCACGATTAAAGGCTTTTTGTTTGAGTTCACCATGCTTAAAAAAACGATTGGTATAACTGACGCAGCCCATTTGAAGGCTACGTAGTACATTAGTATTAAACCCCTCGCCAATAATAAATTCGGTTGAACCACCACCAATATCGACTATCAGGCGTCGGCCTTCTTGGTGATTGGTGTGGGCGACCCCCTGATAAATAAGCCGTGCTTCTTCTGCTCCGGATATGATCTCAATAGGAAAAGGAAATACATCTTTTGCTGCTCTCAAAAATTCCTTTGCATTACTCGCTTTTCTCAGTGCATGGGTGGCGACCACTCTTACACATTGTGGCTCAAAACCTTGTAGACTCTCAGCTATTACTTTAAGAGTATTTAAGCCCCGTTGCATTGTCTCTTCAGATAAAGCGCCGTCTGTGCCTAAACCATCTCCTAAGCGTACTTTTTGTTTAACCCGGTGAAGTATTTGAACTGAGCCTGCAACAATTCGTGCAACTACTAGATGAAAACTATTCGAACCAATGTCTAACGCAGCTACCTTAATAGAGTCTCTTATTTCTACGTTATCGAAGGTAGGATCAAACGCAGTTTTAGTTTTAGACATTTTGGTCCTTTTCAAGTGCTTTTAAATAACGATAAATTTCAGTTTGAGAGCGCAGGTTCTTACGATTGCCTCTGGTCACGTAATGGTTGGTTTGTTGTTTGTCTATAACACGGGCTTTAAGTGTGTCATTAAATTGTATGTGTAATATATCCATAATTCTGCGTTTTAAATTTTCATCATAGATAGGGCATCCAACCTCAATACGAAAATCCATATTGCGGGTCATCCAATCTGCAGAAGAAATAAACATTTTAATGTCTCCGGCATTTTCAAATACCATTACCCTTGGATGTTCTAAAAAGCGGTCAACAACACTGATGACGCTAATATTCTCACTTAAACCTTTTACCCCGGGTACCAATGAACACATACCTCGGATGATTGCTTTTATTTTAACTCCTGCTTGACTGGCTTTATATAAATCATCTATTAGTAATTTGTCATCTAAATTGTTGATTTTTAATGTTATTTCAGCCTTGCGTCCTTCATTAGCATTTTGCATTTCTTGACGTATTAAGGCTTGAATTTTGGTTCTAGCATTGAGTGGCGACACTTGTAAATGCTGAAATTTCTGCCTTCTGTAGGGCTGTTGAATAAAAGTAAAAACAGCTTCCGCTTCATTAGCGAGTTCTTGATTACGAGTAAATAAACTAAAATCGGTATAAACCTTTGCTGTCTTTTCGTTGAAATTGCCGGTACCAAAATGAGCATACTTAATTAACTGTCCTTTTTCTTCACGAGTGACGACGCATAATTTACTGTGAATTTTCAATGCGTGCATACCAAAGACTACTTGCACACCGGCGTCGGTCATTTTTTTAGACCATTGAATGTTTGCCTCTTCGTCGAATCTAGCGCGGAGCTCAACTACTACCGTCACTTTTTTACCATTATCTACCGCATCGATTAATGAGCTAATGACCCTTGATTGGCTAGCGACTCGATAAATATTTAAACGAATGTGTTTTACGCTGGTATCGAATGCAGCTTGACGAATAAATTCAGTGACATGCAAAAAACGATGA
>Ga0302131_1001879_pt1 | contig 11216 bp, 13 predicted proteins | sample CB9_20m_MG_FD_203105 | JGI IMG/M metagenome (GOLD analysis project Ga0302131, IMG submission 203105) | Marine microbial communities from Western Arctic Ocean, Canada - CB9_20m | ecosystem: Environmental > Aquatic > Marine > Oceanic | place: Canada: Western Arctic Ocean | collected 2017-09-19
AATGCAAAGATTAATGCTTGTCTAAAGCACCTCCGTGAGAATCCGTCGTGCCAAGCCGCATTCGGTCACAATGTTGGCGAGGCGCCTGAGAAGAAGCGCAAAACGACCAACCGAGACACGACGAAAAGTGACGGTCTTGTGACGATTTACAAGCTCGTCTTCAAGCCTGAGAATCGCACCGTCTACACGGGTCGGACCAATAATATGGACAGGCGATTCAAGCAACACGCCTCCAAGACGTCGGGCTGTCGTCTTGTGCGCAACGCGATCCGTCGCCATGGTATCGGTCAATTCTCGATTGAGCCCATCGTCAAGTGCCAGCCGGCGGACGCCGACGCGAATGAATCGTACTACATTATCGCCAACAACACGATGCACCCCAATGGTTACAACCTGCACCACGGCTCTGGAGTCGGCGAAGATTCGGAAGAGGAGACACGCGTGGCTACTTCTACCCGTGGCATCGTCTCCTTCAAGAACGCGACGGATCAGCTCCGTTCGCAAATGGATGCGACCGCGGACATGATGGAGATCTGTGAGGACCTCGAGGATTGCTCGGCGGTCGAGGAGGTGTGTCGCGACCTGCTGCGCGACGTGCACCCGGACCGCGCGGGTGAACGCTCGTTTTCGGCCAACGAAGTGGCGGCCATGCTGAACACCGTTCGAGAGAGTGTCCGAGAGTAGTCAGGAAGAGGATAACACAGAGAGGCCTTCGCAGTGCTCGATCTGCCTGGTAGACGACGTGAGCGACGTGGTGACGGTGCCGTGCATGCACCGGGTCCTGTGCTGGGGTTGCTGGGAGGGCGTTCGTGACGGCGCGGCGGCGGCGCGGGAGGAGCCCAAGTGTCCCACTTGCCGCGTAGGTGTGCGGCATATGCTGCGGGTGATGTGATTGTTGATTGTGTCACCGTTGATAAACATTTTGATGGTAAGAGAATTCTTTCGTGCGCTCCTTATGTGGTATGTTTCGTTCAAAGAAATGGCCTCCGCTAGCATTAGCACATGGCCTTTGATCTACCATAGGCGTCTGAATTAGTTTTTTCTATGGACTCTGTTCAGTTACTAAGGCCATGGCCCTCTATTCGATTTCACTATGGGACCATGGAAGCGGGTAAAAGTCTAAAGCTTCTTGTAGCGGCGTATGAGCTTAGGCAAAAGAAGGTGAACATCGTGGTGCTGACAGCCCTACCCATCGACAGTACGGCCAACATGAAGAGTGAACACACGGTGAGCAGTCGCATTGGAAAGTCAATCACAGCTGTTGGTCTTGCAATCAACGAAAGTATCCTCGATATCGTAAATTCAAGTGTAAAGCACATTCTTGTAGACGAGGCACAGTTCCTTACCGCAAAACATGTGGGGGAACTTCGTGATTTATGTGAGAAGAACGGACAAAATGTCGACTGTTATGGATTGCGCACTGACTTTCAAGGAGAGTTTTTTCCTGGGTCGCTCGAATTGATGCGATGTGCGGATGAATTGGTCGAGGTGCCTTGTCTTTGTGGGGCGTGTCATAAGCCAGCAACGCATAATATGCGACTCGGTGAAGATGGACTCGCTCTCACAACGGGTGATAAGATCGCGCTCAAGACGGTGACAAAATATGTATCCCGGTGCTATTCCTGTTGGAAAATGGAAACGGAAATGGCTAAGTCACCTGATGTGGCAGATTCATGCCATCTTTACTAGCGCTAACTTATACATGTTTGTCACCGAATTGCAAGCACTCACCCTTGACCGAAACAGATGCTTGACTCGATACCAACCAATCCAAGTGCCACTTTCGTGTATGACCAACCAGGTCACATGGCACATGGCACACGTTTTGAGTTGTATCATGTAATTGACCGATCAGCCCCCTCACGTCGCTAAGATATATGTGACGGGACGCAGACTCGAAAAGCAGTTGCGGGTTATTGTGGGTGGGTGTGAATGAACCGTTGGGAAGCATACTCTGATTGGTTACCCGTACGTGAAGAGCACCTCCCATGTAAACGGAAAACGGACAACCACGAAACTCGAAAATATTCAGTTTTCCAATGCAAATACTGTGCAAAAGAGATTCGAATCGCCACTGCGGGTCTTACAAAGAGCAAGAAGAAGACCATCGACGATCACATGATGATATGTCCCTCCTTTTCAGGTGAACGACCACAAAAACGTACAAAAACATCGCTTAACAACCACGTGTGCGTGGCGATGAGCAAACGTGTATCCGTCTTGGATCGTCACGATTATCTCAAAACCGACATGCAAATTCGCGCGCTCCAAGACAATGTCGTATCAATGAGAGCGATTGTGGCGAATCACGACACGTGGTGGAAAGAACTGACTCGGATCTTGAATCTTGAGCCGGCTACACCACCGTTGATCACCCGCGCGGTACAAGATTTACAGTGCCAATCGATGATGCGTTCGTCAGATACGATCGTCGTGGCCAACGACACGATTCGAACTCAACACCAATTCATCATCGACGCCATGCAATCGACTGTCGATCAAAAGGACGTGTTGATTGAACAAAAAGATGGATTGATCGACGGACTTCAAGCGCAACTGACTGACAAAGTGAACGAGTTGCAACGGTTAGAAGAAGAGCGACATCGAAATAACTCTTAAAAGCATAGAAAATACAAACATTATTCGACGCGGGGTGCAAATCTTAGGGGTGAGATCCGTCGAAAAACGATTTTTAGACGGTTTTCTACTTTTTGATCTGACAGCGATCCTTCCCATTCTCACGAAAATGCTTGTCATACGTTCCCGGGGAGAAGAGCTTGTACGGGCATTTGTTTGCGGCGTCGAACAGCTTGTCGATTGCATCACGGAGTGTGTACTGCAAAGGGGCGAGTCCGAGTTTATCTGGTGCTGGGATATCACGCTTACCTGAATCATACGCATAAACGAGTGACTTGGCAACGTAGGATTTGGTGACAAATTGTACTGGAAGGTATAGGGTGGTGAGAAGAGAATCAGGATTGTCCATCTCCTCGAATAGTTTTAATGTGGCCGCATAGGCTCTATTTTGTGTACCACCGTTTCCAGGTATGAGATGGATCTCGCGAACCGTCTTGTGCCCACCTACCATGTGCCCCTCGTCTTTCGTGCGATACCACTCGCCAAAAATGCGAGCGTCGTTCTTCAGAGTAATACCATCTTGAGGGTCGTCTTTGCCTGTAATCCACGCGACCTTTGCGTTCCACACATGGGTCTGCCATTCACCCTTGTTTACCATAGTTGTGAATGATTTACCCCAGGACTTCCCAATGTCGACGTCAATACCATCGTCATAATGGTCGCTGATCACCGATTCTGGTAGTCTAGTAAGACTAGGTAACATCGGAATACCGACTGTTACCGACTGTTACCGACAGTTACCGACTGTTACCGACTATTACCTGCACCGCGACTTGTGACCAAGGTTTTTATAATTACTTGTTAGTTCACACTGTCACCGCCTCGTCTGGGTCCACTTCGAAATTTTCCATACATTCCTTCAACTTTAACATTGCAATCATATAGCACATGCATACACACCACGCGATCGAGACGGCAACAACGGATAAATGAAACCATTCGTTTTCCGCGAGCATAAATTCTGTATCGGTTAGATGCGCGAGAGCGACGGCGCTCACTACAAGCACGATCAGAGTGACCACCGCCACGCCACACCCCGCACACGTGATGATCTCGTCAATGCGTGTGTTCGTAAATGGAACCCGTAACACTTTTGCCATGTGCAATCGACGCCTGACCCATCGTCGTCGAGCCAATAGCTCTTTAATCATCATTCTACCAGGTGTGTCTTTTGTCAAAGTTTGCATCTTACGGTTCTCTTCCATTTTCTGTTGATGTTCGGCTCGTAGACGATCCCACATGGAAGCCTTTGTAGATTCGATATTCTTACAAGAATCATTTACTTTGTATGATTGTTTGTATGTCTGTTCGTTGCGCATGTGACCTCACATTGAAAAGATATGCTTGCACTTAATATACATGAGCGTGGCTTGCGTCACGCCGACGATGCGTACGAGTGCTTGTTTGTCCACACATGAGACATCGGCCCACAAGCGTCCACAACACATCCTGAGATATCTCTCTGCACTATAAGAACATGATGTCAACAGCTTGCCAAAACTCTGTGATTGACAACGATGACAAGCTGGCAACGTCCACCGCAATACAGTTTCAAAGGTGACCACCCCAAGACCTCGAATGGTACCGACCCATGGGGCTTCAAGGGCGGGGAAGGCATCGAAGACCAAACAGTCGACTGGATGACGGTCGCATACTCCGTTGCGACGCTCCTACTCATGGTAGCAAATGTGGCGCTTCTGGCATGGATTGGGATATCGGCGTCCCATGTCAACGAGCTGGATACAAAGTTGGTGACCATTCAAAGCAAACTAGAGCATCTAGAGCATCTTGGTCACATTCGCACCGCGCAAGTCGATACGAATTCTCACTTGAAGACCATTGCTATGTTGCAAATGGTCGAAGAAAAGCAAGGCTCCGCCGACCCCGTCGCCGTGAGTAACCACGTGGGTCAGTGGATCACGACGAACATTGGCGACACGTCTACAAGTACCATCGTCTCGGCAAAGCCTTGCAATACTAGCTCTTATCCACATTTGGTTGCTCTTCTTACGAGCAGTACCATCACTGCACATCCGCTCAGCCCTTGGTGTGGTGGTCACGAGAACTACACTATCTGGACTCCCACTAGCGCCTTTGCAAGTGATCGTCCACAGACGCCAATGATTGGTTACTATTCCGAGACCAAGCCTTCTTTCAGACCTGACATTGCAAGCGCCATGAACGATCTATATTATGGTGCTACTAATGAAGCAGGTTTATTGTCTGTTGCACAGTCGAAATACACCGATGCGAAGCATGCATTCGAGTCTCTGGTCACAGCTGATGCACACGTTTCGACCGCCATGACTGCCGCTCAAAGCGGATGCGTCGGTCTCACACTGGAAGACAGCGCTTGTCTACACCTGTTGGATGCATATTTTGAAGCAGTGCAAACGAGCGCCAGCGCGTATGCCCGCACCGTCATCGCCTTCAAAGACATGGCGTTTTGCTTCAAATCTCATGCGCCACCACTTGACGGTCTAACAACGTATGCGACGACGTACGAAACGCTTGAGACTCTGTGGCACAAGTACGACAAGCTGAACAACTTTGATTGTGAGTATTCAATGCACGGCTCGACGGCAAACCACGTGATCGCCAACGTGTACACGTGCTTTTTCATGTGAAACGTCGCATCGCAAGAGTATCAAAAAGCGTGTGTGTATAGTATACCTGATCCAGTTTTGGTCACGCTAGCGATGTTGTGAATATAAACGGATGTGGTGTGTGTTCGTGAAAGTTGCGATGAGTACGGGTGCAACCGTTGGTAAAGGTGTGGGAAAACGACCGCGTTCGAGTGGGCGCCGCTTTCAAAATCTACAGCTTTACAATCGCACATTTGTCGACCAATCGCGGTTAAGGGAACTCAACTGGCAGTTTCACAACAACGCGACCATCAAAGCGGCGTTCTCGGTGTTGCATTCACGTCTGTTCTCAGGAGGGTTGCAGGTGCGTTACAAAGGCGAAGCGGTGAAACCGAGTTCAGAATTTACAAGCCACATCGACACAGTGTGGGCACGATTTGCCAGCGATGTCCTTGAGCAATTTCTGGTGGGTGGTTTTTGCGCCATCACCTTTGTAGAACAAACCGACAAGCGGACAAGGGATCGATATGGCCCATTGGTACCGCACGTGATTCCCTATAGTAAGTATCAACTTGGCATTGACTACAGCCCAGCTGACGAGTTCCAGTACGCCCCAATCTATAACGTCTACCCTCAAGGACAAATGATGAATTCGAGTGGGACGATTGTCGACCAGAATGCCAAAATCTTCATGTTCCGACCACCGACTTCCGAAGGTGATGCCACATCCGATATTTCCGCGTGCTCTCAATTCATCGATTTTATCCAGAATCTCATTGAGTGTGCGGGGACGGCCGAGTCCCTTCGTTCGCGACCGGCTGTCGTGACCCAGCGTATGAAAAAGCCCGACGCGCCAGGAGTCCAATCTTCTGACATGTTCTACGATATGGAGTCACAAGAAATCCATGCTCAACAGGAGAACAGTGAGAATGTTGCAGCGACGATGGCACTGAAGATGCAAGCTACCTACGCCCAAATGCTCAACCGCAGCGGGCGTGCACACGAGGATGGTAGGCTGGGTGTGCATCGTACGCAACCAACCCCTGAAGTGGCAAGTCGCATTTTTGCCCTACCAATCGATCAGGCGGTAGCACCCATACAAACCGCCGAATCGCGGAACGATCTCGTCGCGTTGATCAACTCGAATAATGAGATGATTTGTTGCGCTATGGGCGTTCCCGCATCGCTTGTCTTCGAAAGTCGCTTCGCCAGCCGAACGACCGCACAGTACGCTACGCGCTGCATTCGAATCGCCATGCATGTACGCATGTACGCATGCTTCATTGCTCCGAGAGTCTTGCAGTGTTGCAACGTGCATGCTCACTTACCCTTATTATAGCGCCGCCCTATTTGTTTGTCCAGGATGTCTCTCTTTAACGCGACGATTCAACAGCTCACACTCTCGATCAATGAGGTACTCACAGAGTGTTACTTGCACATTTATGGACGTCAGACATTTGGGTCGAAACGCCAGCGTGAAACCCAAGATACGATCCAGTCGAACGAGAGTGGCGATTCCATTCCAGCAAAGTGGGGAGCGCCATTTGATAAATCTACGCGTGTGGAGCTCGTTCTCCTCACAAGCCCTCTCTCGGCCACGGATGAGATTATCAATGTATACTCGGCGGGGCTCGCCGATTTTGAACTTGCTGCACCAATAGTGCTCGCTTCGATTGGAGCGTCTAATGCTGACGTTCTCAACATGATGGACCGTTTCAAGACAAACAAGTCGACTATGTCGGCAAATGCACATCCAAAAGATGACACGGAAAGCAAAGCGGTAGGTAAAAACACCGGCGACGGCAAGAATCCTTCCAAGCGCGACGGTAAGAGCGTTGCCAAGAGCGTTACCACGAGTGATGACAAGAATTTTTCCAAGAGCGACGGCAAAAGCGATACGAAAACGAAAAATACGGTGGATGGTGATGACAGTGAAGAGGCGGAGACGGGGGATGAGGAGGACGAGGAGGCTAGTCGTGGCGACGAAAACACCGAAGAAGAAGATGATCGAAAGAAACGGAAGAAGAGGAAGCGCGTGTAAACGAACGAAGGCTACGTATTAGATTTGTAGCGCGTGACTGCGCGTCTCATAATATAAACGTGAGCGAACATAACAGATGTAACCCAAGAAAAATCTTGTCATGGAGTACCAAATGGTCGACAGCGTCTCTCTCAGTTTTGTGACCTTCCAGTTTGCGGCAGCAGCAATGGCGGGCGGGGCGGCGGTTTCGATAGGAGCGCTTTTCCTTTCGTCATTGAACCAGAAGACGGCTCTGTGCTACTCTGCGGGGCTATCGATGAGCATTTGCGTCGTCGCTTACATCAACTACTCCTCCATGATCAAGACGCGTCTCAATACCATCAAGGCTTGCGGAAACGCCAAGGGAAACAAAAATGATTGCATTCGCTACAAACATGAAGATGACTTTGTCGTCACTTGCTTGCGGTATACCGACTGGCTTGTGACGATGCCTCTCTTGGCAATCAAATTGCTAGATCTCGCTCGTGACGGTCCAAATGCAATAACCAGCGAGTTTCTCACGTGGGTGAACCTGGAAGCCTTTGTCGGCATCCTGGCATTCGCCATGATCTTGATGGGTTTCATCGCTCTACTTTCGGTGGGGGACTTTCAAGACTGTCGTTACGACAACGGACCGATCATGTTGCTGCGATGGGGACTCTACCTCGGTGGCCTCGTCTGCCTCATAATCATCTACGTCATCATCTTCATGACGTGCAACGAAACGGAGAGCATCCACGTGACCGAAGTCTACGGATTCGCATTGCTTTGGACACTCTACCCTATCGCGTTTGTCGCACAGATATGGGGACTGTGTGGCCCACCAAAGGATATCGTCTACTCGATTCTAGATGTGCTGTCTAAACCCCTCCTGTCAGTGTACATTTTGAAATCGTCGCTGTGAGAACACGTGTGGTATGAGACTTTAAATGTGGTCGCGTCGACGTTTACGTGTGACTTGTGGAAAGTCCGTCAAAAAGACCATTGAGCCGTGTTGTTGCGAGGAGGTCACGAACGGGTTGTGGCATGTCGGTTCGTTCCAATTTCCGTTCCATGTACTTGAAGATATTCGTAAGTAATGTTACAATCTCACGATGGTCAGTGCGCTGATACCTGTAAAAGAGCTCATCTTTGAGATCAATTGCAAACCTCAAGACATCGATAGCGTTGATTGTAGGCCGTTTACAGAGCGAAGTGTACACAGCAGTGTAGAGATACATGCGTTGATCCACAGTCGGTACAGAAAACAGACCGTCTGCTCGACTGTAAAGTTTCAATAACCATATCCGTTCAAACAAGAAACGAAGCCCACACAAATTTGTCGCAAACAATTGAATGAGCTGTTGAGTATTTACAGAGCTCGCAGGACGACGCTAACGTCACGGGTTGGGGGTGGGCGTAGGACTAATCTCCTAATAACACTTATGTCGACGAAGCCGCTGAGAATGACTGTAAAAACAGGCAGAGTATGCGGTGCGCACGACATGTAACTTGTATTGCAAGCGTCCTCTCACATCAAAAGCGTGATTGTTGGTCTGTGCAGGTTGCTCAACTGTCGGTTGCCAACGTATACATCATGCTGTGGTCACAACACAACTCAGACTGTGATGATCTGGCAGGCAGATGGTGGTGTTGCTACCGAGCGACATTTTTTCACACCGCTAAGACATACGTATTGCCGTTCAAGTAAAAGCAGATGAAGAATGTGGATCAAAGATTTAATTAAGAGTCCATTTGTGGAATCGTGCTGTTACCGTATCAAGTGCTTCGTGCGTGCGCTTCGTTCGTACTATCAGACACAGCGCTAATAAAAGACCAGGCGTAACACCACAAACGGCAAATGCCGTATCCTACACCACACCCTTCGGCGTATCCGTCCGATGATGAATGGTGGGAAACTCGAATGTCATCGACACGAACGGAACGCAGGCAATTGATCGACAAACCACGCACATCTCCATGGACGAACACGAGCATCATTCTGTGTATTACCGTCTTGGTGTTTGTGTCAATTACACCGACCGTCATAGTGACCATCGTGATTGCACGTCTCGGATGGAACATTGAAGATAAGGCACTGCCGCTGGCCGACAAAGCCCTCCCCATAATGCAAGATGCGCATGACGCTGTACGTACGGCAAGCATCACGGCACGGCTGGTTCATCACCTTCTCAACCAGAGCATACCACATGCACAACGCTTACCCCAGGCCATGGACGTGGCCATTGGTGCTATGAACGACACAAGAGGTCTCGTACACCGACTCTCTCATATAGCAGAACATCCATCCATGACTGTGAACTTAGGTCGTATGTAACTAAACATCCTGTATTATAAACCAAACCATAAGAGCACCACACATCATACATATAATAACTACTAACCCACACAAACACCCATTTTCGATCAGTTTACAACACTTGACACGACTCTCATGATATAAAATCCTTTGCACCTCTTGATTGATGTCACGATCCATCATGCCAAGAGAATACCACCCGCTTATGTACATCTATTAGCGTCCGCAACGTGACAAACATCACTCCTACTTCAAGGGTGTGACTATCGTAGATTTGTACGCTAGTACCAGCTCCACCACAATACAACCTTGAGTAGATTTGTACGCTAGTACCAGCTCCACCACAATACAACCCATACGATCAGAATGCTCATCGGTCTGACTTCGGACGTCTTGCGCCTCGTGCTCGTCTCCTTTGCAAACGATGCTTGCGACGAACTGGCAAACGTCTGCGCGACAAATCGTTGCCTTCTCGACATCTGTAAAGATCCAAGCTTTTGGAGTGATGTGCTGCGCGCCCAAAAGTGGATGCCCGATTGGTCCTCGCCGACGTGTCCTGGTGGCATGACACCAAATGCTTACTTTAAGATGGTGTACACGATGAACAAACGGCATCGAAACTGCCTCTTGGGTCTGAGAAAAACCACCACCACGATTGCACGATTTGCGTTTCACAAATGCACGTCGCTGGTGCTGAGGGAATTGCCACCTGAAATCACCACGATTGAAGACCGTGCGTTTGCGGGCTGCACGTCGCTGGCGCTGACGCACTTGCCACCGAATGTCACCACGATTGAAGCGGGTGCGTTTGACGAATGCACGGCGCTGGCGCTGACGCACTTGCCACCCAATCTCACCAGGATTAAATCATATGCGTTTTACGAATGCAGGGCGCTGGCGCTGACGGAATTACCACCGAATCTCACCACGATTGCACGATTTGCGTTTCACAAATGCACGTCGCTGGTGCTGAGGGAATTGCCACCTGAAATCACCACGATTGAAGACAGTGCGTTTGCGGGCTGCACGTCGCTGGCGCTGACGCACTTGCCACCGAATCTCAAAACGATTGAAGCGGCTGCGTTTTACGAATGCACGGCGCTGGCGCTGACGCACTTGCCACCCAATCTCACCAGGATTAAATCATATGCGTTTTACGAATGCAGGGCGCTGGCGCTGACGCACTTGCCACCGGATCTCAAAACGATTGAACACAGTACGTTTCAGGGATGCAGGTCGCTGAAGCTGACGGAGCTGCCACTAGCGCTCACCACGATTGAACCATATGCGTTTTACGAATGCACGGCGCTGGCACTGTCGCACTTGCCACCGAATGTCACCACGATTGAAGAGAGTGCGTTTAGGAAATGCACTTTGTTGGCGCTGACGCACTTGCCACCCACGCTCACCTTGATTGGAGCGAATGCGTTTGAGGGGTGCACTTATCCGCGACGTGACAACCCACCTCCCCTTCCATGCCACTCCTAGAATGTGCACAAGGTGTGCGAGGGTGTGCCGTGAGTGGAAAACGTGATGCGCGTACCCCAACATTCGACGGAAACGATCGGACAAGACTCGTTTTTGATGGATCACTCAACGTTCGAACGCGCATGTTCTCCATGTTGGACTCCACGATCGACTTCTCGAACCCAACATGCTTCACAAACTCAACAAT
>Ga0302131_1001908_pt1 | contig 11110 bp, 10 predicted proteins | sample CB9_20m_MG_FD_203105 | JGI IMG/M metagenome (GOLD analysis project Ga0302131, IMG submission 203105) | Marine microbial communities from Western Arctic Ocean, Canada - CB9_20m | ecosystem: Environmental > Aquatic > Marine > Oceanic | place: Canada: Western Arctic Ocean | collected 2017-09-19
ACCATCATAGCCATCAGAATAAAAATACTTTGTATAACCAACATTATAAAGGATATTTTTATTTTTTCCTATGGTTTTAAAATATCCTAAAGAAACACTCGTAAAATCCCAACTTGGGTCGAAATTTTGATAATAAATCCCTGAAATACTTGCGTTAAATCCTGAGGAATGATAATAAGAGACTTGTGGTATAATATTAAACTGATCTGTTCCAGAATCTCTACCAGAAAAATACGTGTTGCTATTGTAAGAAAATGAAGCGTATAAGAAATTAAAAGAAAAATCACTTTCAATTATCTCTTCTAAAAACTGTTGATCATTAAAAAAAATCTCGTCAATTAAACCGTCTAAATCCTCTAAATTTTCTTCTTGCGTATAAGCACAAAAAGAGGTTGCCATTGAAAACAATAGCAACCCATAAACATTAATTGTGTTTTTTAATCCTTTAAAAAGATATATCATAAATAGTTAAAAGGCTAATTACCTTTGTTTCTTTTTTTCTTTCCATTAGCCTCATTATTTACTCTTAAGCCATCTTTAAGCTCTCCTCGATCTTTAGAATTTCTAATTTTATCAATTCGTTCTTTTAGCATTTTTCTTTGCTCACCTGTAAGTGTTTTCCTGAAATTATCTCTGGTTTTTCTCAAACTAACTTGTTGATTTTTAACCATGCTTTTTTGATTTCTAGAAAATGTAGCTACTAAACGTTTTCTTATTTCGTACTTAGAAATTGTTTTATTTCTTAAAAGAACGAATTGCTCTTTGGTAAGTGATGCTTTAAAAGCTTCACGATTTATTTTCATAACTTCTTTTTCTTTCTGTAATAAATCCCTTTGTTGCTGTGTTAACTCTTTTTGAATTAAACTAAAACTAGAGTCTTGAGCAAAAACTGTTGTATTAAATAGCATCAGACTAAGAAAGCTTAAAGATAACATGATGGTTTTTAATTTCATTTTATTGTTTTTAACTCTTTAATTTCTAGAGCACTAAATTTAATCTTGACAGGCTACTTTTGCTGCAAGCATTTCATCAGCATTATTTATAGTTGCAGTAGTTTCATCTTTATATATAATATCTACTGGAAAATTCAAAACTCCTTTTTCTTCTACAGTTGGGTTATCTATATACCATTCTTTAATTAACTCGAAATCGGCCTTTTCATTTACAGCAATTACACTTGCATCTGGCATAGTATAACTTACAGGAAGTAAAAGTCTAAAACATTTTCTTTTGTCTTTATTTTCTTTACAAGCACGCTTAACGTCTTTTAGTTCATCACTATTTAATAACGTCTGTACTATACCATCCTTTAAAACAATATCAAGAGGGAAAACTAATTCTGGACGCTCATTTGTATCAGGGTTTGCACGATACCATTGTTTTACTAAATCCCAATCTTCTTTACTATCTAAGGTGATTGTAGAATTATCTGGCATGAAAAAAGTTATAGGAAAAGAGAATTCAAAACATTTATATCTTTTTTTACTTCTTTCTTTATTTTTGTCTGCCAATTGTTTTCCTTCTAATGAAAAGTAAACATCACTTTTCTCCTCTTCTCTAGATTTATTGTCTGTTGCTATTGCAACTTTATATCCTAAACCTGATGCTAATTCAGCACTTGTCATATAACTATCTAATAAATCTTCCTTAAAAGCCCTGTCAGTTAGAGATGGTAAGCTAGTAAAATCTATCGTAGTTTTTGCAGCATTTTCGATTTTTTCTATTAAAGCAGTATCATCTGATGTTAAGTCTGAAGCATCAGAACAAGATGTAAATAATAAAGCTGATAAAATAAATGCTGTAATTGTAAAAAATAGAATATTTGATTTAGAAATACTCTCTTTAGGAATTGAAATTCTCATATTGTTTAAATTTTTAATTAATAATTGTTTCTATTAGTTAGAACCGCAGATTTTACAATAGTTTGAAAAATATTTATTTATTTTTATAAGACAATTGTTTCAATCAATCCTTCATAAATATAATCATCTAATAATGAGTCTCCTAAAATTAAATTATCCAATATAAAATTATCTAATTTTTGTTCAGAAAGTTCTACTTTCACTAAAACTTCGTTAAATAGAGTAGCATCTACGAAGGCTTCAACTTCTGATTCGTCTATTAATAGAGACTCTAATAAAACGTCATCAGAAAAAGCAAACAACTCAAAGTTGGTCTCATTTATAGACGCTGGTTTATTTATATGTTGTAGCCAAACGGTTAAACTTAATATAAAAATTAAACATGCTGCAGCAATATATTTAAACTGAGGTTGCATCCAAAAAACCAACTGCTTTTTTGGTGCTTCAATTTTAGATTCCTCTTTTAGCTTATTTAGGATTGACATTTTAGATTTCGCAAAATATCCTTCAGGGATCGTTGTTCCTAAATATTTTTTGTGATGTTTAGAAATACCACCCTTAAGACCTTCTTTTAAAAAGTTTTGTTTGCTGTTATTTTCTGTTGATTTTTCCATGATATAAAAGTTAGACCCAATTGGGTGTAAATAGTTTGGATTTATAAAAATATTTTTTCTTCAATAATTTTTACGGTTGTGTAATAGGTCGATTTCAAGGTACTTTCTGATACTTCTAAAATTTCAGAAATCTTTCGAAAACTTAAGTCATCAAAGTACTTCAATTGAAAAATACGTTGTTGTTTTTCTGTAAATCCGTTGATAATTTCTTGCAGTTTCAGTTGAATTTCATCACCATCAAAATAGGCATCTTCAAATAAAACCTCTAAATGAGATTCAGAAAATTCATCAATATTATCATATCTCTTTTTCTTATTTTTCTCTAAAAAACGCATAGATTCATTGTAAGCAATTCGATACATCCAAGTATGCAAACTACTTTTCCCTTCAAATTTCTGAATGCTTTTATACACTCTAATAAAAGTGTTTTGTAAAACGTCATCCGCATTTTCATGAGTGGTAACAATTTTTCTAATATGCCAATACAAACGCTCTTGATATGCATCGAGCAATGCACTAAAAGCGGTATCTTTTAGTGTAGGATTTTGTAATTTTTTTACAAGATCAGCATCTTCGCTCAAATAATAATTTGTTAGTTTCTATTCTTTGACCCAAGATAAATTAAATAGTTTGGATAGCCATATAAATTAATCTTGGTTTTTAAATAATCAAATAAGGTCGCTATTTATTTTTTGATATTCTTTTTAAAAACCCGCTTAACAATTAAATAAATATTTCCTTATAACTGATTTTTGAATCAGAATAAGTTTCTATACTTAATTCACATGATGTAGAAGTTAAAGAAGAAATAATGTAACAGTGATACAAATTACCCTCTGCTATTAGAGCTTTAGATATTTCTTGATAAATTAATTTCCCGTATTTCACCTCTTATATAACCACTACAAAATCTAAGTATTTTACAGTAATTATACACACATTTCCATCCCCTAATTTTGCAACTTCATTTTTATTAAAATTAAAATCATCCACACCAAATACCCACTTACTTCGGTATCTATAATTGGTTATATATTCTAAAAGACCCTAAGGAAAAACAGTGAGTTCTTTTTAAAACACCAAAGATGAAGCTTTATTAAAAACAACTTTCCTTGCTGTTGCGAATGGTTTTAATTTTAAATTGTTGTCATCAATTTCAGAGAATAAATACGTTAATTGCTTGCCATAATAAGTATCATAGCTATTTTTAAAATTGTGTACTTTAATTCTTTACTAAATAACACATAATTATTGCTTTCAACAGAATTTTTCTTTGAGCTTTTCGTTTCAATTTGTTGTTTCCCAAAAGGTTTTCTATTTTTCTGAACCGTTAAAAACGGTAAATCGCCACACTGTGCAATAATTTATAATTTTAAAGACGATGAAAAAACATTACACGGACAAATTCTGTTTTTTTCTAATAATTTTAAATGACCGTAAAATGCAGTAAATAGGTATTCTTATATAACTAAAAATCTTTTTAAAAAAGGAATTTTGTTTTCTGTGTAAAAAGAAAGGCATCGCCTTCTATTTCGGCTAAGTGCAATTCTTAAATGTTTACGGCAATCAAAACCTATAATAGTTTAGAAATTACATGCTAGCTGTGTTCTACTTCTGTGGCTTGTAGAAATTAAGTAAAACCAAAAATGTCAGATAAAAAAAGTAAAGATTTGCTTATGTTATCTTTGTCGATTTTAAAACCTAAAACTTTCTCAGAAATTTATATCAGCAATTGTTATGTAAATATCAGTTATTCCATTCTTAAAAAGTTTGAAGTTTCTTTTTTCAATTGTACTTTTACAACGTTATTAAAAGCATTCCATGAAAATCATTATATCTCCTGCAAAATCGTTAGACTTCGAAAGTATAGTAGCAACCAGTTTGCACACGCAACCACGTTTTTTAGAACAATCAGAAAAACTGAATAAAAAGCTAAAAACACTTTCAAAAAACAACTTATCAGACTTAATGAAAATTTCTGATGTTTTAGCGTCTTTAAATTATAGGCGGAATCAAGCTTGGGAAACTCCATTTACTCCAAGAAATGCAAAACAAGCTATTTATGCTTTTACAGGTGCCGTTTTTCAAGGAATCGATGTAAATTCTTTATCCAAAGAAAAACTACCTTTATTGCAAGAAAATTTAAGAATTTTATCTGGTTTATATGGTGTGTTAAAACCTTTGGATTTAATACAACCTTATCGTTTAGAAATGGGAACTCGTTTAAAAGTTGGCAGTACCGAAAATCTATACAAATTTTGGGATGATACCGTTGCAAAATCTTTAAATGAAGAATTAGAAGAGGATGAATTACTGGTTAATTTAGCAAGTACCGAATATTTTAAAGTACTTCCTAAAAAGGTTTTAAAAGTACCAATGATTACCCCTGTTTTTAAAGATTTTAAAAACGGCCAATATAAAATCGTCATGACCTACGCTAAGAAAGCGCGAGGATTAATGGTACGCTATATTCTTGACAACAATGTAAAAACAATCGAAGAATTAAAAGGTTTTAATATTGATAAATATCGTTTTTCGGAAGAACTATCTTCTGGAGATGAATTGGTATTTACACGGTAAATGAAAAAGAAAACGCTATTTAAATTATTTTTACCCTGTTTAATACTTTCTGCTTTTAGTATTTTTTTATCAAACAAACTAATTGAAAAAAATGCCAAAGGAAACCTTTATTTTAAAACAAAAAACATTCCAAAAAATAAGGTTGGTTTAATTTTAGGTACTTCAAAAAAAACCAGAAATGGTAACATAAATGGTTATTATAAATATAGACTAGATGCTGCAATTGAATTATTTAAATCTGGTAAAATTGAATATTTAGTTGTTAGTGGTGACAACAGCTCAACGAATTATGATGAACCAACAGACTTTAAGGAAGACTTGATAAAAGCAGGGATTCCAGAAAATAAAATATTTTTAGATTATGCCGGTTTCAGAACTTTAGATTCAGTCGTTAGAATAAAAGAAATTTTTGGTTAAAATTCTATGACTATTATTTCTCAAAAATTTCATAGTGAAAGAGCGATTAATTTAGCCGCACATTTTAACACCAATGCAATAGGGTTTAATGCCAAAGCTATTTCTGGCAAGTATGGCCTAAAAGTTAAATTAAGAGAGTATTTAGCCAGAATAAAAGTTTTTGTTGACCTCGTATTTAATGTTCAACCAAAATTTTTGGGAACAAAGATTAAGATAAAATAAGTATGATTTTCTAAAAATTAATTCTAAAGCGTGTTTAAAAAATTATTTTTTAATATTCAATGTCATAATTAAATCAATTCTTCATCTTATACATTACCCAAGTATGTGGAGCTGTAACTGCAAATAAAATCACAAAAACTACGGTTGCAAACAAGTCTATTTGCGGCACTATTTGATACAATACAAGTAAACCAGTAATACTAATTATCCAATAGATAAGAGCTTTTTTTATGTAAAAGTATATGTTTCTTTTATTTAAATCGCCTGAAATAAACTCTACTTGATGAATTATAGAGGGTATAGAGTGCCAAAAAATAAAATAAATAGCAAAACCTAGTATGAGAGAAGAAGTCCTAAAAACAAGAAAAAGTAAAACCAAATAAAAGAATTCTTTAAAAAAAAGCATCCAATCATTCTTTTTAATCATAATTACATATAAGCTTCCTGAAAAAAGTAAAATAGCAGATATAATTAAGGTAATTTCTACTTGGATTTTTGAAAAACTTGTTCCGGTAAGTTCAACCATAATCGTATCAACATCAAAAAGTGATTGATAAAAAAGTAGCGAAAAAATAAACAGTCCATAAGCTAAAAAATAGATTGAATTAAATATTGAATTCACCTTTATTTTAGAACCTAAATGTTCTTCTCCAAAATGATAAGAACTCAATAAAACAAAAAATACAATCGCAAGAAAAGGACTAATAAAATAAATTAAAAGGCAAAAAAATATAATACTTACATAAATTATCAAATTTTTTATAAATGTTTTATTCTTTTTATCCTTTGTTGATAAGATTAATAAATCATTAGCTCCATGAATAATACCAATGGATATTACAAGGATATACGCTAGAAAATCTTCTACTACCTCTCCAAATTGAATACTGATCCAAAATAAGAAAAATGTAATAAACATCATGAAATTTTGATAATTATAACTTTTTAATCCATCCATATTACAAAGTTAAGAATTAATTTTGTATTTTTGTTTACCGCTTTACATTAAGCGTTAAACGTTTTTTACTAACTTAAAATTTTTACTAATGAATTTAATGACAAATTTTTTATCAGTTGCAAAAATGGCTCCTGATGATTACGTAGGATTTACATTTTTTGTTGGCTGTATGGCTATGATGGCCGCTTCAGTCTTTTTCTTTTTATCAATGAATAGCGTTGATAAGAAGTGGAGAGTTTCTCTCTTAGTTTCTGGTTTGATTACTTTCATTGCAGCAGTTCATTATTTCTATATGAGAGATTACTGGGCAGCTTTCGGAGAGTCGCCAACTTTTTTCAGATACATTGACTGGGTATTAACAGTACCATTAATGGCTGTTGAATTTTATTTAATTTTAAAAATTGCAGGAGCTAAAAAATCTTTATTGTGGAGATTAATTTTATTATCTGTTATCATGCTAGTAACCGGTTATGCAGGTGAAGTGTTAGATAGAGATAATGCTTGGTTCTGGGGTCTTATTTCGGGAGCAGCTTACTTCGTAATTGTTTATGACATTTGGTTGGGAACTGCAAAAAAATTAGCAGTAGCAGCTGGTGGAGAGGTGCTAAAAGCACACAAAACATTATGTTGGTTCGTATTAGTTGGTTGGGCAATTTACCCTATAGGGTATATGGCTGGTACTCCAGGTTGGTATGATGGAATTTTTGGAGGATTGGATTTAGATGTTATCTATAACATTGGTGATGCAATAAATAAAATTGGATTCGGATTGGTAATTTATAATTTAGCAGTTCAGAGTTCAGAAAAATAATAATAACATTTAGTTAGTTATTGTTGAAAGTCCAAAAGCCCTAGAAAGTTTTTGGACTTTTTTTAGCAGTCTGCTAAACCAACATTAACGGCCAAACCTCCCTCTGAAGTTTCCTTATAGTTTTTATGCATATCTTTTGCCGTTTCCCACATCGTATCTATTACTTTATCAAGGGGTACTTTTACTTCTTTAGGATCCGTTTCTAAAGCCATTTCTGCGGCATTAATTGCTTTAATTGCACCCATTGCATTTCTTTCTATACAAGGTATTTGTACCAAACCTCCAATAGGATCGCATGTTAAGCCCAAATGATGCTCCATGGCTATTTCCGCAGCAACCAAAGATTGTGCCGCCGTTCCACCTAATAATTCGGTTAATGCTGCTGCTGCCATTGCCGAGGAAACTCCTATTTCTGCCTGACAACCTCCCATTGCTGCCGAAATAGTTGCATTCTTCTTAAAAATACTGCCAATTTCACCAGCAGTTAATAAAAATTTTTTAATTTGACTGAAATCAGCCTCATGATTTTCTATTACTAAATAATACATTAAAACCGCAGGAATTACACCTGCACTTCCGTTTGTTGGCGCCGTTACAACTCGTCCTAAAGCCGCATTTACCTCGTTTACAGAAAGTGCAAAACAGCTTACCCATTTTAAAATTTCTCTAAATTTTACTTCAGTACTTCTTATGGCAGTAATCCATTCTTCAGCATTTGAATAGCTGGTATCTTTAATTAATTTTTGATGTGTATCAAAAGCTCGTCTTTTTACATTTAACCCTCCAGGAAGTTTGCCCTCTGTATGACAGCCTATATACATGGATTCTAACATCGTAGACCAAATTCTATGAAATTCTTTATCTATATGTGCTGCAGAATTAAGTGCTAACTCATTTAAATAAACAATTTCAGAAATTAATAAATTTTCTTTCTTGCAATATTCTTCTAATTGAAGAGCTCTATTTATTGGAAAAGGAAAATTCTTTGTATTAATTTCTATTTCCTCTTCTAGGTGATCATTTTCTTGCACAATAAAACCTCCACCGATAGAATAATAAGTTTGCGTAGAAATTTCTTTGCCTTTAAAAAACCCTCTAAACCGTATTCCATTTGCATGAAAAGTTAGAAAATCTTGATTAAAAACAACATTCTCAATTGAAAAAGAAATTTCTTTTTCATCGTTAAATTGTAATTTATTATTGGCTTTTATTTGATTGACTATTTTCTCAATATCATTGATAGGGATGTACTCAGGATCCGTGCCACTTAAACCCAATAAAATGGCATAATCAGTGGCATGCCCTTTTCCTGTCAAAGATAAAGAACCAAATAAATCAATTCTAATTCCATCAATTTGATAAAATAGTTTGTTTATTTTTAAAGTTTTAATCCATTGTTGAGCGGCTCTCCAAGGACCTAAAGTATGCGAACTTGATGGACCTACACCAATCTTCAGCATATCAAAAACACTAATAAATTGCGACATTCGTAAAAATTAAACTTAATTTGGCTGTAAATGTAAAAAATCTAACTCAATGAGCTAGATTTTTATTCAATTATTAAAGTGCCACCAATTTCTTAAGAATTATAAACATCCTGTTTGCTAAATTTCTCCATTATCATATAATACACTACTCTATATTTTTTTCTCTCAGATTTTCCTATCGCTTACATCACTTCTGCCATTGCGCCATTTAGCGCCAAAGTATCATCCAAACCTAATTTTTTAATTAAGAAATTATTTCTTACCGAGGCTATTTCCTTATCACTAGAAAGAGAAACCATTTCTGCATCTATCTTATAAATAGATAGTCCTAAACCTTTTGTTACAGCTCTTAATACGTCTGCATCGAAATTGAGACCTTTATCGTCCATAAACTTAGAATAAATTGCTACTTTCTCGTCAAATTTATGCATTATTACGTTTTTTGATTTGTTAAATAAAACGCTAATTTAATTGGAATATAAAACTATAAGAAATTAAAAATGCCTTTCAAGTATTACTCCTATTCAATATAATAGACACAAATAATGTCATTATGTCACACCAATATTCTTTATTTTTTTTTAAAACTGACATTATCAAGTCAAAAAGTAGTTGGCACACACTTTGACTAGTATAAAATGTAAAATTGAATTAAAATATATTAAAATAAATATTATGAGTAAAATAATTGGAATTGATTTAGGAACAACAAACTCATGTGTTTCTGTAATGGAAGGGAATGAGCCAGTTGTAATTCCTAATGCTGAAGGAAAAAGAACAACACCATCTATTGTTGCCTTTGTTGAAGGAGGAGAGCGTAAAATTGGTGACCCTGCTAAAAGACAAGCAGTTACAAACCCAACGAAAACAGTTTCTTCTATTAAACGTTTTATGGGAAATAAATTTTCTGAATCTTCTAACGAAATTAAGAGAGTTCCTTATAAAGTAGTAAAAGGAGATAATGATACACCAAGAGTAGATATTGACGGTCGTTTATATACGCCTCAAGAAATTTCTGCAATGGTATTGCAGAAGATGAAAAAAACAGCTGAAGATTATTTAGGAACAGATGTTACTGAAGCTGTAATTACAGTACCTGCATATTTTAATGATGCACAAAGACAAGCTACTAAAGAAGCTGGTGAAATTGCTGGTTTAAAAGTAAGAAGAATTATAAACGAACCTACCGCTGCTGCTTTAGCTTATGGATTAGACAAATCTCATGACGATAAGAAAATTGTTGTTTTTGATTTTGGTGGTGGAACACATGATGTTTCTATCTTAGAATTAGGAGATGGTGTTTTTGAAGTACTAGCAACTGATGGAGATACACATTTAGGTGGTGATGATGTGGATGCAAAAATAATTGATTGGTTAGCTGCTGAATTTAAGGCAGAAGAAAACATGGATTTAACGACAGATCCAATGGCTTTACAACGTTTAAAAGAAGCTGCTGAAAAAGCGAAAATTGAATTATCTTCTTCTGCACAAACAGAAATAAACTTACCGTATATTACCGCTACTGCTAGTGGACCAAAACACTTGGTAAGAAGCTTAACAAAAGCAAAATTTGAGCAATTAATTGATGATTTAGTAAAGCGTACTATTGAGCCATGTGAAACTGCTTTAAGAAATGCTGATTTATCAAAATCTGATATTGACGAGATTGTTTTAGTTGGTGGTTCTACAAGAATACCTGCTGTACAAGAAGCTGTTGAAAGATTCTTTGGAAAATCACCAAGTAAAGGTGTAAACCCTGATGAAGTAGTTGCTTTAGGAGCTGCGATTCAAGGTGGAGTTTTATCTGGAGATGTTAAAGATGTTTTGTTATTAGACGTTACACCTTTATCTTTAGGTATTGAAACAATGGGAAATGTTTTCACAAAATTAATTGATGCAAACACAACCATTCCAACAAAAAAATCACAGGTATTTTCTACAGCTGTAGACAATCAACCATCAGTAGAAATTCACGTTTTACAAGGTGAAAGAGCTATGGCCGCAGATAATAATACTATTGGACGTTTCCATTTAGATGGTTTACCTCCAGCACAAAGAGGTGTTCCTCAAGTAGAAGTAACTTTTGATATTGACGCGAATGGTCTTATTAAAGTTTCTGCATTAGATAAAGGAACGAACAAGTCTCATGAAATTAGAAT
>Ga0302131_1001916_pt1 | contig 11084 bp, 15 predicted proteins | sample CB9_20m_MG_FD_203105 | JGI IMG/M metagenome (GOLD analysis project Ga0302131, IMG submission 203105) | Marine microbial communities from Western Arctic Ocean, Canada - CB9_20m | ecosystem: Environmental > Aquatic > Marine > Oceanic | place: Canada: Western Arctic Ocean | collected 2017-09-19
GATACAAAAAACCCCTCAATTAAGAAGGGTTTTCAGGGTGGTCCCACTTGGGCTCGAACCAAGGACCCTCTGATTATGAGTCAGATGCTCTAACCAACTTATTAAACAACAAGCCTATTGGTTTTCAGGTGTTTAGAAATAACTATAAAAAAGTTGTTTAACTAAAGTGCCATGTAAATGCCAAAAAGTAGCCTATCCTACCCCAAAGTCTGTAAACACAAAGACGGACGATACTATTTAAATTTTAACCTCAACTCTAAACGATATAGGTTGTTTAATGGGAAGCGTATTAACTCGTCTCTCGCTCCTAATTCCTATCCTCCAAGACTAAGGCGCAATAAAGCCATGATACTTGCTAAAGAGGTTTATGAGTATTTATTGTCTAACGATTATTCATTTACTAAACAGCTTAGCTCAATAGAGCAGTTTGATTCTCTTATTGCTTCTAAGCTGAAAGAACCTTTATCAAAAACTTATAAAAAAACGCTAACTAAATTAGTAAGTTGTTTAAGAAATGAGCTTGTAAGCAAAGGCGGTATCTCCAAGCAGTTTCTAATTAATATACCTTCAAAATACACTAACAATACTTCTTATAATACAACAAGAAGGCACTTAAATGTTTTGGTTAATTACTTACATGAACATGGTTTTGATATACAGAAATCAACTCTTAAAACAAGAAAACAAAATGAAACATTGCACAAACCAATTAATGATGTTAAAGGTCTATTAGATGAGGTCTATTGTTTCAATAAAAACCTACACTTATGTTGCTTATTAACCTATTGTTGTTTGCTACGTCCTCATCAAGAAATTAGACAGCTTAAATGGAGTGATTTTAGTGAAGATTTAAAGACCATAAGTCTTTCGGGTAGTAAAGTAAAGTCTAAACGAAATAGAGTGGTTCCTGTTCCTTTATATGTAAGAGAATTACTTATAAAAGGAGAGTCTCATCACAATATATTTACACATGCTGCAAGACCTTTAAACAAAGATTACTTTAAGACACTTTGGAGTCGTTTTAAGAAGGTTTCTAAACTGCATGAACAAGGACAAACGCTATACTCCTTTAGACACTCTGGTGCTATAGAAATCTTTAAAAGAACAGGTTCATTAACCAAGTTGCAGAAAGCTATGGGGCATTCATCTATAAATGTAAGTTTAACCTATTTACGTGGTTTAGAAATAGCTGAATTAAAGGAGGAGGATATGCCTATGGTTTAGTTTTTAATGAACTTTCTTTTGGTTTCGTTAATTCCATCAGATATCTTGATTACGTAAACCCCATCAGACAATTCTGAAACATCTATTTTATCAGTGTTTTCAAAAGATAACACCTCTTTACCTAATAAGTTATAAACTGTTGCTGATAGTTGATTTGTTGCTCCTTGAATAAATAAATCACTGTTAGTTGGATTTGGATAAACAATCAAAAATTCTAACTCATTAGTTGCGTTTTGATTTGATGCTGATAGATTATAAAAAGCAGTGGCAAAGGGATAATTGTCTACCTGTAGTTCATAAAAAAAATTGTCATTGTTCAGCGGCGTTGATGCGATAACATTCGCATTAGAAACATCTACCAACTTCAAATAACCCCCGGTCTCATTTTGCACACGAACAATGTAGGTTTGTGTTTGTTGATCAAAACATAAGGCTCCAACGGCATATCCCGGAATATAGCCCCCAATAACTGTACTTTGAGGGTCTATTAAGGTTGAAGTCCCCGTACTTAAATCAATCTCTGCCAAACGAAGATCTGTATAATAGGTTTGATAATTCGGGCTGTAATTGTCGTAATCGACGTCTTGATATAACCCGTAGAGTTTACCCCCATTTTGGTTGTTAAATTCTAAAGCAGAATACCGGTCGCCATTTTGCCAAATCGTTGGGGCATTAATTATTGTCCCCGTGGCGGCATCAATACTGTAGAGTTTGAACTGGTTTGCGTCAATGCCGATAAAAATATAGGTTCCTGTGTTGGATTCAAATGTAGAATTGCCGATGGCCACAGCGTCAACCCCGGGCAGGATAGCTATAGAGGAAACCATTCCAGTTAATAAATCAATTTCTCCAAAATGTTCAGCAGCCCCATCCCACCAAAGACCGTAAGCTTTCTGGGTTTGTAAATCATATTCCATTTCAATAGCCTGAGTGGAACTAAAAGGAGTGCTTGAGGTTTGGACATTGTCCAAATCCATCACGTAGAGCCGTTGGTTGTTTTCCGTGTCAAAACCCCAGCAGATGTAGCGACTGTTTTGCTGATCATAAGTAGAGGCTCCTACCGCCACACCTATTAAAGAGTTTGTGCTCAGCACAATTTCGGTCGATCCTGTCATTGGATCTATATTGACAACATCAAAAGGGATCGTTGAGGACCCATTTTCTGTTTTTTTCAAACCGTAAAGGGTTTGACTAAACGCAACCGATGAGCAAGCAACACTTATTGCTAAAAAAAGGTAAAGTAGTTTTTTCATAATTAAGTATTGAAACCATAAATAAGTTGGGGGTCAGAATTAGAATCATCATCTTTACAAGCGAAGATTAATAAAACGGAAAGTAAGAGAAGTTTTTTCATACCTCCAATTTACAACATTTAGTTTTTACTTAAACTATCTGTAATTACTTCCTTTAGATTGGTTTTTATTAAAATCATTATATTTATATTTAAACTGTTATTATGTGGTTTGAAAAACACGCATTTCGTATGTATAAAAAGTTCTGGTGGTATATTGTTTTTCTTATCATAATCTATATAATCGCTAAAATTTTTAGCTAATGAAAAAATCAAAAAAATCATTATTAAGTATCTTTCTTAATGGCATTGCCAATATATTTAATTTTAAGGATTACTCAAGAAGAACCAGAAGAACCAAAAGCAATTACTTTAAAAGAAATAAATCATAGTTTATGGAAAAGTTACCAAAATGGAAGAAGTTTATATTAATAGCATCAGCTTTGATTGCTGCTTTTGCGATGGTTTATGAGGCTTATATGCGGATGATTAACGCTTAATAGCTTTATCCAAATCTCTATTTTTACCTAGTCTATCTATTATTTCTATTTGAAACTTTTGTTCTTCTTGTTGAGGTTCTTCTATTTGTGGTTTAGTAACTATATAGGGCAGTCCTAGTTGTATAAGTTTTAACCTTTCTGACTTAGACATAGTCTCTATTTCCAATGAGTCTATAGCTTCACTTATTATACTAGATAACTTGTCTTTAATCTTGCTTGTTAGTTTATTAGGAGTTCCTTTAGTTCTTCCTCCAAATTTATTTCCTGTTGTATTCATGCTATTTTAAACTACTTTTCTTAAACAACTATTTTCTCTATAGAAACATTTTAGTTTTTATATTCTTCTCTGTAAAAGTGTGTTTAGAGTACACAGTGTTTGTGTTTTACGCACTACAAAGTGTACCCCTTCTTTTTAAAGTTCTTATGTGTCTGTAAATAATGCTCTTTTTTAGTTTTAACATACTTGAAAGTTCTGCTGCTGAGATGCCTTCTTTTATTAGCTTAATGATATTAATTTTTTCAATTGTTGGTAAAGATGAGTTTACTGTTTTAATTGTCTTTTCTTGAATTTTTAACATTCTCTCTAGCTCTTTATAAGATTTATCTCTAACGGTAGTTTCTAATCTTATATTTAACTCTTTTTGCCATTTATCAATATTATATTTTAGATAATGAAAAGCCTTTTTTGAATCTTCAAAATTTAAAATAAAGTGTCTTTCCCAATCATCTTCTAATTTCCTTAACCAATAATATTCAAAACCATCATACATGATTTTATGATTGTCTACTTGCGTTAACATTTGTAAATGTTCTGTAGACCAGCTTGTTTTTATATTGCTCATAAATAAACCCCTTTTATATATAACGGATTTTAAGTCAATATTTGTGAATTCAATCTGAAAAAATGTTTGATTTTAGCTCAGAAGCTTTGGAACAAAGCCTGTTGGGAAAACTGCTAAAAGCGAAAAGTGCCATATTAGTGCCAACTTTTGTTATATTTATGAAAGATATTTCTAATAACCTGTGATAGCTTTTAGGAGTGTTTCACAAATGGTTAGAGAGCAAAAAAACCCCTCACATCTGTGAAGGGCTTGGTGGTCCCACCTGGACTCGAACCAGGGACCACTTGATTATGAGTCAGATGCTTCTTCGCTATGGGAAAACCCGTAAGTGGCTAGCTAATAATTACTTAGCAAAATCTTAAAATTAGTTGTTTAAGTAAAAACTAAATGTTGTAAATTAGAGGTATGAAAAAATATTTACTCCTTTTATTGTTTATTCCACTTATTTTCTCTTGTGATAATAACGATGAAAATAACTCAGGAATTGAAATAACCATTCAAATTTCTGGAGAAGATTCAATTAAAGATAAAGATGCAATACAAATTATAAATAAAAGATTATATAGTTTATTAAACGACTACCCTAAAATTGAGAAAATTGATAATAACGGCAGGTTTATTTTAAATATTTCGAAGAAGAGAGATAAATTTAAATTTAGGGATAATAATAATACCGATACAAAAGAATTAGAAGGCTGGTCGGAGTTCGAGATAAAAAGGATTAAGGATTTGATAGAGGCTAGAGCTCAATTAGAGTTTTGGGATACATTTAAAGGAGAAGAATTTGGGTCCTTTATTTTTCAAGCCAACGATGTTTTGAAAGAACTTGTTGATACTGAAGTTGATTCAGATGGGACTCCAGAATCTGCAGAAGATGCTATTTCTGACATTATTGGAGATACCGATGCTGAAACAGGAGATGATGGAGAAGTAAATCCATTAATAGACTTAATCCGAGCGCCTGGATATAATGGCGGTCCTGTAATTGCCTCTTTCGAACAAAAAGACAAGCAGCTAGTTACGGACTACCTAAACAATCCTCAAGTACGTGCTTTATTATCTGCCGAACAACGTTATGCAAAGTTTGTTTGGGGGATCCCACAAGTACAGCAAACTATTGGAGAAGATTCTCAGAATATTGAACTAGTTGAATTGTATGCTTTAAAAGGAAATAGAGATAATACGCCACCACTTAGTGGGGCTGTGATTACCGATGCTCGTCAAGGATTCCAACAAAATGGAAGCCCAAGTGTTTATATGCAAATGAATCTAAAAGGGGCTAAAGTCTGGGAAGAAATGACTGGAAATGCATTCAATCAAGGTTCTCAAATTGCTATTGTTTTAGATGATATTGTTTATTCAGCACCAGGCGTAACAACCGGGCCAATTGCTGGCGGTAACTCTGAAATATCAGGTTCCTTTACTTTGAATGAAGCGGTTGATTTAGCAAATGTGTTAAGATCTGGGGCAATTTCTAAATCGATTAAAATAATTGATATTAAAGGAGGTTATCAGACTGTTGACAACTAAAAAACTTCTTCAAAATATTAAATAATAATTGTATATTCAATTTGCTTTTACCTCTTTTTGATTTACTTCCGAATTGGTTACCTTTCCCTTCTTCTTTTAATTCTAGAAATTACAAATACTAGAATCCTTTCGTTATATAGTTAGACTAACGTAAAATAACATATGGGATTCAGTAGTGAGACAGCAAAACTAGCAGGTAAGAAATCTAGACGAGGCAAGGCCAGGTATTCTAGTGAAATAAGACAAACACTCAGCGACTTAGCCACAAAAACGTTAGATAGCATAAACACAGAAGAGCTTAGCAATAGCGAGCGGATAGCGTTACTTCGGATACTAGTGAGTTATACGGTTCCTAGGCTTCAGGCTGAGCGTATAGAGACTAATCAGCATAAGCACTTTACGATAGAAGTCCTTAAGTAGATAGGCCAGTTGCCAAATAGTTGCCAAGAATTAGTACCTTAGCGGTAAGGTCCTTGCTAAGGATTAGATACAAAAAACCCCTCAATTAAGAAGGGTTTTCAGGGTGGTCCCACTTGGGCTCGAACCAAGGACCCTCTGATTATGAGTCAGATGCTCTAACCAACTGAGCTATTGATTACCAGTGTCTTGTACAGATAATTAAGTTTAACTGTCTAAGCACTGCCAAATGACACTACAATTTCCTAAAGTTCACACTGATTCTTTAAACAAAGTATTTGTATCCTTCTACATTAAAAATAAGAGATACAGGCTTTATAATGGTAAAAGGATCAATTCCTCTACAGACCCAAATCCTTACCCACTAGACCAAAGATTATCTATTGCTAAAGTCCTAGCTGCAGAGATTTATAGCTACCTTTTAAATGGGGGTGTTTTACTGTCCTACAGATCCACAAATGTTATCACTGGTAAGCTCTCAGATATGGATTATATCAAACAAGCTCTGGACTCAAAACTAGCAAGTGATTACTCTGTTAAATACAAGGCTATGTTACAGTTTAGTTTTAACTGTTTAGAGCAAGAAATAGGCGTTTCAAAACTTGATGTCACAGCTCTTAAAAATATTCTTTCAAGGTATTGCTCTGGAGTTTCTCACAACACCCTTAAAAGACACCTAAATGTGCTTATAAATGAAGCTGTATCCTTAGGAATGGAGTGCAATCCAATGACTGAGATAAAAAGTAAGAAAGCTAAGGCTGTTTTGCACAAACCTTTTGATGATATTGCTACTGTATTAGAGGACATTAAGAGTTTTAATAGACACCTTCATTTGTGTTGTTTACTGACTTACGGCTGCTTACTAAGACCACATAGAGAAGTGAGGGAATTGACATGGGGAGATTTCTCAAATGATTTAAGCTACATTACACTTTCTGGGTTTAGAAATAAGTCAGGCAGAAACAGGATTGTACCAGTACCTAGTTTTATCAAATCTTACCTACATAAAAAAAGTTTAAATGACAATGTTTTTACTGGAGATCAAAGCAGTAGAAACCCAGATTATTTCAAGACGCTTTGGAGCAGATACAAGAAACAAACTAAGCTTTTGAAGGAAGGACAAACCCTCTATTCTTTCAGGCACTCGGGAGCTATAGAAATATTTAAGAGAACTGGGTCTATAACCAAGCTTCAGAAAGCTATGGGGCATTCATCTATAAATGTAAGTTTAACCTATTTAAGAGGGCTTGAAATAGCTGAATTAAAGGAGGAGGATATGCCTATGGTTTAGGTTTTGTCTCAAAGGTTTTTATAAGAAGATATACTTATAGTCCCCCCTACTTCTTCTCTTTCATCTTCATAGTGATCTATATATGTTTGAAATTCAGAATTTGATTGTTTCACGAAGTATCTTGTTGTTAAACCATTATATGTCGTATTAAAAGTTTTTTTATATTCAAATCTTTTATTATTTGCTAGATATTTAGTTGCTCTATAAAAATCATCATTTCTAATGTATAGTAAAGTTATACCTTTATCTAAACGTTCCAGATTAATACCAGAATCTTTATAATCTAAATGATTATAATGACTATAAAATGTTGTTGCTTTTTTTTCTTTACTATTATAGTTTTCAGCAAATTTAACGTAATTTCTTTCCCTTTTTAATAATTTATATTCAGGGTTTTTACTCGCAGGGCATTTTTCATAAGTTTCACCAATAGTCTCACCAGAGCAGATGAAGATTTCTTTTGGTAGAGAATTATCAACTTTTGTATAATTAAACCAAACTTCAGTTTCTTTACGAGTCATTTGGTTGCCCTTAGAAAACATTTTTCTTTCATATAATTTTGTATTCAAACTCATTTCAATTAATTCATTAATACTGAACTGCTGCCCAAAAGAGCTAAAAGAAACAAGTAAAGCGAGTGTGAATAATATCTTTTTCATAATAAGTTAGTTTACTCAAATATAAGAAACATAGATTTAACCTATTTACGTGGTTTAGAGATAGCTGAATTAAAAGAAGAAGATATGCCTATGGTTTAGGGGGCTATCCCCAACACTTCAGGATTGATATGGGGTCTTTGTGGGGAGGGGACTCGTTACTTACACACACTAACTTAATGCTATATTTATATTTATAGGTGGTTTATTTTTTGAAAGCTTAAAATATGGTGTTTTAGTGTGGAGGATTATACTCCCTCTTGTTTTTGGACATTTAGTTTTATTCAATATCTACTCTAAAGTATTCACCATCCGTTCTATTCTTTTTCAGCACCAGGTGCTTCAGCTTCGTCTTCTTCATTAGCTTCTTTAGCTTCAGTGCCGCTATTTTGAGCACTCATCATACTCCATATAATTAAAATTGCTAATGGGAAAATACTATAAAATAAAAATTCCCTTATATCGTATTCCCCAATTCTTTTTCCTTCTCTTTCACTGCCAAATGGCCAAAAAGCATCTGTTGCGACAGAATCTATCCCGAATATACTATTTGAGGCAATTAGTAAAATACTTAAGTGTAATACAATCCAAGCTAAATACCATCCCATTGTTTTTTTTAATAATTCATAATCAAGATTTCTTTTGTGCTCTTCTACTGCCTGTTTTACAATTTCAGTTTCAATAATCTTTTCTACAATCTGTTCTTTAATGGAAGTTGCGCCTTCAGTTTGATTTTGTCCACAATGAGAACAGAATTTCGAATTCACAGGTATTTGTGCTCCGCATTCAATACAATACATAATTTTTTCTTTTTAATTTGGTGAAGATGAACATCAATATAAGGAATATTACAATATTCCTTATCCAAGATTGAAAAAATACAATATCAGAATCTTGGTATAAAGTTAAAATTTGTAATATATAATTTTTCATAAATCTAACCAATAAACTCCCCAATAGCATAAGATCTAACATCTATATAAAAATCTTCACCAGTCCATGTAGCCTCAGACTTTGATAGTCTATAGACATCTCCTTGATTCCACCTTCCTGAAACATGGTTTGTTATTACATCATTTATAAATACACGCTCACCTTTTTTTAGGTCTTTTGGAATTATATAGGCAGCAAAAGGACTAAAGAACTTTGAAGGGTTTTCTGAGGTCCAATTAACTAATGTTTTCCATTCCGATCCATTACCTTCTCTGAAGTCTCCTATTGTTATAATTTCTCCTGTTTTTCTGTGTTGTAGCTTTTTATATTTCACCTTAAACTCATCACTAACTTCTGCTCTTAATTCAAGTAGTTTTAAACCCATGTCTTTAGCTGCTTTAATAGCTGTCTCGCCACGGATTGTTCTAATCACTCTAAGACCGTCATTAATCTCATCAAAAGACTTATCTGTGAGAATTTTTACATACTGACAATCAGGACACTCACTAGCTTCTCTTTTAAAAAATCTAAGCGTGTTATCATAAACTAAGCCGCATTCCGTACAAGTTATCTCACCCTTCTTTGTTTGTGAATTGGGTTTAGTTCTAAATATGTCTAAGAGTCTTTTAAACAGCATTAATGAATTATTTTAACGTTATCTTGATTTAGATTTATCTTCAAACAAGCTTGTGGGTCATTTGTCAATAAATGTTCTAATTCCGCATCACTGAGATGTTCTGTGTCATGTATTGTTTTCTCGCAGCCAGAGCACATCCTTGTATTTGATCCATTTTCACTCATATCTTTCCACATAACACTAATAGGACAGTGTAAACGTTTTAAAAACGTTCCAGAATCTGTGTAGAGCTCTTTATTAGATGGATTTATTTTCATTAAAAATGTTATTCACTCAAATATAACTATTTCACCAAACAAAAATATTATTTGTGGTTAGTAACTTTACCACAATAGTTGATAACTTTCAGGTTAACTTCTTCTTAGAAACAATTCTTGGATGTATCTTTGTTTCATACTCAACCTTGGACGGAAAGATTAACGGTAGCAAGGTTGTTTTATGAGTTACTACGGGATTTATACAAAGCTCAAAATATGGCACTAAGGAACGAGTATTAGGTATAACAAGTGATTAGACACTTGACAGTTGGTTCCATTCTGAGAGGCTCTAATGTCTCATCTCAGACATTTGATAGAGGAGCAAGTAGACATTACTTGACCATTTAATTTATCAAGGAGTGATGAAGAGAGTAGATCCTCTAGTGGGATTCGTGCACTCTTCATTCTCTTTAGAAGCAAGAAAACATAACAATTCAACTACTTATAGTTCCATAACCATAAAGTATTACTATTAGAGTAATATATAGGGTTATAATGAGGTGCGGTGTGTGAAATTTAGTGAGTTGACCAGCTTCAACAATACCAATTTCTTCTTCTGTAAGATCATACAACTCATAACCCATGAAACAAATACTAAATCTACTGTCTATTTACTGCCAGTAAACTGCCAGTGGATGCTTTTTTTCACTAAATTTGGGTTAATGTACGGATACAAAAAACCCCTCAATTAAGAAGGGTTTTCAGGGTGGTCCCACTTGGGCTCGAACCAAGGACCCTCTGATTATGAGTCAGATGCTCTAACCAACTGAGCTATGGGACCAATACGGCTGCAATATTACAACGATTTTTAAAATTATAAAAAGAAAATCAGTCTTTATTAGACCGTTCTTGACAGAGTTCAATCAGAACCCCATTGGTTGTTTTAGGATGTAAAAAAGCAATCCTTTTATTATCAGCACCTTTTATTGGTGTTTCATGAATTAATTCAAAGCCTTCTGCTTTTAAGCGCGCCAATTCGACTTCTAAATTTTCTACTTCAAAAGCAATGTGGTGCACACCTTCTCCTTTTTTGGTAATAAATTTGGCAATGGGGCTGTTGGGATGTGTGGGTTCTAGCAATTCAATTTTGTGTGTCCCCACATCAAAAAAAGAGGTGGTAACCCCTTCCGAGACCACTGCTTCCGTTTTGTAGTGCGGCACTCCCAAAAGTGCTTCAAACAACAAATTGGACGCTTTTAAGTCCTTCACGGCAATACCAATGTGCTCTACTTTCTTTAACATACTACAAATTTAACCGAAAAGGAGTAGCATTTAAACAATTCACCAAGAAATATATTATTTTTACCAAATGGAAAGTCAAAGACAAAAAAAAATAGCCTCCGTTTTACAGCGTGATCTCGTTGAGGTATTACAAGGCGCGGCCACTCAAGGTGGGATGAAAGGCATACTTATTTCGGTCACAAAGGTCAACGTCACTGTCGATCTTTCCATTGCCAAGGTATATCTTAGTATTTTTCCAATCGATAAAGGCGCAGAGCTTCTTGA
>Ga0302131_1001917_pt1 | contig 11082 bp, 7 predicted proteins | sample CB9_20m_MG_FD_203105 | JGI IMG/M metagenome (GOLD analysis project Ga0302131, IMG submission 203105) | Marine microbial communities from Western Arctic Ocean, Canada - CB9_20m | ecosystem: Environmental > Aquatic > Marine > Oceanic | place: Canada: Western Arctic Ocean | collected 2017-09-19
GCATAGCATGTTCTAGTTCCTTTTCTTTCATTTGACCATGAACAATACCCACTCTCGCATCGGGTATTAACTCCTGAAGTTCACTGGCGACTTTTTCAATTGATTTGACTTCGTTGTGTAGAAAGTAGATTTGACCGCCCCGCTTTAACTCGCGCTGACAACCTTCCATGATAGTCTCGTCATTCCATTGGGATACAAAGGTTTTGATGGCGTGTCTTTGAATTGGTGGTGTTGCAATAATGGACAAGTCGCGCATACCAGATAAAGACATGTTGAGCGTCCGAGGGATTGGTGTGGCGGTCATTGTTAGTAAATCGACCTGTGCCCGCAAGGCTTTGAGCTTTTCTTTATGACGAACACCAAATCGATGTTCTTCATCGATAATGACGAGGCCAAGGTCATCGTATTGAATCGTATCGGACAATAACTTGTGGGTACCGATTAAAATGTCGACTTTTCCATTGGCAACCTGCTGCAGGGTCTCACCAAGTAACTTCTTACTGGTAAATCTGGTCAGGCTAGCGATCTGTATTGGCCAGTCAGCAAACCGATCGAGAAAGTTTTGATAATGTTGTTGGGCCAATAAAGTCGTCGGCACTAGCACAGCCACTTGTTTACCAGAACAGGCTGCGATAAAAGCTGCACGCATACTAACCTCAGTCTTCCCGAAACCGACGTCACCACATACAATTCGGTCCATGGGTCTTGCAGATTGCATATCTTCCATGACGGCTAAAATGGCATTTTCTTGGTCTGGTGTTTCTTCAAAGGGAAAATCACTGGCAAACTTTTGATACTCATCGAGTATTAGTTTATGACTAAAGCCTTGCAGTGCCTCCCGTCGGGCTTGAATTTCGAGTAGTTCTACCGCCACGTCGTAAATTTTTTCCTGTGCTTTCTTCTTAGTTTTTTGCCAATGGTCAGTGCCAAGCCGATGGAGTGGCGCACTGTCGTCACTGGCGCCTGCATATCGGCTTATTAAATGAAGTGAAGAAACGGGTACATAAAGCTTGTCTTCATTGGCATACTCAATACATAAAAATTCGGTAACCAAACCCGATAGTGTGAGGGTCTTTAATCCGCGATAACGACCGACACCGTGGTCTTCATGCACTACAGCAGCACCTTCATAGACATCGGCTAGACTTTGAATTGCATTCTCAGCATCACGTGTTTTTTTGTATTTCCGACGACGTTGCTGTTTGGCACGTTCACCAAATAGTTGATGTTCGGCAATCACTGCTAATTTTGATTGAGTCAGCGTTAGCCCGCTTTGCAACGGTGAAGTGGTTAAGAAATAACGGCTGGTTTCATTCGATAAGAAGTCACTCCAGTCGCTTACAAGAGTCGGGCGAATACCGTATTGCTGAAGTATTTCATAGAGAAATTCTCTTCGACCGGCAGACTCCGCACTGAATAGTATTTTGTCAAAAGTTTTTCGGTTAATAAAACTCTGAAGTTCAGCATCTGGCTTTTCTGCTTGATATTGTAAAGTTAACTGGGGGATTGCCTGTGTATCACAATTAATCATTTGAACAGTTTCATCACTATGCTTAAAAAGGCTATAGTAAATACAAGGAAAGGCATTCAGAGCTGATTCAACGGCTTCTGTGTCAAGAAAAATTTCTTCTGGCCTTAATAGCGGGCGTTCCAAATTGTGGCGACGCATTTCGTATCGTTCATCAACTTGTCCACGGAAAGTTTTACAAGCATCAAAAGCTGATTGGTCGATTAAAAACTGAGCGTTCTCTGGCAGATAATCAAACAGACTAAATAATTGATCAAAAAATAAGGGCAGGTAATACTCGACTCCGGGTGACGACGAACCTTGAGATACATCGACATAAACAGGACAGTTATTAGGATTAATATCAAATTTTTCGCGGAAATTTTCGCGGAAGGTTTTGATACCTGCTGCATCGAGAGGGAACTCTTGGGCAGGCAACAAATTAACCTCTGTTAATTTCTCGAGTGAACGTTGGTCTTCAATATCAAAACTGCGGATGGACTCAATGTCGTCATCAAAGAATTCAATCCGAAAGGGTGTTCGACTGCCCATTGGAAATAAATCAAGTATAGCGCCTCGAGATGCAAACTCGCCGTGTTCTTCGACACGAGAAACAGAACGATAACCAAATTGAATTAAATTTTCTCGCAATTGAATTGGATCACGAGTCTCGCCAATTTTCAGGCAGAGAGAGCGTTGTTGGATAAAGTCTAATGGCGCGACTTTTTGCAGTAGCGTGCTAATTGGCAGTGTCAGAATGCCCTGTTTTGCTTGGGGAATACTAGCCAGGCATTTAATTCGTTCTGAGATAATATCCTGATGTGGTGAAAATTGATCGTAAGGCAGCGTCTCTAGATCAGGGAAACGGAAGATCTCATGCTTTTGATGGGAGAAAAAAAGTATCTCCTGTTCAACCTGATCTGCATCAGCCATGTCATTGCAAACTATGATCGACAGCCCTTTATGTTCAGCTATTTGTTCAGCTAAAAATAAACTGCGACTACTACCATACAACTGCCCGACATGAAGCGGATTGTTTTGAGAAGGGACTGGAACCGATAGGATTGGTTTAGACATTAAATCGATGCAAATTGAATGAGTCGCGATTGTACATACTAGTCTGAAAAAGAAAAGTTAATCGCTTGGTATTAGTCTTCACCCCAGATTATATCGCCACATTCATTCAACTGATAACCACCCAACTGAATTGAAATAGCTTGCCCACGGTCAGATTTAATATGCGTGATTAAATTTTGAAACAAGTGACGGAACCAAATATTTCTTGGCACGACAAAATCGAAAGCTTCCCAACCAAGACTAATAAAATCTAGTCCAAACTCTGTTGCGATAGCGCGGGTGCCAGAGGCAATATCGGCAGTCTGTAATGCAACATTTGAAGCTGCTTCACGCTCGGAACGAGCCGTTGCACTGATATTTAGGCCATCATAATTAAGTCCATGTTGACTTAAAATTTCCATCAAAAAACGCTGCCCCCCCGAGCCTGTCTGTCGTACTGACCAGCGATATTTTTGATCAAATAGGCCAGGTATGTTTGGTTTGACAACACTTGAATTAGTTCGATACATCAATCCCTGCTCGCGCTTAAAAGCACGGATCAAAATCCAGCTATGATGCTTTTGATATTGTTGGAGTAAAGAGGGGTGTCGCCGGATACTTTCTTGCTCTGGTCCCCAGTGAATGCAACTAACATCAACCTTATTTGAGTTGAGTAAATCAAGACCTTGTCGCGTGCTGCTGGGAGAATAGGTGATTAATGCTTTGTTGCCCAGTGCTTCCATCATTGCTAACACCACTCTGTAGATTAGTGGGTCATCCCCACCGGCAATGATGAGACGGTCATGTAGTAATCCATTATGAGTCGAGTCTAGCATCCATTTGTCGATCAGCTCTTTTGGGAACATCCACTTCCCTGTAATTTTGGTTGCAGGAATATGGCCCTCACCAATTAAAGCATATATTTTTTTCTCATTAAGATGCAGATAATTGGATACCTGCTTTACGCTCATGAAAACATCTGAGTAGTGAATTAATTGTTTACTCATTTTTAATGCCTTAGTTTTTCGGTCTAACAGTTGCGCTATTGATAGTGCAGCCTACGAGCTAACTTATTGTTTAAATGATGCGATGTCTAGCTCTAACAAAATTAGCCTAGGCTCAATTTATAGGTTGTGGTAAGCAATAAATGTACCGTTTAAATGAAAACTAAATAGTATTGATGAATTTAATCAACAATATCATCGATCAATAGGACAATTGAGCGAATTATAAACAGTCGTGTCGACTGGAGTGGGTTGTTACTAGATTCAAATACACATAGAAAAGCTCGTTATAGTGGTACATTTTGTCTTATCATAATTTTTCTTATGGTACATAGTGGGTAAAAAAATTCATTTTCAATTCGATTTACGAACAAAATAGTTCGTTTTTGCAGTTATTAATAGTGGTACAAAATTTGCTTGCTAATAGTTATTCTTTAAAAGCATTTTTTGAAGCTGACTTGAGATCAAATATGGAAAGTATCGAGCTGAAAGATTTTAATGACGCGCTGCCCAACAAAATGCCAATTGCAGTCATCATGGAAAAAATACCGTCTGACAACCCCTGGATTGACTTCACTTATAAGGCGATTGGCGTTGTCAGCTCTAAAGGACCTGCTAATAACGGAATTCAATTGATACACGAAGACAATGGTGTTGAGCGTTACTTGATAAATGGGCTTGGATTACAGCTGCATATTGACGAATGCGAGGGTTATTACCATAACTTAATGTCTCCTCAACCCGGCATCTACATTGTTGCAGGTGAAGTCGATGATCCCAATGACATGCCTATGCCTTATTTGGTGAGTCTGAGTTTTGACGAGGTTCATGCCTACTTAGAAGGTGATGAAATTGTCTATGCTGTAGAGATACCACCTGAGCTCTATCAATGGAGTGAGGCTTTTATCTTGCAGCATTACGTTGCCATTAAAAAAACCAAGCGCAAACTTAAGGACTGGAAAGGTGAAGCAAAAGGTCAAGTCGTTGAAACAAAAAAACCACCGATTCAGCATTAATGAAAACGGTTGATAATGAAAGCAGACTATCGCGATGGTCGAGACGGAAACAACAATCAAAGGCTGAAACGAAGGAAGAGGATCAGGCTTTAGATTTTCAGTTCAGTAGTAATTCTGAACAACTGTCTGAACCTATCGCTTCTCCCACAGCTATTAAGGCAGTGGGTGAGGAGCAAGCGGCACCAGAAACACCGGTGCTCACTGATTCAGATATGCCAGCCATTGAAACGCTTAATTCAGAATCTGATTTTAGTATGTTTATGTCGTCTGGCGTGACAGATAAATTGCGTAATCTCGCACTAAAACAACTTTTTAAAGCGCCTCATTTTAATATACGTGACGGTCTAGATGAATATGACGAAGACTATACCTTTTTTGAGAAGTTAGGCGACATTGTTACCTGTGACATGAAGCATCAAATTGAAGTAGAGGCATTAAAGAAAGAAGCGGCTAAGTTAGAATCGGATAAGCACGTCACTGTAAATTCTGTTGATGTAGATTTAGATGAGTCGATAGAAAATGACTTAGCTGGACAAGATCTAGAAGAGGATCTAGAAGAGGATCTAGAAGAGGATCTAGAAGAGGATCTAGAAGAGGATCTAGAAGAGGATCTAGAAGAGGATCTATCTACAGACAAGCCGGGAGGCAATAGTTCTGATGGTATTCAAAAAGAAAGCAAAATCAAAACTAAAGATGTCTCATCAAGCCCTGAAAATTTAGCTCCAACACTAACAAAAATTGAAATATTAGACGGTTCAATAATAACCAATGGCGAATCACCATGACTCTGAGTAATAATCCCGAAGCCAGAATTCAAGCGCTCCTCAAGCGTGATGAATTTGTGCCCGTACCAACCAGCTTAATTAGCTATCAATCAAGTGGCCATATCATCCTGATTGGCGATACTGCTGATTTAGCATTAGCTCGTACCATGACTTTAGATTTACCGATATCTCCTATTTTAGTATCAAATGTATCCAGCCAGCCAGTGCCAATTAATACAATATGTTTGGCAGGGAGGACACTTGAAATTGAAGGTTATCTTGGGAACTTCCGGGTGACGCTGACTAACAGCGACAAAACGACTGAAGTCATTTCTGCAGACCTTATACTAGATTTAAATACTCATGCCTTGTTAGGTCTTGAGATTCTGCCGCCAGGTTATTTACATCGGAATATTCAACAAATTGGCATTGGCGCACTTGCTCAAGAATTGAGTGAAATGACAGGCACGTTCGAAAAGCCAAAATACTTTCATTACGATTCTAATATTTGTGCACATGGCGTTAATGGCGTTCAATTTTGTACTCAATGCATTGATGCTTGTCCTGCAGATGCGATTATAAGCTTAGGTGAGAAGATAGAAGTAAACCCTTTTCTATGTCAAGGGGGTGGCGTTTGTGCAACAGCTTGCCCATCGGGCGCTATTCGCTATGTTTATCCTAGTCTGGCGGATAGTGGGAATCAGATTAGAATAATGTTGCAGTCTTATAGAGAGCTGGGCGGGGAGCAGCCAATCGTGGTTTTTTACAGTGGTGATGACTCGGGGCTTATTGAGCAAAATATTCTTTCATCGCATGTTGAAATGCTGCCAATCAAAGTAGAAGAGCTTGCCAGTGTTGGCATGGATTTATGTTTATCAGCCCTAGTTTACGGTGCATCTCAGGTTGTTCTGTTGGCAGATACCAACGCACCTAAAAGTGCTTTGCAAGTTTTAGAGCGCCAGCTTGATTGGGCTAAAGTCATGCTTGAGGGGCTTGAAATTAATGCTGATCGTATTTCTTTTATTAGGCAGGTTGCCGATAGCAATGATTCCTTATCATTAACTCCTCAAGCAATTGGTTCATGGCAAATTGAACCAGCGATCTACACCATGCCGGATAAGAAGCGTCATGCCATTTATCAGGCGATAGACCACTTATATAAGCAATCTAAAAAGCTCCAAGAGCAAATAGAGCTACCCGAAGGGGCTCCCTTTGGTACGGCTATTATTAATTCTGAAAGCTGTACACTTTGTTTGGCTTGCATTGGCGCTTGTCCAGGAAAAGCATTACAAGATGGTAGTAATCGTGAAGTGCCTGAAGTTTTCTTTATTGAAAGTAACTGTATTCAATGCAACGTCTGTACTTTGACGTGTCCTGAGCAAGCAATCGAAATTTCGCCCAGAATTATATTCGATCGTGAGAAACGAAATCGTCCCCGAGCACTTAATCAAGACATTCCGTTTGCGTGTATTAGTTGCGGTAAAGGATTTGCGCCAACATCTATTATTAGCAAAATGACTGAGAAGCTAAAAGACCATTATATGTTTCAAGGGCCTCGAGCATTAGATCGATTAAAGATGTGTGAAGACTGTCGTGTGGTTGATATTGTCCAAGATGACTCAGCTATGAGTGGCCGATTTGATACATTAAATTAGAGCTAGAGTTTAAAGCGATCCATTTTGGTGATTTTTAGTTATTAATTTCCCATTATAACTGGAACGTTAATTGCTTATACATACGTAATGAGAAATATAATATGACAATACAAGTCAAGTCATCCGCTAAAATTCCGCATTTTTTAGCAGATGTAGGGGAAATTAATAGCACACTAGAAACAGTCAGCAGTACTGATTTAGAATTTGATGATAATCAATTCGTGCCTGAAAATAGTCAATTAGTATTAGAGCAACAATATCGTTCCTCTTCCTACAGTCTTCTTGGGGCTCTTTTACGTTCTGCACCTAATCAAAATTTGTTGGATATATTGTCGGAACTCGTTTCAGAAGGTGATAGCAGAGAAGATGATGCTCTTTTGCTGTCTATGTCCACTTTAAGTATGTCATCAAAATTAATTTCTCCTGAATCAATTGAAGATGAATATCATCAGCTGTTTATTGGCTTGGGCAAAGGTGAGGTTGTTCCTTATGGGTCATGGTATTTAACTGGGTTTTTAATGGAAAAGCCTTTGAGTGATTTACGTCACGACCTTTCAATACTTGGTTTTGAACGAAATGAAAACGTTTGTGAGCCAGAAGATCATGCGGCTGCTTTATGTGAAGTGTTTTCGCTTCTGATTAGTGAGGGTAACACCCTCGATCAACAATATCAGTTCTATAAAACCCATATGGAACCTTGGATTGGTCTTTTTTTAAATGATTTAATTGAGGCTAAGTCAGCCGTTTATTATAAATCAGTTGGGCGCTTTGGTAGTGCTTTTATAGCATTTGAAAGTGAATATTTTTCAATGCAAACGTAGTTTTAACCATAATAATAAAGTAGTTAATTTTAGAAGCTAAATATTCCATTAATATATTATGAAAAAGAGGAGAAGTTAATGAAACAGATAACTGAGAAGAATGAGCAGGGATTGTCAGACAAAGACAGAAGAGCTTTTGTAACTAAGACAACTGTCATTGGTGCGAGCATAGCAGGAGCAGTAGTTTTACCAGGTGTTGCTGTTGCCAGTGCAAATGAACTGAAAGTGGAATCAAAGAAGCAGCAAAAAGGCTACCAGTTGACGGATCATGTTGCTGATTATTATCAATCGGCTTCTAATTAAGTGGGGGTGTTATGAGTAAATTAACCAGAAAAACGAGCCAAGTGGTGGCAGCACCTGGCAATCTTCGGGCCAATAATATTTGTCAACCGATTGATAAGTCTTCATCTGTTGCGAACGCCGTTAGTAGAAGAAGCTTTTTAAAACGATCAGGCCTAATGGCCGGTGGTGCTGCACTAGCATCAAGTGTTAGTCCAGTGATGATGAAAAAAGCTCAGGCTAGTAATTCTTCTCTAGGTGATATTAAGGAAGTAAAAACAGTTTGTACTCACTGCTCTGTAGGTTGTGGCATTATTGCTGAAGTCCAAAATGGTGTTTGGACTGGACAAGAGCCTGCTTTTGATCATCCGTTCAATAAAGGCGCTCATTGCGCCAAGGGTGCTGCGATTCGTGAGCATGGGCATGGTGAAAAACGTCTGAAATACCCGACTAAGCTAGTTGATGGTAAATGGAAAAAAGTATCTTGGGATGAAGCCATTAGTGATATCGGTGACCAGTTACTTGACATTAGAGAAAAGAACAGCCCTGATTCAGTTTATTGGTTAGGTAGTGCTAAGCATAGTAATGAGCAAGCTTACCTATTTCGTAAAATGGCCGCTATGTGGGGAACTAACAACGTAGACCATCAGGCCAGAATATGTCACTCAACCACGGTTGCAGGTGTAGCAAACACTTGGGGCTATGGTGCGATGACCAATTCTTATAACGATATGCACAACTCGAAAGCTATCTTAATGATTGGCTCTAATCCGGCTGAGGCTCATCCCGTTGCCTTGCAGCATATTTTTAAAGCTAAAGAAGAAAATAATGCTCCGATTATTGTAATAGATCCGCGTTTTACTCGAACAGCAGCCCACGCTGACCATTTCTTACAAATTCGACCCGGTACTGACGTCCCGGTCATCTGGGGTATGTTGTGGCATATTTTCCAAAATGGTTGGGAGGATAAAGAATTTATTCGTCAACGCGTTTATGGTGTCGAAGAAATTCGCCAAGAAGTAGCAAAATGGACACCTGACGAAGTCGAACGTGTTACGGGCGTTTCTGAATCACGTGTTTATGGTGCAGCCAAAGCAATGGCTGATAATCGTCCAAGCACCTTCGTTTGGTGTATGGGTGGCACTCAACACACCATTGGTAATAACAATACACGCGCTTATTGTGTTTTCCAGTTAGTTCTTGGCAACATGGGCGTACCCGGTGGTGGAACCAATATTTTCCGTGGCCATGACAACGTTCAAGGTGCGACTGATCTAGGTGTTCTATCGAACACACTGCCTGGTTATTACGGCTTAAAGCCGGGTTCATGGAAGCATTGGGCTAAAGTATGGGACTTGGATTATGAATGGGTGAAGAGCCGCTTTGACAAGGGTAGCTACGAGCAAAGCAAAGGTAAAGATGCCCATGTTATGAACACCAAAGGCATTCCAGTTTCACGTTGGATTGATGGTGTTTTAGAAGACAAAGAGAATATTGCTCAAAAAGACAACGTTAAGGCAATGATCTTTTGGGGCCATGCGCCTAACAGCCAAACCCGTGGCGCAGAAATGAAAAAAGCCATGGAAAAGCTCGACTTACTTGTCATTGTTGATCCTTACCCAACAGCGTCGGCCATTATGCATGACCGTAAAAATGGCGTGTATTTATTGCCAGCAGCGACACAAATGGAAACTTATGGTTCTGTAACTGCTTCTAATCGATCTTTTCAATGGCGTTCCAAGGTTATTGAGCCATTGTTTGAATCTTTACCTGACCATACCATTATGTATAAGTTGTCAAAAAAGCTTGGCTTTTCTGAAGAGCTTTTTAAACATATCGAAGTCAAAGGCGAAGAGCCTTATGTTGAAGATGTTTTACGTGAAATAAATAGCGGAATGTGGACTATTGGGTATACCGGGCAAAGCCCTGAAAGACTCAAAATGCACCAAGAAAATTGGGGCACTTTTGATTACACTTCCCTTAAAGCAGAGGGTGGGCCTGCCGATGGTGATTTCTACGGATTACCTTGGCCAGCTTGGGGAACACCTGAAATGAAGCACCCAGGTACTCCAAACCTTTACAATCCAGCGCTTTCTATTGCTGAAGGTGGTTTGACGTTCCGTGCTAGATTCGGTGTTGAGCGTAATGGCGATAATTTACTTGCAGAAGGTTCGTATAGTAAAGGATCCGAAATCAAAGATGGTTATCCTGAATTTAGTCACACTATGCTGAAAAAACTAGGCTGGTGGGACGATTTAACTGCTGATGAAAAAAAGCAGGCTGAAGGAAAGAATTGGAAGACTGACCTTTCTGGTGGTATTCAACGGGTTGCTATTAAACACGGTTGTGCACCATTTGGAAATGCAAAGGCCCGAGCCGTTGTATGGACCTTCCCTGATCCTGTTCCAATTCATCGTGAACCGCTTTATACCTCACGACGTGACTTGGTTGAGAAATATCCAACCTACGAAGATCGGAAGTCTTTCTGGCGTTTACCAACTCGATATAAGTCAATACAAGCCAAAGACTATTCAGGCGACTATCCTATTATCCTAACGTCTGGCCGATTGGTTGAATACGAAGGCGGTGGTGACGAGTCTCGTTCGAATCGTTGGTTAGCTGAATTACAGCAAGACATGTTTGTCGAGATGCACCCAAGAGATGCCAACAATGCAGGCGTAAAAGATGGCGACGATGTATGGCTTGAAGGAGCTGAGGGCTCGAGAGTCAAAGTCAAAGCTCTTGTTACAAGACGAGTCAGTTCTGGTGTTGCTTTTATGCCATTTCATTTCTCTGGTCATATGCAAGGTGTTGATATGACAGGAAATTTTCCTGAAGGTACAGCGCCCTATATAGCAGGTGAAGCAGCCAATACAGCCATGACCTACGGTTATGATTCGGTAACTCAAATGCAAGAAACCAAATGCAGCCTTTGCCGCATTACTAAAGTTTAGGAGAGGATTTTAAAATGGCTAGAATG
>Ga0302131_1001922_pt1 | contig 11074 bp, 6 predicted proteins | sample CB9_20m_MG_FD_203105 | JGI IMG/M metagenome (GOLD analysis project Ga0302131, IMG submission 203105) | Marine microbial communities from Western Arctic Ocean, Canada - CB9_20m | ecosystem: Environmental > Aquatic > Marine > Oceanic | place: Canada: Western Arctic Ocean | collected 2017-09-19
AAGTCAGAGTTAACAAGAGCTAAAACTGATTATAGTTTTCGATAAATATATTTAGTCAATAATGTACTTAAAGTCACTCTACTTATATTTGTATATCACACAAATGGTAAAGACAACTACTCCCTCCGTTGATTTGTCCGTTGGCATTGATTCCACCACCACTGTTATTGAGAAAAAGCTAAAGAAGAAGCCCGTGAAGGCAGAGAAGGATGTTTCTGCATCGGTTACAGAGACAGTTGGTGTGCTAAATCAGTTGGTAGGCGATGCTTCCGTTCCTTCAGTCGTGGTGACTGCTTCTGACAGAAGTGACCTTTCGGTCGATTTGAACGAAGAGATCGCAGAGCTTCTTAAGAACCTACAGTCTCGTTCCGCTCTTGACGCCGCCATCAAGATGAATGCAAAGTCGATTGAAAAGAAAGTTGCCAAGCTGACAAAGCTCATGGAGAAGAGCACGAAAAAGAGAAAGACGAGCCAGAACAAGGTTTCTGGATTTGAGAAGCCTACTGCAATCAGCGACGAGCTCGCCAAGTTTGTCGGTGAACCAGTTGGTACTATGCTTGCTCGAACTGCAGTAAGCAAGAAAATTCACGAGTACGTGAAGTCTAATAACCTACAGAATCCCGCAAACCGTCGGATTATTATTCCGGATGCCAAGCTAAAAAAGCTTCTTAAGACATCTGGAACGGATGAACTGAGCTATTTCAACCTTCAAAAGTTCTTGAAGGTCCACTTTAAGAAGGAAGTCAAGGTCTAAAGTAGGTAGAATAGACTATGTAATTTTCTTAAAATAATAAAAAATGGTCATGATATCAGGTACATTAAAACTTAATAATAACAATATTATTATTAAATCTATATGAACATTATATCGATAGTTAATACATATATATTGCTCATGTCTGCATTACAACGACGACCAATTAAATGCAGTTTATGTGAGAAAACCGGGCATAACATTCGAAGTTGTTCGTTATTCGATACGGCCAAAAGAGATGTACTGTTTCATTACATGACCTGGTTACATCAGTCTATTACTGGTTTTTCTAACCGATGGATAGATTTTACGGAGGAAATATCACCGGAAAACCTTGAACTCCTAAGGAATGCAGCTTCAATAACAGTTATTTTGAAAACGCCTCTACCTTGCCTGAATAACATAGATGATTTATCTTTGAAAAGCTTAATCTATGGATTCAAAATGAATAATACAGGTACGAGACAGAAGAAAATAGAACTATTACATTATATTTTTATCGGAGAAGCAGATAAAGCATGGCTAAAATCGAACAATATTCCTAAGGTAGTCCCCTATTTAATCAACAGTTCTAATCATATTGTCGAGTTAGAATATGCGAATGCCCAATTGTTTAATTTTTCCGACTTATTGACTGATGACTTTCAATATTTGATTACGCACGACGACTTTTTTCGTCAAGAAAAAATACGCACACTTTACAACGCCAACTTTCACCAGGTCAGATTTTTTAACAAGGATATACATAGATACGACCGCCACATCCGCGACACGAAAAGACAAATGTTGAGATTACAAGGCGACCTGCACAGACTAGAGCACAACAAAGAAGAAATCAACCGGAAACGAACAATAACTATGATTGACCTAACATTATTTCCTCCTAATCTATCAAGGCCGCAAATAGAATTTATGGAGAAGACTATTACCCACTCTATTGAATGCGCCATCTGCTACGAAAACATAAAAGCGAAAAACGTTACCAGTTTAAATTGCGAACATTCGTTCTGTATACATTGTACATTGAATACAGTACTCACTCAATACAACTCGAAAGATCACAAATTAGAATGTAAATGTCCGATTTGCCGCGAAAAAATCAAAACTATTTTTGGCAATTCTGAAAAACTAAAAGACCGATTACAACATCAAATACACTCAAGTAAAATTAATGCGGATATCTCAGATTTGATTGGTTAGTAACCAGCATTATCAAATTCTTCGCTCCACTTCACCGGCTTTCGAGTAATTGGCTTTGACGGATCAGAATTCTCAAATGGAACATTTAACGCGTAATTATTAAAAATGTGTGGTTTGAGGTCGTTGAAGTATTCGATAGATAAAACAGTTTTCGACGCCACGAATTCGTTCGCCGCGATTTGATAGTCTTGCTCGTTAATATTCAAATATTGCTCTGGATAAAACATGAATAAATGAACTCTCCGATGTCTCAATAATTCATCTGCTAATCGAGTATAGTATATTGATTCGTTTTCTTCTCCTGTTAATAAATGCTGGTGTGGAATCAATAATTCACCACTTGTTTTACCGGCTTCGGTCAAACAATACGATTTATTTTCTGAGATATTTTCACATGTAAATATTTCATGTATACTTAGTAACACATCTTCGCTATACTCGTGAAAAGATACATGATTTTTTCCCATTCTCCTTAAATAACTTTGCATTTTCTCCCCCTTTTTTACCAACGACATATTTTTGTGTTGTATAAGGTTGTGCATTTTTTTCACTACCTTGCGGTTATTGTATAACTGAATTAATATACGCATAGTTGTACGGAATGAATTGAAAAACTGATTCTCTAAGTAAATAAACTTAACGTTTTTATTCATGATATTGTCTTCTACGTCTTTCGGGTTCATTATTTCTTTTTCCGCTAAGATATAATTGGAAGATTTCATCTCCTGGAATTCCTTTTCCACATTTTGTATAGGTGGACTAATTTGCACAAATTGGTTTGTAATTGTTAGTAATCCTACGATCATTTCGTCTTCAACAATGCGAAATTTCGGTTTACAGGGTATCTTCTTTTCCGAAGCGATGTATATATGCTTTAAAAAATCAACAGTAGAATGATAGTCGTTCCATAATGAACCGTCGTCCAACCATTTCAGATTCGTGAGTTCATTGACTTTATCGTCCGTCGACGGAAAACACGGCAGATAGAACTGTTTTTTTTTATATGGGACCATAAGCGCAATTATCTTTCCTTGGAAATTAACAACCCGATGTTTTGGAGTAAGGTCTAATTTGTCTTTGAGTAAAAGGAATGATTTAATGGACAATATGTTTGTTTCGAATTTATATGTGGTAGATTTGCTGGAAAAGGGGAGACATTGAGATTCAGTGAGGGTTTGAACCATACTTAATATAGTAGACATGTCACCGATATTATTCGCTTTTGAAAAATATTTCAGGTACATCGCTATATTTGTCTTTGAATTTCGAGTCACTTGATATATTGGCTCATAAATGTTTCCAGATTTAAGTAGCAATATAGTCGGCCTTTTGTCATCGAATAGGGGGCTCTGATAATGATTCGTAGGACATATTAGATCCACCTTATTGGTAATATCGTCTTGCGTCATTTCCAAAATCATTAAATTCACTCCAGAAGTAAAAAAGTGCGGATTCGGTTTTACTACGTAGTCCCATAAAAAAGTATGGTCTATTTTTACGGTGGGGTTTGTGAGGTAGTCCAGAAACGTTTCGTACGATAGTATACAATGTTCTAAAAAGTTTATTTGACTTTCTTCGCGTTTGTCAATGTTCTCGTACAGTTTTTGGTCCATATAATCCTTAAAATCTATTTCTGTTCCTTTTTTCTTTTTATTAGCAAACTGAGAGACGAGAGTTCCATTTTGCAGTTGAACAAAAACGTCCAAAGTCAAACCATCTGCGATTTGCTCGCGAAATTCTGTTAAGGTCATTGTTTTCTTAATATTTCTCTCAAAACAATATACATCTGCAATACAAGCTAAAAACGATTGGTCGTTATTCGGTGTATTTTCAACGCCATATCTTAGTAGTACGGGACAGTCCTTTTTCACTGTTCTAAATTCGGCTTGATCTACACATGTATTCGAATCTACGTTTAAGAATTGTTGGATCGGTAGAGGTAAAAAACCGTGTCGACCAGGAGTCAATGTCTCTAATTTATTATATCCTAAAACGTACATTTGTTTCGCTTCTTTTTCTTTTTCCCCCATTTTTTTGTTGTCCACGTCATACACTTCTGGGTTACATTGTTTCGCTCGAACTTCGTCCCACTCTTGAAAACAGCAAGGGTAACAAACGTCTTGCCCTTTAGGGTTTTTCTTTTTTACGAAGCTTGGGTTTCCGCGAAATCTGGCCTTTGCGTAGTCTCGGCTATATACATATTCGTTTTCCTTCGGAACATCTGGATTCGTAATTATCGTTCCACATACGCGATTGTCTACATCTTCTTGTGTCAATGGACCTTCCTGTCCAGGTTTCGTGCACCAATAACGCGGACAAATGTAATGCAAAGCTTCGTTGTTTGCATCTTTCCCATATTCAAGAGATGTTTGATATGGTTTTATTCCGTTCTTATATTTTGCTTCGTAAAGCTTCTTCTCCTTATCTGTAATTATGACAGGCTGTCTTTTTTGGCTTTCATTACAAACTTTCGTGTATCCTTCCCACGTTGCGTATAGTTTTGGGTCTTTTCCTTTTATTCGATTCGTCAAGTAAGTTCGAATCGTTTCTTTTTTTCCGCCGGTAAATGAAAAATTTGATTCCTCCGAGTCTTCCTGCTTTTTTTCTCTGTCTTCTCCCACCATACTACTTGATTCTTTGATAACGTTGCCTGAGTCTTGCCCTTCTTCTACACTTATGGGAGAGGCCTGAGGCGATACTTTTTCCTTTTCGGATTTTTCCATTTCAGAATTTTCCATTTCAGATTTTTCCATTTCAGATTTTTCCATTTCAGATTTTTCCATTTCAGATTTTTCCATTTCAGATTTTTCTATTTCCTCGTTATCATCCAGAAGTGCCATATAGTCATCCAAGTCGTCGTTGTCATCGTCATCATTGTCATCATCGTTATAATCTTGATCATATTTTATCACTTCCTTGTCCAAAAACAACTTCGGTTCAACCATATCCTTTTTTTCAAGAGAAATTTCCGATATTTCGATTTTTGCACCGGCTTCATTCCAAATTGCCAGCCATTTCGCAGAGACAGTTTCGGGAAATTGAGACAACCACAAAATACTGTCGATGTATTTTTCAATCAGCAAAACATACTCAAGTCTTTCTATTTTCGTAATTTCTACTGTGCAACCGCTACCGAACATTGCGTTCAGAAAAACAATTGGAAAACCGGCATTGGCCAACGACTCTGTTTTCCTATTTATAAATCGTCCATGAATTGTCCTATATTTTTGGGCGTAAGACACTAACAGTTTTCGTATTTCGCCAGAACTATATTGTGGAAACCGTTTTCTTAGTTGTTTTTCAATAACTTCTTGTTCCTGTGTTATTTTCAACAACTGAGAGATAAACTCCTCTTCTTCATTCATAGCCTGAAAATACTCTATCCGTCTGTATCTGTACCGGAATTCTTTTTGGTCTGCTTGAGCAGGTTCTATTGCAAATAAGCTGGATAAGCATTTCAGATGCGAGTTTAAATTCAATTGTTTCGTCAGTTCTAACGAACATGAATAGCTCAACTTTGACACAGTTAAATACGGATCTAACAATGAATCAAAAGTGTGTATACTGTATCCTGATTGGATCAAATAGTTGTTAATACTCTCAAATACAGTTGTGGTTTTTTCTTTTAACCATTTTTCAAATTCCCTATATTCCAAAGGCGGGTCTAATTTACCGTTTAGATGTATAGTCCCATTTTGGTCGAGTACAATTTGAATAAATTCATCATTCTTTGGAGCACCGCATGAAACATACAATATTAGGTGGGGCTTACTTCCATGCCGTTCTTTTTGAATATCCATAATTACATTTTTTGTTAAAAAAGGGATCTTATTTCCATTTTGGGCTTCCTCTTCGTAGTAAACCCTAAGAACCTGATCTTGTTTGGACCCGCTATAATATCCCATATAAGGCACCGCTTTCGTGGCGTGAATGTTTTTAAAGATGGATTCTAAAGGCACTCTAAGACTTGACTGGAAAAATCTACTGTTTTCAATATTGAATGCAAACAAATTTATTCCTTTTTTCTTATACGGGAACGGCTGACTCGCCTCGCGAGACACACTATAAAATATATCATTCGAGGTATATCTATGGATATTTGCTGGGTCGAGTATAATTTCTTTCGTGTCCTGGTCCATTTTCCCTTTTTCGAAACGCAAATGTTCTTTTGTGGTTATTCCTTTTTTGAACAAGTGCGGAAAGTAGTATTTCGCTATATTCTCTCTTAAAATGTTATTCGCAGTGCATACATATATAGTATTTTTATGGAAACTACTTCCGTAATGGAATAAGAACTCGTTATCCAGAATAATAGGCTCTTTGTTTTCATGCAATTTCAATAGATTTATAGTGGGAAGAATATCATATGGGTTTGCTGAAAACATTTCGTCTATCGGCAAAACTCTTTTTTTCTTTTCAGTAAGAGAATATTCCATTCGAAATCCCAATGGAACCTTTTGTTTCACCATTTTTCTATCGCGAAACCAAGGAATCTCCAAAATTTCTTCATATGTAACCTCAGCTTTGTCGTTCTGACGTATCACGTTTAAAACCGACACTAACTCGTCTTCTTCCTCGTCTTCAGATTTTTCGGTTACGGAAAAGTTCATTAGTAATTGACAAAAATACTCTTTCGTTAACGAGACCGTTTCGTTCTTCGTTATTTGTTTATACCAATTCAATAATATAAACGGCTTTTCTACAACAATAAACAGATACATCTCGTCAATACTCACGTCGGTTTTTATTGTACGAATCCCGTACAATATTTTTTGTTTTATAAGACGCACTGAATCATCCGAATAGATTGATATTTTATTCTTTTCGTCGGGGAATAAAAAAATGTCGGATGGGTCTCCCTTCTCGTCAAGGAAACAAATTTTACATGTATCTGTCATTTGAAATAATTGTATATAATATAAAATAAAAATAAAATTACGATTACGATTTTAATGAATATCTGACAATCGAATTCGCAGTTATATTTCCGGCAATCTGAAACGACCCGGCAATATAAAGTGATTTATTGTCTACGGACATAACTTTACAATTTCCGTTTAAACCGACGTTATCAGCCCCGTTATCTTCTTTCGGTGTTTTCTTATTAGGTGAATTGTTTTCTAAACAATACCACTTCGATTCTTTCAGGTCATATCGTGCGATATGATTCAGCTGGATGTTGTTTTCAAAAGAGTGCGTAAATGTTCCACCCACGTATACACACTCGCTATTCCCGTCGTAAAAAATAGAATGAACTATATTATTCAATCCACCGTCCATGTCCTTCCATGAATTATTTTCGATATCGTATTCTGCTATATGATTTGCATTTATAGAAGCGTCGATTGTTCCGACACTTGTGAATGTTCCTCCTACATATAATTTATTTTTCATACTGTCATATGTGATTGCATTACAATATCCTTGTAAACCACCGCATAATGAATACCATTTCTCATTTTTCAAATTATAGCGTGCTACATACGACACGTAAATATCGTCGTTACCGGCGTGGGTAAATAGCCCACCGAAATATAAATCATCTTCCGAGGGTTTTAAGACGATTCGGCAAGGGCCATTCACGCTTCCTCCCTTTAAGGATTGCCACTCATCGTTTTCTATGTCATACATGGCCACATACTTAATTATTTTAGCACCAGATTGGGTAAACGTCCCGCATGCATACAACTTTCTACTTTTATTGTCGAATATTATAGAGGAGCAATCTCGATTTAATCCCTCGCCCAATGCATGCCATTTATTTTCTTTCACATTATAAGCCGCCACATTATTCGCATTGACCTCGCACTCTCCTTTACCGACTTTCGAGAAAACACCGCCTACATACACGATTTCATTTTCCTCATCTACGGCAATCGCGGTGGCAACTTCTGGAATTCCTTCACCGACATGTTTCCATATTTTTTCCGTCAAATCATACACAGCGATATTTTTCATGGGGATACGATTCACAAACTTAAAACTCCCCACAATGTAAATTTTTCGATTGTTTTTGTCCAGGAAAAGATCAATAACATTTCCAGTTTCAATACCATTACCGAATCGATTCCATCTGCGGTCTCCTATTTTCAGTAACTCGTTTTCAAAAAGGAAACTCTTATTTTCTTCTCCGTTATATACAGAACCCATTTCTACGATTGCTTCATCTTCACCATTGTACACATTCGGTTCGTTGGAATACATCGGATTATAAATACTTCGCTTCGCTTCATTATCAGTAAAATGACTGTTTTCCTGTCTCTCAATATCATATATATCGTCCGCTTCAAAATTAACTGACACACCATCGTTTTTGATTGTATCTGTATGTTGTGATTGATCGTACCTCATCACCCGGTGGATAATCCGTGCCACAGATGGTTGTATAATTTCTTCAAATCGGGTCTTGGGTTCATCGTCTTCTGCTGTGTTGATTTCGTCATTTTCTCCTCGTTCTATCATTTTGGTGACATACTGCTCCACTAAAAACTCCATATTTAGTGCGTACATTTTCCCGTCGATTTCCTGCAATAGTTCTTTTTTTGTCGCGTCGATAAAGTCAACAACCTCTGCTTTAGTAACAAATTCTTTAGTATTTAGTTCCAACACCTCGGAAATGATAGCCGCATAATTTTCTTTCCTTTCTTCGATCAAGTCTATCACTTCTATTTTGGTAACATATTCTTCTTTCCTTTCTTCGATCAAGTCTATCACTTCTATTTTGGTAACATATTCTTCTTTCCTTTCTTCGATCAAGTCTATCACTTCTATTTTGGTAGCATATTCTTTTTCTTCTTTTTCTTTTATTTCTTCGATCAAGTCTTTCACTTCTATTTTGGTAACATATTCTTCTTTCCTTTCTTCGATCAAGTCTATAACTTCTATTTTGGTAACATATTCTTTTTCTTCTTTTTCTTTTATTTCTTCGATCAAGTCTTTCACTTCTATTTTGGTAACATATTCTTTCTCTTTTATTTCTTTGATTAATTCAATCACCTCTGTTTTCGTAACGTACTCCTCTTTCGTTTTTGGGGCAGTCACTTCGGAAGTTAACGCGCGTGAAACCTCTTTTAAACTCAAATGATTTTCCTTCGACTTTTGGATTTCTAAGTATTTTTGAACGAACTTATTGGTTTCAAACATTGATGTTTTATCAACGACGGGCACTATTTTTTCAAGGGGGAAATAGACAATCTGGGGGCTGTCTGAGTCTCTCAGATTACTTTCAAATACCACTTCTGTATCCTTTGTTTTCAACGCGGGAAATGGTACCTGCATTGTTCCAGAAGGAAGAACGGAGACGAATTTATGGTTTGGAGACAATGGAGATACGAATTTATGGTTTGGAAGCAATGGAGATATGAATTTATGGTTTGGAAGCAATGGAGATACGAATTTATGGTTTGAAATCGTTTTGACGACCCGTTCTTTTTCTGGTTTTGTGATGTTTAATAAATTAGTGGACCTGTCGAATACTTTGATTTTTAAATTAGTGGACCTGGATGAAACGGGGTTCATGTCGAATACGACGTTGTTAAGTAGAGTATTGCCTGTGTTCAATGTATTATTCGAATTTTTAGAAATGTTCGAGGCAGTTGTTCTTTTAATATCCGGTGGTTGCATTTCATTGAAGTTCAAATTTTTTTTGGTATGGGTTGTTCCTTCAATGGAATTTTGTGAAAAACGCATTATACAATATAAAGATATTTTCAAAATATTACATATTGAAATAAGGATTGTCGTGAATGTCCATTGAACAATACCGGCCCGGCGTTTTGCTGTAATCTTTAGGTTCGTGTATATTTGATTCTTTCGCTTTCTCTAAAAGAAATTTAAAATTCTCCCAAAATTCCGTTTTGTGACCAATCGATTTCGTACAAACATGCGCGAGTTCATGTATAGCTACAAATGTGAGGGTGTGTTCGTCGATAAGCTCATTTTCGCCATTTACTTTCTTTGGGCTTAAACAGAACGCAATTTTTTCACCCTTGTTTTCACTATACGCGGTGAACGAACTCGTTGGTAATGTCTCCATTATTCTTTTCGGATTAAACCCAGAATTAAGCAGTTTCGACCTTTCGTCTTTAGGATACTTTTTAACCACGTATTTTACGAGTTCTTTACATTTTTGAGTGACTTTTGCTAAAAGGTCCGCCGCATCTGACAATTTCTCTCGGTCTCTTACACAATATTTATTTCCATCCACACTCGATACGATGCATTTTAATTGCATTGCATCACTGTTTTTATAATACATGTAAGCACATGTCATTACCACAAAGATGATGGTTGCATAAAATATCAGATTTTCATTCGCCCATGCCATAATATATTATAATACTATATATGTATTGAAACGAAAAAAATTGAATATAAATATATAGATTTAAAGTGGTTATGTCTCATGAGCTAAAAAAAGTTTTCATGATCGTTCCATCCATCGTACCATATTATAAAAATGAATAAAAAAGTAGCCGCTGCTGTAACGGTTTACGGCTAATAGGACATTCCAGTATTTCATTATGCATGATGAAAGTATATAAACAAAAAACGTTAGTGATGTATGAATAATGGAAAAAATAATCAGTCGTATTATAATATTGTGGATAATAATCATAGTTTTATCAATCGCCTCATTATATGATAATATGGATAATGAAACCAAAGATTTTTATACATTTGGCCCCAGTAGTAAATTAATTGTATTTGGTTTAAAAATCAACACATATTCTAAATATTACGCCATTGTTTTTTATTCCTTAATAAATAGTCTTCTGAGAACTTGTTGTCGGGATATATTGATATCATGGCAAACAAACACCGTACAAGATATAACCAAACCAAAAAGTAAAGAAATAAGTTGTTTTGCATATGAAGTATCTGTTGTCACTACTATATACATGTGGGTGGATTGGTATATTTATATGAATCTTATTTTGTCTCAGGTGGACTTATTAATAATAGAAATAACGAGTGATTTAATAATGGCTTGTATTATAACAAAATATTATCTGAATTATAAAATCAAAACAGATTATGATACAAATTTAAGTGAATGCCCGGATACAATAGTTATGAATATAATTAAGTAATTTATTATGTCGTTAGGTTCAGAAATGT
>Ga0302131_1001929_pt1 | contig 11041 bp, 8 predicted proteins | sample CB9_20m_MG_FD_203105 | JGI IMG/M metagenome (GOLD analysis project Ga0302131, IMG submission 203105) | Marine microbial communities from Western Arctic Ocean, Canada - CB9_20m | ecosystem: Environmental > Aquatic > Marine > Oceanic | place: Canada: Western Arctic Ocean | collected 2017-09-19
ATGATTTCATATCCGAGGCAACAGGCACCATTGTGGAAACAGAATGGGTGCTTTCAAATTTTAAGGTCACACTCAATATGGATTCTGCTCACATCACCTATTACAACAATGGTGTATTCAAAACCAACACTAATGAATCCATCTATTCCTACTGGATGGAGAGTGTATACATGGTTGTTGAAAACGGGGAATTAAAACTAAAATTCCTTCAATCAGATTTAATCAACAGAGAAATAACTGAGATTACACATGAATAAAATCCTAATCATCCTTAGTTTGGTTGTTCTTGCTTCTTGTGGTCCTTCTGCTGAAGAGAAACGACAAGTAGAAATGGAGCAACAACGGATAGAACAAGAAGCAAGTGAAAAATTAGCACAAGAAAAAGCAATTAGAATTGCTGCAGTCACTTGCTCCATTATGTCTGAGACACGAAATATGGATGCCGCAATTCGTGTGGAGAAAATGAACGATGCACGAGAAAAGATAGGTGGAGAACCATTTTTAAGAGGTGATGACGCAATTCAAGAGGCATTTGAATGGGGACTGTGTCAGGAATTGGTATTGAATGAAATCTATGATGAAACTCTTCAATCACTCAAAGATGCTAAAAGAGAAAGAGAAAGAATTGCGGATAGCAAACCCACAGTAAAAGAAGAGTTTCATTCGAATGGTAAATTGAAAAGTAGGATAAATTATCAACCCAAATCTGATGGAGGGGAAAAACACGGACTTCAAGAGATTTACCACGAAAACGGTCAATTAAAATCTAAAAGTTACTACAAAGACGGAAAACGAGAAGGACTTCAGGAGTCTTACTACGAAAATGGTCAATTGAAGTATAAAGAAAACCTCAGAGACGGAGAACGAGACGGACTTTATGAGAACTACTACGAGGATGGTGAATTGCGGTTTGTCATTTGCTATAAAAACGATGAATCAGTAGATAGGTCTTACTGCGAGAAATAATCAGTCATAGCTAAATACCCCATCCAGTCAAATAAGGGCTAGATCGAGGTAAGAAGTTCCACCTAAGCAGATTGTTTTAACTGGTGTTAAGTAATGTTATCCATCTGCTCTTCATAAACCAAACCAGTCACGGTGGCGTAGAACATCAAAGAGAATAATTTCTTTAGGAGGATAAAATATGGTTTTAGCGGTGGGCGCGCTCACAGTTCTAGCACTAATATTTGGACCATCTTTGTGGGTGAAGTTGGTTATGAGGAGATATTCATCGGAAATTCCTGAAATGCCCGGCACTGGGGGAGAGCTTGCAAAACACTTGATCGAGCGATTTTCTTTAAAAGATGTGAAAGTCGAAGTAACTGAGCTGGGAGATCATTATGATCCAATTGAAAAAAAAGTCAGGCTTTTGCGAGAACATTATGAGTCTAAATCGCTAACCGCAATCGCTATTGCGGCTCATGAGGTTGGACATGCGATTCAGGATCAGCAAGGTGATAAACGTCTGGCTACTAGAACAAAGATGATACCCGTTGTTGATAAGGTGGCCCGTTGGAGTGTTGCCATTATCTCTCTATCGCCAGTGATCGGTATCATTACGCGGCATCCAATGCCATTTTCTTTATTGCTTTTCCTAGGGCTTTCCGGTTTTATCGCTCGTATGATGGTTCATGCGGTGACTCTGCCGATTGAATTTGATGCAAGTTTTTCTAAAGCGCTGCCTTTGTTAAGGGAAGGGAATTACGTATCGCAGTCAAACGAAAAAGCCGTTAGTAGCATTCTTAGGGCAGCAGCCCTCACTTATGTATCAGCTGCGCTAGCCGACATTTTAAATCTTGGTCGTTGGATCGTTATACTATTAAGGCGATGAAACAAGATAGAAATCACATTCGTTGAACTAAATACCCCATCCAGTCAAATCAGGGCTAGATCGAGGTGACCCTTCGAAATAGCCTAGTTCTGATATCTATATGGCCGACTCTGGACACGACTGGGCAACCTTGCAGTACCTTGAAGCTGAGGCACTAATTGAGGCTATGGAGTCACTCCATGCTCAGGACGTACCGGCATATGGTGTACACGATAGTCTAATAGTTCCTCTGAGGCATCAGGATAAGTGCCGGAGAGCTATTACACAGGCGTGGAAGGTTAGGAGTTGGTCGATAGCGCTTGGATAGCTAACTAAAAATTCAGTTAAGAAGAGTTAATGCCTAGCCAATCTCTCAAATCCAACCAACCATCTTCTTTGTAGGCGAGATGAGGAGCTGAGGGGATATCCCGAGGTCGAAGACTGCTTTTTGCCCATGCCGTCCATTCGAGTTGGCCTTTAAGTTCTAGCCTCCTAACAAACTCACGAGCCTCTTCAAAGGGCCGCCATATAATTGTTCCGGGTTGTACATTGCCAGTTCCAAGCCAATCTCCCATCCCTTCCCAGCCAACGTCCTTATAAGTCCTACGTGGATCGGCTGGAATAGCAGTGGGCCTAAGATCAGTTTTTGACCATTCCCGCCATTCCCTTCCGCTTTGTAATTTGAGTGAGTGAGCGAATTCACGAGCCTCTTCAAAGGGTCGCCATGTAATTGTTCTGGGGTTTACATTGCCAGTTCCAAGCCAATCTCCCATCCCTTCCCAGCCAACATCCTTATAAACTTTACCTGGATCGGCTGGAATAGCAGTGGGCCTAAGATCAGTTTTTGACCATTCCCGCCATTCCTTTACGCTTTGTAATTTGAGTGAGTGAGCGAATTCACGAGCCTCTTTAAAGGATCGCCATGTAATTTTTCCGGGTGTTATATTGTCAGTTCCTAGCCAATCGCCCCATCCTAACCAGCCAACTTCCTTGTAGTATGAACCTGGTTCATCCGGAATATCCGCCGGCTTAAGCCCAGCTCTTGACCATTCTTTCCACTCTTCCTTATTTTGAAATTTAAGCGAGCAAGCGAATTCACGAGCCTCTTCAAAGCGTCTCCATATAATTGTTCCCGACTTTACGTTGCCAGCTCCTAACCAGTCTCTGAAATTAATCCACCCCTCGTCTTGATAAACAGTATGGGGAAGCGAAGGAATATCAGTAGGTCGGCCATCAGTTTTTGCCCATTCTTGCCACTTAGTTTCACTTTGTAACTTGAGTGAGCGAACAAATTTACGAGCCTCTTCAAAGGGTCTCCATATAATTGGTCCCGAACGTACTTTGCCAGTGCCTAACCAATCTCCCAAACCTATCCAACCCTCTTTTTCGTAGGCTTTATGGGGATTCTTAGGAATATCAGCAGGTCGAGCATCAGTTTTTTTCCATTCTTGCCATTCTTGCTGATTTTGCAATTTAAGCGTGTGAGCGAATTTACGAGCCTCGTTAAAGGGTCTCCATATAAGATGTCGGGTTGCTACCGAGCCAGTTCCTAACCAGTCTCCTAAATTAATCCACCCCTCGTCTTTATAGACTATGTCTGGGCTGTAAGGGATACCAGTAGGTCGAAGGCCACTTTTGGCCCAAATAGCTAATTGCCCCTGATTTTTAATCTCTAGCTTTCGGACGAATTCACGAGCCTCGTTAAAGGGTCTCCATTTCCGATTTCTATTATCTACCTTATAGGTACCCAGAAAGTCACCCCAACTTATCCAACCGACGTGCTTGTATACGATATGCGGATGTGAAGGAATATCAGCAGGACGAATACTTGACTGCCATCTTCTATATTCACGAACGTCCTTGAATTTATGCTTTTGTACGAGCTCACAACACTCTTCGAAGGGACGCCAATTAATTTTAGCGATCTTGTCCCATAACTTTGTTTCAACAGCGGATGCGAAGTCATTGAAATTAATATTCATCCCCACAGGTACATCGCCAACAATTTCCAGAGGATTACCCGTAGGTTTCTCTCCTTTATTGATAAGTCTAAAATATTCGGCAATTCGTTCATCTTGACTAGATAAAGCCGCTAGTTGTTTCGCAACAACTTTAAATTCGGTTGTACTGGCAAAGTCTTCAAATTCCATTCCATCAGGGACAACTATAGGTATGAGTATGTAACCAAATTCTTTTCCATTGTCATTATCAGGCCTCATCGCTCTGCCAGCGGCTTGCACAATATCAACAACACTCTGTTTAGGGGATGCAAATAGAACGCAATCGATGGCGGGGATATCTACTCCTTCTGTTAGACATTTAGCATTGGTCATTACAGATTTGTCCGCGGCTACAAAATCTGACATTACCTGAGATCGCTCACCCGTAGAAAGTTTACTGCTGATATGACTATATTCTGTATCTGAACTAACTACGCCCAGCGCCGATAACAGTGCTTGTTGGCTATTAAAATGCTTGGCTGATGCAATAGATCGATGAAATGAGATCGCATGCTTTGCGCCATAGGTTTGAATTACCTTTTCCAAAGCAATCCCTGCGGCTAGGCTTGCGGCATTTAAAATCTCTTGACCACCATCTTCATTGATTACAAATTTATGCTCGCCTATTAATTTATCTATTTCAGGCTTGGAGACTGCCATGGTGATGATCTTATAATCACAAACTATCTTTTGGGCGATTGCATCTTTAAAACTTAACGTATAAAAAGGTTCTCCATACACACTTTTATCATTCATCGAATAGGCTTTTTCACTTTTGCCACTACCACTGAGAATTCTCTCTGTAGCTGTCATGAAGAGTCTTTTTTTGACATTAATATTTTCTTCTTTAAGCAATGCGGTACTTCTCTTGCTCGCTCTTCCTGCAGTTTTATGAGCCTCATCAAATATACAAAAATCTATTGTGTAATTAGCATCCTTGGCTACTTCTGAAAGAATAGGACTGCTCATATAAGTCGTAAATATAATTTTCGGAGACTTAGAGTCTTTTTTTAGGAATGCTAAAATAGTATCTCTATCTGTCGTTACTGGAAGGCCAAGATCATAAATATCTTTAACGAAATCATCATTTTCATCATCTAGTTTGCCCACAGACTTATCGCTACAAATACATATCCAGTCTGGTTCAGACTTATCAGCGGTATACTCACGCGTCCACTCTTTAACTGTTTGCTTGATCAGCGAAAGACTAGGAACAGCAACGATTATGCTTTTGGCGTTTAATTGCCTAGCAATCCAATAAGCAGTGAGACTCTTCCCTGATGCACAGGGCATGATAAGCCGTCCCCGATCCGCTTCACTGTCAATAAAATGCTCTTTTGCCTTTTTGATTGCTGTCTCTTGATGATCCTTTTTAGTTCGCGGCTTGGGTCTATATGTTTTTCCTGAGGCTTGCTGTTTAATGGCCGCCCAATCGTCCTCATCCAACTCGAGCCAATAAGATAGGCCTAACTCTGTTATCTTGTTTCCCTTCTTCTCGCTCTCCAATAATTTACGTTTTCTAATAGGCTTGGCTTTCGTATGCGCCACTAACCCAAGGTGCATATTCTCACCATAGTTAAAGGCCGCAGTGCTAAAGCTAGTCAGATTTCTTTTCTGCTTTGCTCCAGTAGTATCGGATTCGTATTTCGCCTGAACAGGCCAGTACTCGCCGTCAATTGTCTTGGCAATTAAATCGATCCCATTCTCTGGAAAAGAGAGGTTTAGATGTTCAGCGAGGCCCTTTGGTAGTTTCTCAAACCTAGGCCACCAAACATTTGATAGTTTCGATGTGAATTGAGGAGCAGAGAGAAGATATAGTTGAACAAGCCGCTCAAATAGGTCCCCCTTGCCAGTTGTATCCAGTTGGATATCTTGAAAAGCCACGAACTCTTTCCATGAACTACACTGAGTTATAATTTTGTCTTGGGCTTTAATGCTCACTTTGAAACCTACCCATAGTCCTTTATTTATTGCCTAATCATAGCTGAATAGCCCATCCAGTCAAATCAGGGCTAGATCGAGGTGATTCCTCATAACGGCACATGGTTAGACCTGTCATTTGCGAAGGATTCTTTCTATAATTCCTTGGACAGTTGTAATGAGCCAATCTTCAAAATTTTCTCTCACGCTCACTTTGCTCAATATTGTTATTATGATTTTTAATGATACTATTAAGTTGTGACTTAGTTTTTGCAACACATTCATATGTGCCCTCAGTGACATAGTATTTTTCTTTACTTCCGTAGCTGCGGTAAGCGTTACAGGGGTGATTACCAGATTGTTGTATGAAATCTAGGTTATCATAATTTGAGCAGTCTGGAACGCGCTCGTATCTTTTCTTCCATATGAGATTTCCAGTTATGCGGTCTACTACGTATGCGTATGGATCGCCGGAAGTATAAGCATGGTGGAAGTCTTTGCACGCCACTCCGCCGGAAGCTTCAATCTCAATTGGTTCACCTATTTTTGTATCCACCCACAATGTTCTCACATCGTGACTTATAGCAGCACATTCCCACTCCTTAACAGTTATATTACGCATCTTTTGCTTCATGCTAGTACCAATAGCGACAAGATGTGGGCCACACTGCAAATAAAGTGATTTTTTGGGTGCGCCTGCAAAGCTACCACTTGCAAAAGCAAAAATCACAAACATAACGAGTAACAGATATTTCATCTTATCTCTCCCTTTATCATTAACTTAAGCATAACTGAATATCCCATCCAGTCAAATCAGGGCTAGATCGAGGTATTAGCTAACAATTTAAGCTGTTGGCATCTGAACCACTTTTTCACCAGTTGGATAGCAATAGGTAGTCTTGCAATCACCGAAAACCTCCGATCATGCAGGGGTTTATACTCGGCTCCTGTAAATCGTTGCCCGCCTTGACTCAAATCCAATTAGTTTTGTCGCATTTTGTCCTTGAAACCGTTCCAATGCTCAATATTTTGTATTATTTTTTGCAAGTTGTGACGCTTAAATCATTTTATGTCATTTTATGTCATTTATGTTAGTAGTGAGCCGCTGGCTCGCTTGTCTCAAATTTACGTTGGAGTGATTCATGTTAAATTGTCTATTCAAATGCTGTAATAAATACATCCTTGTTGTTTTATCGTTAAACCTTTTGGTTGCTTGCGGTGGACCCAATGATACTACTGCACCGGTCATCACCGCTGATACTACTGCACCCGCCATCACTTTGAATGGCTTATCGTCAATGACCCACGAGCAGGCTACTGAGTTTATCGATCCGGGTGCGACGGTCACCGATAATGTGGATTCTAATTTAATCGTTAGCGTAGACGGTGAGGTCAATTCAGCCGTTGCTGGGGAATATACTCTCACCTATTCCGCCAGCGACACTGCAGGTAATAGTGCGTCCGAAACCCGAGTGATCATCGTTGAAGATACTATCTCTCCAGTTGTTACGGTATTAGGTGATCTGGAAGTTTCTATTAATGAGGGTGATTCTTGGTCCGATCCAGGTGCTACAGCTATCGATACCGCTGATGGCGACGTCACTATTGTTGTCAGTGGCAATGTTGATGGCAGCTCTGCTGGTTCTTACATTCTTACCTACACAGCGACTGATGCTGCGGGTAATACTGGGAGTGCAACGAGGTCTGTAACTGTAAATGCAATTGAGTGGTCTTTAGTCTGGAGTGATGAATTTGATGAAGACACAGTAAATCCCGCTAAATGGGGATACATGTTGGGTGATGGTACTCTTTATGGCGAGACTAGAGGTTGGGGTAATAATGAGAAACAATTCTACACAGAAGATGCGGTCAATTCTGGTATTACCTTAGACTCAGAAGGTAACTCAGTTCTCTACATAGATGCTACAGCTACTCCAAATGGACCTACTGACTATGCATCAGCTAAATTAACTACCGAAGATTTATTTGAGTTCCGTTTTGGTAGAGTCGAAGCCCGTATAAAATTGCCAGAAACACAAGGAATTTGGCCTGCTTTTTGGATGTTAGGTGCCAATAAACCAGAGATAGGTTGGCCAGGTAGTGGTGAGATCGACATCATGGAAATGCTCGGTAATGCGCCACAAACAGTGTATGGCACACTCCACTACGTCAACGAAGATAATGAGCTTCGCTCAAGTGGTGATTCAAAAAGCCTTGTTCAAGGCAAATACAGCGATGACTACCACATATATGCCATCGAGTGGACACCAGAAAAAATCACTTGGTTTATAGATAATGAACAATATCATCAGGTCACTATTGCTGAGGATATGAAAGAATTTTTAAGGGAGCACTACTTTATCCTCAATTTAGCAGTTGGTGGTTATTGGCCTGGTTATCCGGATGAGTCAACATTACTACCACAACGTCTAGCGGTTGATTATGTGCGTGTTTACGAAGACAAAATGTTGGTTGCACCTGAGGCGCCAAACCTGGATGTTCAAGAAGAAACCATGGGGCTAGATGGTTCCGTTGCTTTGGCAGCTATCAATTCTTCATTTGCGCTCTTTCAAAATCTCAAGATTGTCCTTTATGGTCCCGGCAGTCCAGATACTTCGTTGTCTACAGTAAGTGCGGAAGGAGCGACAAGTATTCTTGCATCTTTTCCTGGTGATAATTGGGGTGGTCTATATTTCGAGCTGGATGATCTAGTTGATGCTAGCGACTACCAATCAGGTAATTTGGTAGTTATGTTAGACGTTCCAGAGGAAATTGCAGACTTAGAAGTCAAGTTGGAGGGTGCAGCTGGGGCTGGAAGTCTAAATTTGCTTGATTACACCCCAGAACCCGTAGATTCTGTTTATCAAAAATATACTATTCCACTGGCTGATTTTGCAGCCGCAGGGTTAACCTTTAACGATTTGAAAATACCCTTCGCTTTGTGGAACCCCAAGGATTCCAATGGTAATAATGTGGGAGGGAATGTATTAATTGATAATATTTATTTTGAGCATGCAGATTAAAGGCATAGATTGAAGTATTAAAATGAAACGGTTATGGCTTAAGCCTTTTGAGTCAAGGGACCACTCGCAGTTAAGAATATAGCTGTAAGTAAAAGTAATCGTTTCATAATTAACTCCCTTTATTGATTTCCTAATCATAGCTGAATACCCCATCCAGTCAAATCAGGGCTAGAGCGAGGTAATAAGTTATTGAGCTGAAACGTCACTTTCCTCAGCAAAAATCGCGGCCACATAACTATGGAATGGTTCTGCGTATGCTAAGTGGTAGTCCTTCCAAAATTTTGCATATCCAGCTTTAGATTGAATTTCATTTCGGTAGTAGGCATCTGAACCCAGCCATAATTGAGGGGGTATAGAGTTGTCTAAGTGCTGGTAATACAGATACTCCCACCCATTGATTTCCATTAGAGCGTAATGGTTGCAGCGTGCTAACACTGCAGGCGAAAGGTCATCGTCGCCAGCTTGACATCGGACAATCAGAGTACTTAACTCAGGATTTTGGATCATCATGGCTCCCGGCCCCTGTGCCAGCGTTAAAGCATTATAATGTGCTTGGCTACGCAGTAAACGGTTACTGTCTGACACCTGCATTGCAAGATAAACTAAGGAGATAATAATCGCGATGCCACCGATAAACTCCCCGATGTGGGCTAAGCCTTGAAGGGAAATTTTGTTGTTTCGCATTAGAGTTCCATTTCTTTGTTGTTTGAGTCATCATCACATATTAAAAACTGAATACCCCATCCAGTCAAATCAGGACTAGATCGCGATTCCACCTATGCAGATTGTTGTCGACTCTAGGGCTAATTGAACAAATCTTCCTTGTTTTTAGCTTCCTCTCGCGTGGCTTTTTCCAGATTCGAGTCTAAGTCTTTCAGCAAGTATTTTAGCTCGCGCAAATTCAGTAGAACCGTAACTGAGTTGACTTTAGTGTGTACAAAAGCATCTCCACTTTCCATCCCATGTAGTGTGAAAAAACTACCTATATGCTTTTTAATATCGGCTTTTACTTCTTTATTTAAAGTCACCCACCTAATACTCTTTTGAAGATGGGTTTTCAGCTCCTCCAAATCTGAAATTACATGCATATCTGTTTTAAGGTACTCGTCCTGACACTCAATATAAGTTGAACCTTCATCAAGATACAGAGAAACGCGAGTACCGTAGGGAAACATATCTGTAGAAACTTCCACAATAGTACTCTTTCCAAAACTCGGCAATGACAATGAAAATAAAAATAAAGATAAAAGTAATCGTTTCATATCTATCCTACTTACACTTCTCGAGACTTATCTCAGAACCATCTTTAAAGCATTTTTTCGAAGTTAGATTTCCGTCATAGTCATAGTATTCTGAGATACCTTCTTTCTTCCCATTTTGATAGGGCGCTTTAAACATCATTTGCCCATTTTTGTAGAATCTCTCAACATTTCCGTTTAACGAAGAACCTTTATTAGGTCGAATCATAGATATTTGCCCGTTGGTATGTAGAGAGACCTCCTTCCCTTCAGATAGTAGCTTTTTAACAAGCTCCTTAATTTTCGCGCCAGCCGCCAATGCGAGTTCTGACTCTATTCTAGCGGTCTCTTCTCGCTTTTCTCTGGCTATTCTAGCGGGCTCTTCTCGCTTTTCTCTGGCGATTCTAGCGGACTCTTCTCGCTTTTCTCTTTCTTCTTCCTCTGCTTTAAGCCTAGCAAGCTCGATTTCGAGTGCCGCAGTTAATTTGTCAATGTAATCATGGTCATTTAAGACTAATTCTCTGCATAAGCCGTACTTAAATGATTGCTTGATCGCATCATCTGACCCAAGAAAGGAATCTTCTCCCATCTTCTCGCGCGCGGCATTGATTTCTTTTATCCTAACAGCACCATCCATATTCCTAGACTCACCCATAATGTTGCAGGTGATGATGGCTATCTCTTCTTTCTCTTTTTGCGAAGGGCCACAAGCAGTTAAGAGTATCGCTGTAAGTAAAAGTAATCGTTTCATGAGTAACTCCGTTTATTGAACCCTAATCATAACCAAATACCCCATCCAGTCAAATCAGGGCTAGATCGAGGAGGAGGGTAGGGATAAAGCGACCAAAGGGTACAACGAAAGGTACAACGGATTAATTTAGACTACATCGATATATAATATATCATTTAAAATCAATACTTTATATACATAGAATAGAATCCCTCTCTCACCGCCATTTTTATCCGAGTAAGATCAAACAGATGCTGAAATAGCATCTATCCCCAAAACAGTTGTGGCCAACAGAAAATCATCATGTGATTCAGGCCAAG
>Ga0302131_1001933_pt1 | contig 11034 bp, 6 predicted proteins | sample CB9_20m_MG_FD_203105 | JGI IMG/M metagenome (GOLD analysis project Ga0302131, IMG submission 203105) | Marine microbial communities from Western Arctic Ocean, Canada - CB9_20m | ecosystem: Environmental > Aquatic > Marine > Oceanic | place: Canada: Western Arctic Ocean | collected 2017-09-19
CCAGTACGGTCGATATGGCTACCGTCGGATCGCAGCCTTGTTGAGAGATGCTGGTTGGCAGGTAAATGACAAACGTGTCGAACGGCTTTGGCGACGTGAGGGGCTTAAAGTGCCAATGAAACAACCGAAGAAAGGCCGGCTCTGGCTGCATGACGGGTCGTGTGTCCGCCTCCGTCCTGAGTATCGTAACCACGTCTGGTCGTATGACTTCGTACACCACAGAACAGACGACGGCAGAGCCTTTAGGACGCTCAATATCTTGGATGAACACAGCCGGGAATGCCTGGCGATCCGGGTGAAACGGAAATTGAATTCGAACGAGGTGATAGATGCTCTGACTGACCTGTTCATCCTGCGGGGTGTGCCTGCTTATATTAGGTCTGACAATGGCCCAGAGTTTATCGCCGAGGACGTCAGGGATTGGATCAAGGCGGTTGGGGCAAAAACTGCCTACATCGAACCTGGATCACCCTGGGAGAACGGGTACTGCGTGAAGCCCAAATTATCATTGAAAGATGGAGGAACCATTACAACACCAAACGACCACACAGTGCATTGGGTTACCGCCCACCTGCGCCAGAGGCCATCTTGCCCATGGACCAAAGGCCAATCATGCACTAACTTTCAAATTGGACCACTCAAGTGGGGCTGCTCAGTTCCAAAAACCCTGACGACGGACAGACCCAGGTCGAAACATGTAGAGCACTGTCTTACTGGCGCTACTCCGCCGCCTCAGAATAGCTTTCCATCAGTGGGCAGGTGCAGGTTAGGTTGCGATCCCCCCAAACGTTGTCCACACGGTTAACTGGCGGCCAATACTTGTCGACCCGGAATGCGCCCGGTGGGAAACAACCGTCCTCTCGCGTGTAAGGACGGTCCCAGTCTTTGACCAAATCCTCCATTGTGTGTGGTGCATTTTTGAGTGGGTTATTTTCTGGGTCGATATCCTGGTTTTCGATTTGCGCGATTTCAGCGCGGATGGCCAGCATCGCATCGCAGAACCGATCAAGTTCAGCCTTGTTTTCAGACTCAGTTGGCTCGACCATCAATGTTCCAGAAACAGGCCAACTCATGGTTGGCGCATGAAACCCACAATCAATAAGCCGTTTGGCGATGTCATCAACTGTCACATTGGCGCTGTCTGCAAAAGGGCGCGTGTCAATGATACATTCATGCGCAACCCGACCCGATGGACCCTTATAAAGCACATCAAATGCCCCTTCAAGCCGTTTGGCGATGTAGTTGGCGTTCAGAATGGCGACACGTGTTGCTTGTGTCAGTCCGTCGCCACCCATCATCAAACAGTATGCCCATGAGATTGGAAGCAACGATGGGGAGCCGAAGGCAGCCGCTGAAACGGCACCTTCGCCGGATGTTGGGTCCCCTGGAAGGTGTGGAACAAGGTGTTGTTTGACACCAATGGGGCCCATGCCGGGGCCACCACCACCATGTGGAATGCAGAAGGTTTTGTGAAGATTTAGGTGGCTGACATCGCCGCCCAGATCACCGGGCCGCGACAGCCCGACCATGGCATTCATATTGGCACCATCGATATAGACTTGGCCGCCGTGGTCATGGGTAATTTGGCTGACCTCGTTCACTGTTTCTTCAAAAACGCCATGGGTGGATGGATACGTAATCATGCAGCCAGCAAGGTTGTCGGAGTGCAGTTCGGCTTTGGCCCGAAAGTCCACCAGATCGATGTCACCGTTTGCTGCGGATTCGATAGGGACAACCTTCCAGCCTACCATTTGGGCAGAGGCTGGATTGGTACCGTGGGCTGACATAGGGATAAGGCAGATATTGCGATGCCCTTGGCCGTTGGCGCGGTGATAACCTGCGATGCTTAATAGCCCTGCATATTCGCCCTGCGCACCAGAATTAGGCTGCATCGAAATTGCGTCATAACCTGTCACATTACAAAGCTTGGCAGATAGGTCATCAATCATTTCGATATAACCAGCAGCCTGATCGCGCGGAATATAGGGGTGAAGCAGCGAGAACTCGTCCCATGACACCGGCATCATTTCAGCAGCCGAATTCAGCTTCATAGTACAAGACCCCAGAGGAATCATCGCCCGATCAAGGGCCAGATCACGATCAGCAAGGCGACGCATATAGCGCATCATCTCAGTCTCGGAACGGTTCATATGGAACACAGGGTGGGTGAGAAAATCTGAAGTACGGATCAATTTTTCAGGCATATTGTAATGCGGGGTATAGTCCTTGTCCGCACGCTCAACACCAAAGGCACGCCAGACAGCTTCGATAGTCTCTGATCGGGTCCGTTCGTCCAATGTAATGCCAACTTGTGTCGCGCCCACTTTGCGTAAGTTAATACCTTCTTCGACAGCCGATTTCATAACGGCAGCTTGAAGCGGGCCGACGTCAATCGTGATCGTATCAAAGAACGTGGCAGGGCGGACATCAAAACCTGCGTGTTTGAGCCCCTCTACAAGCCGTGCTGTTTTCCGGTGGATGCGTTGTGCAATAGCGCGCAGTCCTTCAGGGCCGTGGAATACCGCGTAAAAGCCGGCCATCACTGCCAGCAAAGCTTGCGCGGTACACACATTCGACGTCGCCTTTTCGCGTCGTATATGTTGCTCACGGGTTTGAAGCGACAGACGGTAGGCACGATTCCCCAGACTGTCGATTGATACGCCAACAAGGCGACCTGGCATGGAACGTGCATATTGTTGACGTGTCGACATATAGGCCGCGTGCGGACCGCCATACCCGATAGGCACACCAAATCGTTGTGTGCTGCCGACCGCGATGTCTGCGTCCATTGCGCCTGGTTCTTTCAGTAGGGTTAGGGAAAGAGGGTCTGCTGCGATGATCCCAATCGCTTTTTCTGCGTGCAACTTTGAGATTTCGGGGGTAAAATTCCGTAGATGCCCGTACGTTCCCGGAAATTGAAAGATAGCGCCGAAGACAGATGCGGCATCCAAATCATTAGGATTACCGACAGTGATCTCAATTCCAAGCGGTGCTGCGCGTGTTTTCATCACTGCAATGTTTTGTGGATGACAGTTTTCGTCGATGAAGAAACCTTTGACCTTGGTCTTGGCAACCCGTTGCGCCATCGTCATTGCCTCAGCGCAGGCTGTTGCTTCATCCAGCAACGATGCATTTGCGATTTCCAAACCAGTTAAGTCCGACACCATGGTTTGAAAGTTCAGCAACGCCTCTAAACGGCCTTGCGAAATCTCGGGCTGATAAGGCGTGTAGGCCGTGTACCATGCTGGATTTTCAAGGATGTTTCGCTGGATCGCAGGTGGGGTGACGGTGCCGTGATACCCCTGTCCAATAAGTGAGGTCAGCACTTTATTCTTAGACGCCGTAACCTTCATGTGATGCAGTAATTCTCGTTCAGACAACGGCTTGCCAAAATCAAGTGGTTTTGCCTGCCGGATTTGCGGTGGCAGCGTGTCATCAATCAAGGCATCAAGATCCTTCACCCCCACAACCTTTAACATCTCGGTCATCTCTGCTGGTGATGGGCCGATGTGACGCCGATTGGCAAAATCATAAGGCAGGTAGTCTGTAGGGGTGAAGGTCATAGTGTTCTCCGATAATCAGCCGATGAAGGCGTTGTAGGCTGCTTCGTCCATGTAACCGTCCATCTGGGACGGGTCGGATGGCTTGATTTTAAAGAACCAACCGGCACCGATAGCATCTTCATTTACCTGACTAGGATTGTCATTCAGCGCTTCGTTCACTTCGACGATTTCACCGTCAATAGGTGCCATAATGTCCGAGGCCGCCTTGACGCTTTCGATCACAACGATCTCTTCGTCCTTAACAACGGTGGTTCCGACATCGGGCAGTTCCACAAAGACGATATCGCCCAATTGTGTGGTCGCGTGTTCGGTAATCCCAACAACTACAATGGCGTCTTCTAGTCGTAGCCATTCGTGTTCTTCAGTATATTTCATGCAAGTTCTCCCTGTGTCTTTTTATTAGTTAGCGTTTAAAATTGGAGGGCACAAAAGGCAAAGCCATGACCGTAAGTGGTTGGCGCTTGCCGCGCAGCTCTCCGAAAATAGCTGTTCCTTGGGCTGTGTACTCAATTGGTACGTAGCCCATTGTGATAGGTCCACCGACGGTTGGGCCAAATCCGCCTGATGTGATGTTACCAATTGGCATTTCATCATCAAGGCCAGCAAACAGTTGAACACCCTCGCGCATTGGTGCACGTCCATCGGGTCGCAGGCCTACACGTTTTTGGGATGCACCATTGGCAAGCTCCGCCAAAATTACATCAGCGCCGGGAAACCCTCCTGATCTGTCCCCACCGGTCCGGCGTACCTTTTGGATTGCCCAATTTAGGGAGGCTTGAATCGGGGTTGTTTGTGTATCGATGTCATGACCGTAAAGGCACAACCCACCTTCAAGTCGTAGGCTGTCACGCGCACCAAGCCCGATGGGTTCAACATCTACATGGCTTAGCAGCTCAGTGGCCAAAGCAACGGCCTGATCTGAAGGGACTGAAATTTCATACCCATCTTCGCCAGTATATCCAGACCGTGACACCCAGCATTCTGCACCTGCCAAAGATATTGTTGCGACATCCATGAACCGCATATTGGCAGCCATAGGGTTTAACGCACCTAGCACACGTTCGGCGGCTGGACCTTGTAAAGCCAATAGGGCACGGTTTTGGATTTCTGATACTGTTAAGCCTGTCAAATTGCTTTTTAGGTGTGCAATGTCAGGATCCTTGCAACCTGCGTTCACAACCATGAAAACATGGTCACCGCGATTGGCCAGCATTAGATCGTCCATGATCCCGCCAGCAGCATTTGTGAAAAACCCGTAACGTTGACGGTTCTCTGCTAATCCAAGGATATCAACAGGAATCAGTTTCTCGAGCTCTAAGGCTACCGTTTCAAAATTACTTCCCTCGATGATCACTTGCCCCATGTGACTAACGTCAAACAAGCCAGCCTTTTCGCGGGTGTGTGTGTGTTCGTTCATGACCCCCATAGGGTATTGCACGGGCATAGCGTAACCGGCAAAGGGTACCATTTTGGCCCCCAGCTCAACGTGTAAATCATGGAGCGGTGTATGCAGTAGATCAGACATCGACAGCCTCCTTTAACTTGGCCGTCCAGATATTCGAGATATCATACGGCACCACATGGCCGGAAAGGCAATTGCCTTCACGTGTGATGCCCCCTCTGTCCGTTTGCCTGAGATTGTTATCCCTTCGGCGGACACAAAACATGTGCCTCTCTCCAGAGTTTTCGTACCGACGTTGGTCCGTTTGCCTGAGAGTTTCCGGGGCGGTTGCTCCTTCGGCACCAGTCAAACTGGTTCTCCCAACGTCGACTAATAAACAATGCTGCCTTGTTCTAGCTAACCAAGCAAGCGTTTTCTTAATCTCGGAGGAAACTTCCATTGGGTTGTCAGTCGTAAAGATTTCGAACTTCTACGGATCGTGAGTGACGTATCAAAGGCCAGATTGAGGCTGGGAAGGCCCGAACGCAGACACTAAATATAAATAGTAATTGTGATGGTTGAATGCTGCACTTGGTGCCCGCGGGTTGAATGGTCGCACAGTGGCTAGTGTGTCCATACGCCGCGACGGCCTGAGCTTACATTGGATTTCAAAAGCAACTCTACGCCCCAGCCAACTAAGTATTTCCACTGCCCCCTCCGGGGCCCCCTGAGAACCACAGAGAGACTCATACAGAGCCAATGAGCAATTTAGGCCGAAATGAAAGGCTTTCTTGCGTCAGCCTTGGCGCTGGCAGAACGGGCAGGGGCGGTAAAATTGTCTGCACCTCTTAGTCTGTCGATTTCCTATGATGAGGAAATTGGATGCGTTGGTATTCGCCAAATGATGCCGGAGCTGAAAGATCTTATTGGCAAACCACGCATTGTGATCGTGGGCGAGCCGTCATCAATGAAGGTTGCAACCGGTCACAAGGGTAAAGCCGCCTTTATAGTAACCTGCCACGGGCAAGCAGGGCACAGCGCCCTTGCACCACAGTTTGTAAATGCAATTCATGTCGCCGCTGCCTTTGTTTGCCAGACACGCAGGCTTCAGGAAAAGCTTACCGCAGGCATCCAAGGCGATGCCTATAATATTCCTTATTCAACGGTTCATATCGGAAAAATTATAGGTGGGCGTGCGCTTAATATCGTACAGGACAACGCACAACTCGACATGGAGCTCCGCCATCTCATTGATACATCAGCAGGCGATATCCAACATGAAATCGAGGGTATCGCGATGCATATCCGCAAGCATCACCAATCACCGTCGAACTAATCAATGCCTACCCCGGGCTGCAAAACGATCCGTCTGATGTAACTGTACTTTGGGCTACTAAATTTGCCGAAGCGATAGGATCAACGAAAGTGCCATTTGGAACAGAGGCTGGGTTTTTTGCGAACCTTGGTCTTACTACAGTTGTGATTGGACCTGGCAACATGGCGATTGACGGGCACCAACCAGACGAAGGTTTGTCTAAGATAGATTTGGTAACGTGCGATGTAATGCTGAATAATATTTTAGGAGAGCTAATAGCCTAGTCTCATGGAAGACCAAAGGCCAGTCATGCACTAACTTTTAAATTGGACCACTCAAGTGATTGGATCACTCAAGTAAGGCTGCTCAATGGTTTTAGGCATTCAGTGCGCCTCGGATGCGATGCTGTAGAAGTGGTGGCATGGTCTAGGTATATCGACGGACGTGTCGGAAATGTCCGCTATTTGTCCTGTCCGTCGGGTCATCAATTTTGTAGCAATATTTCATGCTCGTTTCCCACCTTCTCAAATATAAAGCTGAACTATGACGCTGCTCTAGTTGAGTGGCATCTATTATTGAAGGCAGTATTTTCGGTTACTCTCGTCAACCTGATGCTTGTAATCATTGGTCTGACAGCACCTATTAATTGGATTAAATCCATTTTTGAGCGTAATACAGTTATGGGTATCCGATGTTCGGTTTAGCGCGTCTCGGACATTGGGGTGTCCTTCTCCCTTAAAAGAGTTTACAAAAATGTTGGGACAACAACGCTGTCCCAGTTTGTTTTAGTCCAGATGTGCTCTTTTTTCTAGCCACCCCTAGTCAAGCTCACGAACGCCTAAATAGTAAAAAATGTGCTTTCTAATGCCATTTAGAAGACTTTGCTGGAAGCCAAAACAGTCTAGGACATTTTAGGTGTCCCCTGTTGTGGTAGTCCAGACAGTGAAAGTTATAAATGCCAGAGGGGCTCAAGAGTAAAAGAGAGATATTCTGTGCTGACTATAGCGCCCTATACACGTGATTTAGTTTTGATTGGCGGTGGACATGCCCATGCTTTGGTGTTGAAGGCTTGGGGGATGGATCCGCTGCCTGGCGCGAGGGTTACAGTGATTAATCCGGGCCCAACGGCACCATACACGGGTATGCTTCCAGGATATGTGGCAGGACATTATCGACGGGATGAATTGGAAATTGATCTTGTGCGGCTATGTCGCCATGCTGGTGCGCGGCTGATATATGATAAGGCGGTTCATATTAACCAGGCCCTACGTGAAGTGACGTTGGAAACACGTGGCCCAGTTGCTTATGATTTGGCGTCTATTGATGTGGGTATCACGGCAAAGTTGGATATTCCAGGGTTTTCAAAATATGGCATTGGTGCCAAGCCCCTGGATTTATATGCTAAGCGGTGGAGCATTTTTTTGGAGCAGGTATTACATGGGCAGGCTACCGCTGATGTAGCAGTGATTGGTGGTGGTGTTGCAGGATGTGAATTAGCGATGGCCATGGCATTTGCATTGCAGTCGGCTGGAGTATCTCCAAGGGTGACGGTGATTGAGTCTGGGCCAACAATTTCTGTTGTTGGTGACAAAGCAAAACGACTGATATTAACGGCCATGAGTGATTTGGGTGTCGTGGTCAAAACTAGCGCCAAAACTGTTAAAATTACTTCAAATCAGGTGCTTCTTGACGGTCAGGAACCTGTTGCTGCAGTGTTTTGTGTTGGTGCGGCTGGTGGATCTGCTCATAAGTGGATTTCTCAGACGAACTTGCCACAGCTAAATGGGTTTATTAAAATTGGTTCTGATCTGGGCGTTCTCGGAGATGAGGCATTATTTGCAGTTGGCGATTGTGCTTTGATGGAGGTTGAGCCGTTACCTAAGGCTGGCGTGTTTGCTGTACGTGCTGCGCCAATATTGCATCATAACATTCGTATGGCGCTGAGTGGGGGGCTGCGCAAGAAATGGCGGCCACAAAAAAACTACCTCAAGCTAATATCTCTTGGTGGGAAATCTGCAGTGGCAGAGAAATTTGGATTTAACCTGGCGGGTGCAAGCCTCTGGCGCTGGAAGGATTGGATTGATAAATCATTCATGAATAGGTTGAGTGATCTGCCAAAGATGGTGCCCCCCATTGAGACAGGTGAGCTGGCGACTGGAGTTGCAGAAATGCTTGCCACTAAACCCTTGTGTGGGGGTTGTGGCGCTAAGGTTGGACGTGGTGTTCTATCGGCAGCATTAAAGACTATAACGCAACCGAGTGATGATGTTGTGACAGGTGTGGGGGATGATGCGGCAGTACTGTGCCAGCCCAATGGCAATTATCAGGTTATTAGCACAGACCATCTGCGTGGCTTCATTGCTGATCCAGGACAAATGTCGCGGATTGCAGCTGTACATGCTTTGGGTGATGTGTGGGCCATGGGTGCGGAGCCACAAGTCGGCTTGGCGTCAATTGTTTTGCCGCAAATGTCCGCTGAACTGCAGAAAAGAACTTTGCTAGAAATTACCGAAGTTGCAACTGAGGTACTGAACGCCGCAGGTGCTCAGCTTGTAGGTGGTCATACGACGATGGGTGCAGAGCTTACTATTGGCTTCACTATGACTGGGACAAAAGATTCAATGCCATTGACCATTGCGGGTGCAAGGGATGGCGACGCGCTGATATTGACCCGACCCATTGGATCGGGCGTTATTCTGGCAGCCGATATGCTGGGGCAGGCTGGAGGTTGCAATGTTGCTGCAACACTTGCCATTATGGGGCAGCCACAGGACCGCGAGGCGACGGTATTATCAACAGTTGCTCACGCTATGACGGATGTAACAGGATTTGGATTAGCTGGGCATGTCCATGCTATATGCCAGGCTTCAGGATTGGATGCTCACCTGTTTCAGGACGCTATACCTATCTATTCAGGTGCACGAGCGTTGTCAGATCAGGGTTTATCATCGACGTTGATGCCAGAAAATCGCAAGGATACGCCTGTTGATGGTCTGTACGATGCGATGCTTTATGACCCGCAGACTGCTGGAGGATTGTTGGCTTCAGTTCCGGAGAAACAGAGTGCTGATGTTATCAAAAAACTAGTTGCACTTGGTTGTACAGGGCACGTAATTGGTCGACTGAGCAAAGGGACTGGCCGCGTGTGCCTTAGCTGAATTTAGCACTTAATTTTTCTGCAGTTAGTGCAAGCGTATTATCGTTAAGATCAGGTAAGTCGACTGAGAAAACTGGTGTGTTCTTAACTTCAGCCGACTTGTCATAGCGTGGATCATAGTGATATTTGATGAGCTCTGACGCTAATGTTTGCCAATCGTTTATTTGTGCCTGTGCATGCCACTGATCGATTCGTTCGCCTGAATGATATGGCCGCAGCTTGCTCAGAAGGTCACTAAGTGCCATTTTGTCTTGAATAAGGTTTGAATAGGCTCGGCAAAGGAAACTACTGCGTATGTCTACTGATGCGGTAATCTGGATGCGAGGTGCATTGGACATTAAAGCCCAGAGTGACGGTGGTATCAACCTCTCACCGACCTTACTGCTCTCCGCCTCAACAAAGGTGATTTTGTTGGGGTCAAGTGTAGCTAGCCTGCTGGCAATAATGGTTTCAAACATTTTTTGTGAAGGTTGAGTTATGCCCATACCACCAAATAGTGATCCCCGGTGGGCAGCAATTTCCTCGATATCAAGTACTTGTGCACCCTTTGCAACAAGTTGATGCAAAAGAGCAGTCTTAGCCGTTCCGGTGCTGCCACTGATGAGCATCAATCGGTGCGGTAGTGGGGTCTTGTATAACGTTTTAACAATCTCACGACGGTAGCTTTGGTAACCTCCCTGAAGAAGTTTCACGCGCCAGCCAACTTGATCGAGGATGGTCGAGAATGCACTTGAGCGTTGCCCGCCACGCCAACAATAGATTAATGACTGCCATGCGCCGTCTTTATCAGCAAGAGCGCCTTGGAGGTGGTTGGCAGTATTATGTGCCACCAATGCCCCACCAACTTTTCGGGCGGCGAAGGGACTGGCTTGCTTATAGATAGTACCCACCTGTGCTCTCTCAGCATCGCTGAGAACTGGCAGGTTGATCGCACCTGGAAGATGATCCTCCGCATACTCGGCAGGCGACCGGACGTCGATTATAGTATCGGCAGTGACGTTATGTATGTCAGCCATAGAAGTGAGAATTAGTGGGGTCATGGTTTGCCCTTCTATGCATTCATAAACATTTAGCTGGTTTGGCGCAGAGATCCAAGCTTCTAAGCTGGCGCATTCAAAAAAAGGCCTAATGGGCTCTATCAGATTAAACCTGCTTTAAGTGGGCTTAGCTATTTTGCAACCTCGCCTAATGACAAAGCTTCCTGCATTTTGATAATATAAAACTTTGCCCTGGTCACTGGTCCATCTTGTTCAGGCCCTTGGACCAAGAACTGGGGCTCTATCGGGCAACAGAGCACTCACCGTGACCTATTATCAGTGCTATCTGAGCTCAGTTGGGGTAGGAAGGTTATGTCTGGGCCGTGGCCCGTGGACCAACGGCAGGGGTTACTGTGCCTAATCGCTGCAGTTGAGCTGCAGGAACGCAGGACCTGGGACTCCCAATCATAGGGCCCTGCGTCTCGGACCACGGGCCTTTAGTATTAGCCTTGTAAATTCATTTGGGGGTAATTTTGTTTGGCTGTACATCTCTACCCACTGACCAATTTCAAGCTGAACCGTGATGCTGCTCTGGCTGAGTGGCGTCAATTATTGAGTGCAAAGATTTAGGCTGTGGCAGC
>Ga0302131_1001935_pt1 | contig 11032 bp, 13 predicted proteins | sample CB9_20m_MG_FD_203105 | JGI IMG/M metagenome (GOLD analysis project Ga0302131, IMG submission 203105) | Marine microbial communities from Western Arctic Ocean, Canada - CB9_20m | ecosystem: Environmental > Aquatic > Marine > Oceanic | place: Canada: Western Arctic Ocean | collected 2017-09-19
GTCACGCCTTTCTACCCAAAACTCAAGCAGGAAGGGTGGTGGGTCGTGCTGGGGGATCCGTCGACCGGCGAGCTGCTCGCGATGAGACGGGTGAGTTTCGGGACGAGCACGCTCGTGAATCTTTCGTACGAGCATTTAGACAGAGGCGACGACGACGACCGTTTCCAAGACCTGACCGTGTTTCTCGTGTCCGACTGCTACATCGGCCTGGACCAGGAGGTTCCGGTGGGGAACAGCGGGGGTATGGGTAAACAGTCGGGGGGGGGTAAACGGTCGGTCGGACCAGGCGCCGTCGCGAAGCACGCGAAACGGGAGGATTTGTTTTGGCGACGTAGCGACGACGCGAGCGACTCGGACGACGACGCGTTTTTCTGGGAACACGAAAAGAAATACCTTTCGTAAAGCAGTTTTGGTAGTGTGTGTAGTGTGCGGTAGAGACGTTGTTGTAAACGTGCATCGTTTAGTGCAACAACGCGTCAAATAATTTTTCACTAATCTATAAAGCGAGTCGTTTTCCGGTATCAAATGGAACTAGACAGGCTCGGCGTGCAGGTCGGCGAACACGGGCGGGTAAGGGCACGGCTTCGCCCCGCCCATGTCGTACTCGATTACCGTGACGATTCAAGCGCCCTTCTCCTTTCCCTCTCGCTCTCGCTCTACCTTAGTCGCGATGACCTCGAAGAAGTCCTCCCCGCCCATCACGGTGATCAACATGTCGCGCGGACGCAGGGCATCTAAAATCCTGGGAAGTGACGATTCGTCTATCGCGTTTCTTCGATCCAGCTGCGAGTCTTCCAGTGGATTCAACTCGAACGCACCGTTGATGAGCTGGATGCCGTCCATCATGCGCGGAGTGCGGGCGTCGAAAACCACCTCCCTGCGATGCGGGTCAGACGCGCGCACGATGAACATGCCCCAGCAATCGCCGCCGAGGTTGGAGATTGACATGTCGACGAAGGCGCGCGTGGTGAGCAAGCGCTGCTGCGTCTGAACATATTTCAGGTGGCAGGGGAACCGTGGTGCGTTGGGAAGGCCTTCTCGCAGGTGCCACCATAAGGTATCGTCGTCCGCGCTGTCGGCGCGGACCTGCACACGAGGTCACGAGAAGGAGGCGCCATGTGCGTTCTCAAGTGTCGATCTGAAATGGCACGACTCCTTTGTTACACAACTAAAAAAACCAAACCTTCACGAGACGCTTCCCCTACCCTAACACCCCCTAAAGCTTCACCACCAAGCTCCCCACGTTTATCTCTTCGAAAGCAAGGTTCCTGTCTCGCAAGGTTTGCATCACCGCCGGCAGTAATACCGCCCCACCCCCGCCGGAGTGCTTCCCCGCGCCAGGCACCAAGGTGAGGTCGCCTTTTTTGCCGGACAGTTCCGCTAGCCCTGAGAGTAAAAAAGAAAAGGGTCAGTCGGCGAGTGTGGGCGTGTTGTGTATGGGCAAACAGTGCACTTGTGATGCATTCGTAAGAGTTACCAGTACGCCAGTAAATGTTACTAGCACTGGCAATGCTACGTACATCACGAGTAGTGCACTCGACCAGGTGCGGTAAACAGTCGGCGGGATTTGGGAAAGGCGCAACACGTACGCGTCTCCAGCAATCCAATCGCTTCGGTTTTGCGTAACCCGTGGAAGTCCATGTACATGTTTCCCTTTCCTTTGTTTCTGTTTTCGAAAATCGCGGAAGCGGCGGCTGCGTTGGATGTGTGCATCGCCCTTTGCGCGGCTTTGACCTCGTCCAGCTTGCGGTGCGCGTTTTCCTTGTCCCCGCGCGCGAAGAGGGCGTCTTTTTCAACGGCCAACTTTTCAGCCCTTTTCGCATGCCCATCCGCGTCTTTGCGGAACTTCTTGCCAGCCTCGCCTTCGTAATCCGGGTGCTCCGCGTCATTGATGACTTGCGTGATCGCCTGCCTCGCGTCCTTGACCTGCTTCGGGTCGCCCGTAATCGTAATCGTGACCGGATCCTTCCCCTTGTCGATATGAATCTCCGCACCGCTCATGAACCGCAATTCGGAAAGCTTGCTCCCGCCGGGGCCGATGACTTGCGCGATCCATTTCGAGCTACACTTGATTTCCACCTCCGTCGCGGTGTCATCGTCGCGAAGCTTGCTGCCGCCGAAGCACAGGAGCAGCCGGAACAGGGAACCGAACAGACCCATGGTGGCTCGTAGTCCGGGAGACACGGGCGCGCGCTTTGGATCGTGTCGCGAAACAAGTAAAACGCGAAGCAACAACGAGAAGTGCAAAATCTTAAAATCCACCTCAACAGCTGACTTGCTCGCTCGTTTCCTTCCCTCGTCACTCTCCCCCCCCCTCTGCAACAAACCCGTCTTCCTTTTCATCAAGCGTGATGAGCTGCTCCAGCACGATTCGCGACGACGGCGACAGCCCGGCCGGGTCCGTGACGAAAACGTCCCGCTCCGGTTCCAGGTTCGACGCGTCCCCCCCGGGGGATGAACCGATTGAACTTCGGTCCGCGCCCCAGTACGTGACCCACGGTTTCGCCGGCCGCCAAGCCTGGCCGGTTTCGAAAAACTGAAGCGCGGTGAGGTCGTCCTCCAGAAAGAAGTCGTCCTTGCGATGAATAACCGAAAGTGTCAGTCTTGTATGGGAACACAGGGAGGCGGGATTTGGGAAATACAACACGTACCTGGTCCTCTATGAAAAGCCTGGCGCCCATCGCCCTTCCCGGGTTGAACACCCGGTTGTCGTGTCGGTTGTCCTGCACAACGCCTTTCTTGAACTGAACCTCCTGTTTCGTCGGCTCGCGCTTGGAGATTACTAAAGTAAGAGTCACGTCGTCTTGCTTGTTTGCTTTTTGCTTTTCAGAAGAAACGTTTTTGCCGTCGCCGTTTCCGGTATCTCCACCACCCCGGTCCAAGCTCCACGCCGCGGTTGTCGACACTAAAAAATCCACGTGCTTCTTCTTCTTGTCTTTTCGCAGCTCGGACTCGTCGTCGGAGCCCGAGCCGTCGCTTTGGTTTCGCGTTTGCGAGTCGTCGCCGATCGATTGTTCTTTTTTGTCCTCGCCGGCGTCCGACGCGTCGCCCCGCCAGAACGTTCGCCGCAAACTCTCAAGCTGCGATTGTGAACGAAAAGTGTCAGTCTTTCGTAATGTGTTTGAGCATTCAGTCAGAGTAATCGGGCCGAACAGTGTGTCAGGATTTGGTACGTGCAATGCGTACCTCCGACGATTGAATGTTAATGGAAACCCCGAAGGTATCCACGTTCACGGACACGTCGTCGCTTCGAATCCAGAAAGGCAGGTCACCGATCGTAACCGTGACGTCCTCGTTGGTTTCGTGCACGAAATACGGCTGTTTCAGCGCGCGCGCGAAGGTGGGGTCGCCTTGGAAAAGCGAGGTCCACGTTACCCCCGGTCGCGCTTTCACGAGCGCGATGGCGCACCGCCGGCCGTCTTTGGACCGAATCGTCTCCACGGGACACGAACCGTCGATTTGCGAAGAAAGGGCCCGTTCGATAACCGGCGGCGAGTCTTCCGGCTGCACGATCACCACGCCGCCGATTGCGGCGTTTGAGGAGTACCCGTCGTTGTCGCCGCTCCCTCCGCCGCCGCCGCCGTCCGGCACAACCTCCACCCTCAGCTCCTTATCCGCGTACCCGGTTGGGACGTAGACTGGTTTTGTGAAAGAAAAAGGTCAGTCTTGAGTCTTGAGTATGAGTTCGTAACAGTTACCACGGTAACAGTTACTATGATAACAGTATCACTAGTACTGGTAAACGTTGCCCGTAGTGCTCTCGACCAGGGGCTGTAAACAGTGTTGGGATGTGGGAAATGCAATACTTACCTGAGATGTAAACCTTCCGCGAGGTTTGGCACCACCGGTAGTACCGACCCAGGCGTTTGTCGAAGGTTTTGGTCAGGGTAACGCGTGACCCGAACGCGCCAGAGTTACCGTTCCCAAACAACACCTCTCTCTCCGCCACGATTTCCTTGAACCGGCGAATCTCCGCGAGCTCGGCGTCGTGCCGGAAGTTGGGGTCGCCCTTGCGTCAGGCAAAACAAAGGGGTTAACGTCGTGTGTTGGGGGTGTGTTGGGCGTGTATTGGACGTGTATTGGACGATGTATGGACAATAGTCAGGGTAATCGGTATGTGTATTGGGCGTGTATTTGACGATGTATGGACAACAGTCACCGGCCATCGGTCCGAACAGCCGCCCGTGATCGGTCCAAACATTCACAGGCGCGTTGGAGGTAAAACGGGCGGTGTCCCCGGACTTGGGAGCCGCGCAAACACGTACCATCAGCCGCGCCCGGCCGTCCTCTTCGATTTTCTTCTCCAGCTCTTTCTCCGCGAGCTTCGCGCGTAAATGCCCTGGCGCGTTGCTCACCGGGTAGTGCAGACCCACCCCCCCTTTCCAGTGCAGTTTCCGAGTGCAAAAGTCACAGAATTTCAACCCGCACGCGAAGCACGTTTTGTTCGAAGGCCGGCCGCACACCTCGCAAAGCACCACGAGCTGACACCCCGGGTCTTGGGATGGGTAAAAAAGAAAGGGTCAGTGTTGAAGGGCCGCGTGGTGTGTTGCGTGGGTACTCTGGGGATCTATTATTTTTATCGTATTCATCGTACGACAACCGGCAAAAAATACGTCGTCTTTGATTTGGTAAACCCCCAAGGCCGTACCTAGTTTCAGCCCCAAACGCTCCAGGTCGTCAAGCAGCACGTCCTCACCGCCCCTGGCCCTCGGCGTGACCCCGGGAATGTACCGGAACTCGTGTTCGCGGGCGAGCTGGTCGTAGGTCGCTTTTTCCGTTTTGCACACGAAAAGGGTCAGTGTCGTGTCGTGTATCGCGCCGTGTGGACGACAGTCACCAGCGTTAGAGATAAAACAGTGTGCTGTCTGATTTGGGAAACGCGGGGACGTACCTTTTCGCGCCTGATTGTGCACGAAAAAGTGTCAGTCAGGGTATGGGCAATCAGTCGGGGGAATGTGTTGGGTGGGAAAGCCCCGCACCGCGTCGCTCAGCGTTTCAAACGCTTTTTGAATCGCGGCGAATTTTTCGGCGTCGCCGCCTTTATCGGGGTGGTGTTTCCGCGCTTTTTCGCGCCACGCTTTTTTTATTTCCTCGCAGGTGGCGTCGAATTGGATCCCAAGCACCTCGTACAGCTTGGTTCCGGACAGGTCGTCAACGCATGACCACGGGTCTTGTTTCTTTTTGCCGGATGACGACGAGGAGGAGTTTTTTGGCTTTTTGGCTTTTTTGGCCTTTTTGGCCTTTTTGGCGTCTTCTTTTGCTTCTTTTGCTGAAGCGTGGTTTTCGTCGTCGTCGTCGTCGCGCCTCGCCTCGGTCGCCTCGGGCGCGCCACACGGTTCCTCGGTGTTCTGCGCGCGCGAACCCGCGCGCGGCGCAGTCCGTGACTCGTCACTCCGTGCTGGCGACATACCTGCGGACGGAACGCGTCGGGAGCAGACGACACGACCGAGCACCGCCGTGTGCGTTGGGAAGTGTGGACCCACGAGATCGGTGAGGCGACGGCCAAAAGGCGTTTTCCCAGAGTTTTCGTGGAAAACCGTTTCGGCTCCTCCGTACCCTACCGTCCCCACAAAACTAGTCGAGTTCTGTCTGCAACTTTCGGTTATGGCGAGGATAGACTAGATTCCTTTGCGCGCGGTTATTAAAGTGCCGGTCAAGTTCAGCGTGCCTCCAAAGCTGGACCCTTCCAAAATCGGTTTCAGTTCATTTTTCGGTTTGGAACGGGAAAACAGTCCGAGACCTGGCACTGCCAGTTGTAACGTCCATACTCGTCGCTTTTGATTTTTAAGCGCTCGGGTCTTTTTAGAAAGCTGCGACTAAAGCGCAGTGGGCACACCTGTCGCGCTTTGCGTCTTCCGTCTTCCCGCCACACAAGGAAACCAGCTTTTTTTTATCGCATTATCCATATTTGGACACTACTTACCAGGTGTCGGCGAAAGAACTGTCTCCGTGGCTCCTGGCACCTCTTTCCACACCCGCGTACCGGGCCCCCGGCAATCGCGCCCGCGCGCGCGAAACGAAACGAGCTCCGAATCGGGTTTCGGTGGTTTGATAGCCGCAACGGATGGGTCGCCCTGAGCCCGAGCTGCTTCCCTGGAACGGGGTTGGGTCTCTGCTAGGGCCCGTGGCGGAGGATGACCGCGAGGCGAAAACATCGCACAACGCGGTGGCTCCGACTCGTCGACCACCGGTTTCGATGCCGGCAAAGCGTCACTGTGTGCCGTGCGACGCGGGCAGTTTAAGTGACGTCTCCGGTGCCGACATCGTGGCCATCGAGCTCGTGACTTCCCTGTCCTCGCGGCTGGGAAAAAGCGCGCCAATCGTGACGTGCGCCGCGCCGATCGCGACACGGAAGACGGGAAACAACCACCGGAACCCAAACGTTTCCGAAGGTCTTCGTCGGCGTGCGCCCACGCGTAGTACACTCGGCACGCGGAGGAGTTACTCCCTGGGGAGCGGTTTGTCCTCGCTGCGGGCGCGGCGGCCGGTGCCTAGTGGCGCTGCTAACAGGTCGCCGTACCAGCCGTTAATGCCGCTGGTGTTGCTCACGCTGGGAAGGCTGCGGTACGTCCCGCGGCGCCGATGGACGACGCGAACCGAATGCAACAACCGTCTCTCCTCTCCGTCTGTCGCCCGCCGGTTCTCAGCCGCGGAGAAACCGCCTGTCAAAACAGTCGGACACGAAACGAAAGATTTGCTCGAGTTTTTCTCTCGCAAGCGCACTCTCTGACGATTTCTCCACCCCCTACCCCCAACAGCTCCCGCGGCTGGCCGTGCGTTTCCGAGGAGCAGCACCTCGATGCGTGGTTCGTCGCGCACTCGCACGGTGACGCGGTGCGAGGTCCGCCAGACGCCCGTTCGCGGGACGTGGCGAGTCTCGCTCTGTGGTTGACCCCGCCGATCACAAATCTCGCGGAGGTGGTAAAGATGCCGTTCAAACCGGGATCGGTTGGTTTGAACCCCAGCGGTCGGTTTCGGTGTCCCGATGAAATGTTCGATGAGCTGAAAGCGGCCCCGGGGTCGGAAACACAACACACGCTTCCGTCGTCGATGGAGGCGCGGGTCAACGCCGCGGTGCGTCGCGCCCGATCCTTTTCCCTGGAACAGGTACGCGCGTTTTCCAACGCGACGTGCGCGAGGAGCTGGCTCGCCGTGGATGCCCTTTCCGGAGACCAGGTACGTCACACAAGCCCTCTCCACAAGCCCTCCCACGGTCGTCGCAACTGTTGAACGCATGTTGGCACCCTGTCTTGGTGCCCATAACTCGTCTTTTTTTGTGTCTTTTCCCTCGGCATCTGTCTGCACGCGCGCGGTAGAACGACACGCGCGTCCCGGTGTGGCTTGACTCGATTCCGTCATCCCGATCCCTGACGCGTTGCCACGACTCGTGTGTTCCCCTCCCCAGGCGCTTCGCGTGCGCGTGCCTCGTCCGGGTTCGATGTCGGTCAACACCAAGGCCGAGATCGATCCAACACCACCCGACGCCCTCGATTTCTCGAAAGCCACAAAGCAATCGCCGTCGTTTGGGTCTTTCCCCACCGATCACGCCCACGTTCGTGACGAGGTGAACACGCCTTGCGCACCAGAAAGCGAACCCTTCGTATACGCCACACCGATGGAAGCCGCGTGCAAGATGCTGTTCGGCGAGCGCGGGGCGGCGGAGATGCTTCAGCAGACGCAAGCCGCGGGCGCACGCGGCCACCATCACCATCTCGACACCGAGGTTACGGGAGTCGGAAAACGGGTAGTCGGTGGGGAAAATTTCGACACCCCAACCGAGTTTCGCAGCCGCGAGGTTTCGCGCGCGGATTTGCGTTGCGACGCCGGCGCGGTACGGCGCGCCATTGTCGGGGCGCCGCCCTTCCGAGGGATGATTTCAAACCAGAGCTGGGACTGGAAACAGGGCGACTTGGGTGGCGGTGGTGGCAGTGATGACGGGTCGCCGAGGAGTGAAGAGCGGTTCAAGCGCGTGTACTCGCTGTGCAATTTAGAAGCAGGGTCCGGGCTGAGCCTCGGGAACTCGCCAAACACCAGCCGAGCTTCAAGCTTGTGCACCTCCCGAGGGAACTCGGTGCACCGGGGGGCGTTGTTTGCAGGCCGACAAGGCACAGGGCTTAGGCAGGTGGACGAGCTTTCACAGGACGAAAGGCCGAGCGCGAGTCAAGTCGAGACGACCGAGGTCCTCGACGGTGCGTTAATTACTCCTCAGACTACTTCCGGCGGTAACCCGAAGCGCGCGCGGCTGGGCGGCGTTAAGCCGGAACCCGGTGGCATGGTCACGAAAACGACGAGGTTCGAACATTTCGAACAGAGTGCGGGGACGCTTTCAAACGCGGACATCGCGCGAGCCAGGGACAGAGCCGCGGAGGCGGCGGCGGAGGCGACACGCGGGAAGGAAAGTTTGCGCGAATCTCTCGAAAATGAAACCGCGCCTGCGCGAACGCGCGACGCGAGCGAACCCGTGGTCGCGGACCCAAACCGCGTGACCGCGCCGAGGCAAATGACGCGCTCGAACAGCCGCGAATCGGAGGATTCCGACTTGATGCAGTCGCTGAGACGGGAGTGGGTAAGTATTTCCCACTCACCACATTCCGCCTCCCTGAATGCCCATACGAGACTGACACTTTCTTTATTTATCTCAGGCGCGTATGCGCGGCGGAAACGATTCGCGGCCGGCGCGGGGGACCGGCGGCGGAACGTGTTCGCAATCGCCGACCACGGGAAGGTCTCCCGGTGAACGCGAAGGGGGGCAAAAAGCCGCGATTGCGAAGAATCGATCCCCGGGGGCCAAACAAACCTGCCCTTCGATCCAGCAAAGGCTAGCCGAGGTGTTGACGCCTTCCCTGAGTCAAACTTCGCAACGGTGGCGGTTCAACTCCCGGGTCACCGGGTTGAACTTGTCGAACGCGTCAATCGGCACCGAGGGCGCTGCGTTTCTCGCGGCCGCGCTGGCACCGAGAAGGAACACAGATGGAACCTATTCCCACAACTCGTTTTTAAAATCCCTGAATTTGGAGTTCAACAACCTCGGGTGCGACGGCGCGGCGGCCATCGCGCGGGCGCTGGCGCCGGTGTGGGTTATTGTCGGCGGCGGCGGCGGCGGCGGCAGGGAAGATTCCGACCAGATGCTCACTGACGGTGATTCCACTGCGGTGACTCCTCCTCAAGTCACCGTCACCGCCGCCGGTAAGTGGGTCGCGAACACGTCACTGGAGCGTTTGAACTTGAACTTCTGCGAGGTCGGTCCGGTGGGCGCCGCCGCGATTGCCAACGCGATCGCGCCGAGGCTTAGCCACCCTGAAACACAAACCTCGTCGGTCTCGTTGCAGCCGCGGTGGCAACACCACAGCGGCATCACGCACCTGTCCCTGTTCCACAACCGCCTCGGCGCGAACGGCGCGCGGGCGTTGGCGGAGGCGCTTGCGCCGCGACAACAGCCTTTTGTGGACGGTGAAGCAAACACACACGACGACGATACACAAGACGAGTTCGCGTTCAACCCCACCTTACGGAGCCTAAACGTGGGCCGCAACCAGCTGGGTGACGTGGGTTTGGCCAGGATCGCTGCGGCGTTCGCCCCAGAGCGAACCCGAAACGGGCGGTGGGTGTACAACGCCACGTTCAAGCACCTGCACGCCAACGCCAACTCGTGTCTGTCGCAAGAAGGTGCGTGCGGGCTTTCCCACCCAACACGTTCCGCCTGCCTGATCGGCCCGATTACCCTGACTGTTTACGACTGGTAACTCTTACCAGTACTGGTAACAGTTACGAAGTCACACTACGGTACCCTTTCCAATCCCTCATACACGCGGTCCGAGAGACTGACCCTTTTTGTTCCACAACCAGGCCCGCTCGCCCTTTCCGTGGCGTTGTCGCCTCGGCAAAACCTGGACGGCGCGTGGGGTTTCCTAGCCACCCTGAGCACGATTCACCTGGCGAACGTGTTGCTAGGTGAGGAAGGAGGCAAGGCGCTTGGTGACGTGTTCCGCCCAAGGCGAAGTGGGACCGGGGTAACTGGCGAGTTAAAATGGACGTTCCCATCCAACCTGCGAGTGTTGAACCTGTCAAAAACCGGTTTAGGGGACGGTGGCGCGAAACACATCGCGGACGCGCTTCGGCCGCGGCGCGACCCGGAAACCGGGCGGTGGGCGCACAACCCGCGGCTAAAAGAGTTACACCTAGGGGGGGCGTCGATTGGCCCGGAAGGCGCCAAGGCGATTGCGGACGCGATCAAACCGCGCAGGGACGGGTCCGCCGGGATTCCCGGCTTTGACGACGACGACGCCCTCGAGGATTTTGCAATCACTGATTGCGCATACAGCAACGAACACGCACGTTCCGTACCGCAATGGCGGTTCAACACCTCCCTGCAGGTTCTTGATTTGCGGGATAACGTGTTGTGCGCGGAGGGGGTTTCGTGTATCGCGGACGCGGTGGCGCCGCGGCTGGATGACGATCCCGTCGGTACCGACGACGCCGACGACGCCGCGTGTTTCGCGATGGACGGATCCTCGCCGGTACCTTTCGCTACGCCGACGTCTAACCACCCCAACGTGAACAAGCAGTCTGCAACGTCGTCCCCAATTTCCCCAAAGAACTGGGTCTACGGAGGCGCACTCGCGGTTTTGAATTTGGAGTTCAACGACGCCGGGAGCGCCGGCATCGCGGCGCTCGCCGCGGCGCTCGCGCCGAGGTGGTGCGTGGGTTCAAAAACAACGAAAGACCGTTTTGGCGCCGCCGCCGCGTGTGCCACCGCGGGCGACTCAACACGCGGTGGTGGTAACTTCATGTGTAACTTTGGACGGAACGGGATGATCGGTGGTGGGGGGGGTAACTCGAACCTGACCTCGCTGCCCGGCTCGCCGAGGAACTCGAGCGCGCGGAACAGCCGGCCGTCCAGCGCGCGGGTCGGGCGCGGCGTCCTCGCGACCTCCTCTCCAAACTTTGCCAACTCCCCAAACGCGAGTCAAGAAAACTCCCCGGCGAATACCCCGCGCGGTGCGCTTTCTGGTTTAGGGAACCTGCGCTTTGG
>Ga0302131_1001939_pt1 | contig 11020 bp, 16 predicted proteins | sample CB9_20m_MG_FD_203105 | JGI IMG/M metagenome (GOLD analysis project Ga0302131, IMG submission 203105) | Marine microbial communities from Western Arctic Ocean, Canada - CB9_20m | ecosystem: Environmental > Aquatic > Marine > Oceanic | place: Canada: Western Arctic Ocean | collected 2017-09-19
CACAAAAAAGTGCAAAAAAAATTAGAAGTTCTGCGTCAAGTTTATCTACTATATCGGAAGAGTAGTATCGTTTAATACGTCTATTCCATTGTAAATTTATATATTGTTAAATTATATATTGTTACGCCAAAGGGTATGAACCTCCGAGTCGTGCAACTCTTTTTATTGCACAACCGATTGTCTTTTATAAATATATATATATATATATATATATATATATATATGGATGAATTATTAGAAAAATTAGAAGAATTTCATATAATTATAACCGATTTATCAAGACGCACAGATGAGTTTAATTGGGTTCTTATGGGCGCTGGGACGATGGTAGGCGGAATACCCGTTACGCAAGAAGAATATGAAGCAGGAGCTCAGCGGAAGGGTGTTACACTCAATGACGCCGAAAGATTTAAAGATGAGTTTGTTGAGATTTGTAGAAGCCTCGCTGGAGGAAGAAATGAAGACGGAAGTATTAGTCGGATGGCGTACGATATATTAGATTCGGCCGGCATCGTAGAGAATATGGTGATTCCTGCAGTTGTGATTGATGGTTGGCAGATGGAAAAGTTTTCTTTAATGGAGGCGATGAAATCGTTGGTTAATTGGGAACCACCTATTGATGGTGCCATTTTAATTGGCGGAGATTTACAAAATTTTATAATGGGTATTGACGACGAAGAGCTCGAGATAGATGGAGCTCTCGAGGCCCAAGAAGAAATAGAGCCTGAGAATATAGGTAATACATTCCGCAATTTAACCAATACGATAGAATATTTACGAGACACAGTGCTGCCGCTAGCTGCGGGTGTACCTGGTGCTGGCGCTGCTGCTGGAGTGACCGGTTATTTGCACAGCAGACGCAAACGAAGCAGACGCAAACGAAGCAGACGAAGCAGACAAAGCAGACAAAGCAGACGAAGCAGACAAAGCAGACAAAGCAGGCGCAAGCGAAGCAGACAAAGCAGGCGCAAGCGAAGCAGACAAAGCAGACAAAGCAGGCGCAAGCGAAGCAGACAAAGCAGACAAAGCAGGCGCAAGCGAAGCAGACAAAGCAGACACAATCGAAGCACAAGAAGGAGGCATCGGTGAGGATGGTTTTTTTCTTAGGGTATGGTAATCATTTTTACTGAAAAGATAATTTATAAAAAAAACTGAGGCACATAACAAGCTAAAAAGTATACCAAGCCGCCCCATAAAATATCAAGTGTGGCGAGATTGAAATCCCATTTTTTAAAGACCGCGCCACAGGTAAAGTCATAGATACCATAGACAACTATACCAAAAATAAAGCCGCTCATCAAGCATTCTCTGACCGAAGGTTTGTCGCTGCTTAATTTGGGTAAAACAAAGGTATGAAGTCCAATGACCATTAATGCGTAGGCTAACACAGCCGAAGTAGTATTCGTCTGAAGTGGACTGGATTGTATAGCGGGCACTAGCTTATTGTATTGCTTTCCCATAAAAGCTTTGATCCAAATGCCGTCTAACACCAATAAAATAAGGGTAGCGATACCTCGGTATTTTGTTGAAACAACCATCTATACTACTTTTCGATAATAAATCTATAACTAAAATGTAGTAAGAGTTTAATTTCATTAGATCCTAAAAATAAAGCGCACAGCAGCTATGAGAGGAAGGAGGGCAACGACTCAAAAGACAATCGTCGGTATAAATTCATTATATAATGAGTTTATTATATAATTAATATCCTAAGTAATCTTCCATTTCGTACCTCGCTTCATCCCATTTCTGATGTGCCCGAGAACCGTGGGTATGTCTTTCGCGCCGCATTTGTTCTAGTCTGCGAATCGTCTCTCTTTCGCGTGCGTGGCGAGCGGCTGATTCACGGTGAACTGTAGCGCGAGCGCGGCGACGTCTCGCCTCTTTTTTTCTACGAGTGGCGGCGGCCGTAGTTTTTGTTTTTTTCCCCCGCCCTAAAGAATGTCTGCGTTCATGCGATTTCCTGCGTTTTGCCATTATATATATAGTTGCATATAATAATTTCATATACGCAATTAAACCGATATAATCTTAATATAATATATGAATTACGTTCTATTATCCCTGTTTTTGGGAATGGCGACTGCGTGTTCGCTTATATTAACGCATCAACAATTAAATACATTTGAAAAACCGTTTATGACATTTATATTAACCCTTCAATTCGTCGCTATAATAAGTCTGTATTTCGATTATAAGGATATGTTATTCGTTACCCACGTTTTCTACGCGATAACCCTATTGTTGGGAAGCACATATGCAAAAAATATATATATTATCTTACTATTAATATGCGTTATGTGCATTGCTAAAATTTGCGTATGCTGTATAGGAGATTGTCCTTATCACTCGTGTAGCAAAAGACTTCGGTATGGTGGCGGCGGTGAGACCGACAATATATTATATGGGGTGTGTTTGTGCATCCTCATATATCGATATATACAATGATTATGGTTAATGCGACAGGAAAACATTTTAATATTGCCTATTTATAAATGCAGCTCATCGAATATATGCATATATTGGGGACGATGGTATCATTCACGTCGGGAGCACCCGCAATTTATAAAAATGTTGAATCTAGACACGAGACAGGTTTATCAAACCCGCTTAACAGTTTGTCGATATTTAGCACGGGGTTGCTAGTTTTTGCAGGCTTAGGAAGATTACCCAATATCTTTAGAGGACTTATTACGGCAATAAAATCAAAAAATAAAGAGAGTATTCGGAGATTCACGCTAATATCTCTTGGTAGCACATTCGTTACAGTAACATTTTACATTACATTGGTATTAATCGCATTATATAAACAAGAAACAACCGAAAAGGAAAGAGAAGATAAAAAAATAGCACAGATTCTCGCAACAATATTTACATTAGCATTTGTATCTGCCATCGCATACCTAATAAATGGATTATCTAAAATATAAAAATAATTATTTAATATTCCAGTATTATAAATGGGAGACTTATTCGAAATTCTCCAATATCTTGCTACAGGAACCGGATTTTTAGCGATGCTTCCAGAGTTTTATAGAGTTTATTCTAAAAAATCCATAGCGACAAATAGTCTAAGCACAGGAACAGGTGCTTTATTCGTAAGTGAATCATTGCTCAGACTTCCCAATATAGGGGCGGGGTTATTTTCTGCGATTAAAAAGAAAGACTCAGCTAGTATAAAGCAGCTATCGCTCGCTTCTGTCGGCATTTCTATTATGTGTATATCATTTTACATATTAATAGTCTCGCAAGCGGTGTATAATACGACAGATACGAAAGAACACGCAGATGATAAACACATTTCTAAAATATTATCGGTTGTGTTCGCAATTTGTATAATATGTATCACAATATACTACTATAGAGGTATCCGAAGAGCTTCCGGTAAAAAATAATATACATAATTAAACATATTATTCAAACTCATAATGAATCATATGTTTAATATTAATCTTAATCTTATTATGCAACTTGCTCATAACTTTTTTACCCACCTGGTCAATCGGGTCTTTCGTTAATTTATGAATATTCTCGGTAAACTGTTCGGTGAATGCGTCCGAACCAAGTTCTTTCTCCGCATCAGTTCGCCATTTAATAAACTCCATCATATATTTTTTATGCAAACGGGATATATTTTTCTCGAACACCTTTTGATTTATGGCGATCCACTCATCTTCTTGATATACATAAAATATATTTGGCTTCTGTTCAAATGCCCGCAGAGGCAGCTTATCGCATTTATCTTCGTCATATTTTTCTTCAATTCGCGACAATATTCCACTCACCATATCGGCTTTGAAAGTCTCCAACAAATTCTCCCTAGTAACTTCAATAGCGTCCGTCCACAATTTCCACGTGGTCGGCGGCGACGGTTGAGAATTAAGCCAATCTAGAATATTGATTTTCTTGTGTTTCGCCTTCTTTTCCTTCTCTAAAACGATCACCTTCTTACGCAAATCCTGAATCTGCTTATTCATTTCCAATACAATATCATATAAACTACGGATATCCGGCGTATCCGCAGAACATTCTTGGATGTCCCTCCTCTCCTTCGAAGTTTTCGATAGAAGTTCGCACGTGATTACGTGTCGGTTATAATATGTTTTAATTTTATACTCACGATTACAAAATTTACACTGCATATGTATGAAAAAATAAAATAAAATTATTAATCAATTTTATCTTATTATTATTATATAATGGCACACTGCTCAAATTGCAACGAACCGAATAATCCTATGTGTGCGATGAATATGTTTTATAAATCGAACAGCTCCGGCAATTGCTATACAAGAAGTAGAAATTGTTTCGGGGCATCTAACTGCGTCACAACCGAATGTCGAGACAAACCGTGTCGGAAATACGCTTGCTGCGGTCCTTCTTGCTCAGCGGTTGGTGGCGGGTGTGACTCGTGCAAAGAATCATTTAGAGAGATTCAACAAAAAAGAATTTGGAATCAAGTCCGCGTTTCGTCCTCGTTGTTTACGATGAATCGGGTAGCAATCGCGGTATTTGATAATAGAGATGCTGCTGGAAATCTTAGATGGACTACGACAACCACCCCCCAACTTAACTTGAAACAGAATCAATCTAGTGACCGTTTCTCTCCAAGTATTGGAAAATTTAACGTTCCAACTGGCGGGAATTCGACAAGGAGAACCAAAACCGCACTAAGGCCGGGTGCGATGAATCCGGGCGGAAAAGGTGTCGACGTGAAACATAATTCTTACGCACGTTATCTTGCGAAAAAGAAAGGATATATGCTCACCAAACCCGCCGAAGACATCCAAACGCCTTATAGAGGCAATAAACAGAGGACTTATAATATTATTGACGCGGACTGTGTAAAGTGCAAAGACTACACTTGTGATGTTCCGCCTCCTCCAGCGTGTGCTCCCCCAATCCTCCCGTGCAATCCTTGTGGGGATTGTTGTCCGAAGCCTGATACTGACTTCCGCGAGATGGAAAAACAAATATCTTGCGGAAAGACGACGTGGGGTGATTATAATTGGAGTAATGAAAAGGGTGATGCGTTTAACGAATATCCATTTGGTGAAGTGCCGATCGCGAAACACATCAGTGACGAAAAATATATTAAACTACCGTGTTCGGGAAATAAAGGTAGTGGAAAATATACGATTGCTCAAGATGTCGAACTTCAAGAAAATATGAATATGTGCATTGACGATGGTGCAATGCTTATTATTCCCAAAGGCACCAAATTTACGAATGAAGGAAATATATATAACGCCGGTATTATCTACATTAAATGTGACGGAAAGTTGCATAACAGATGTAATATAATTAATTGCGGAAATATTATATTGGAGGAGTGTTGTGACGGCAGCATTGATGTACCCGAACTCAAAAACGCCAAAGCCGAAGCACATATATATGGTGTTGTTGGAAGTATTCAAAATTGTCAACACGCCGATGCGGGCGAAGGAAAAATCGACCCGTGTCCTCCCTGCTCTGGTGTCGGAAATTGCGGAGTGAACTGTAATTGCTACACGCCCGCTTGAATAAATTATATTATGTTTGTATATAATGACATATCGTTATAAGACAATGCATTTTGGGTGTAATAAAAATTATACATTTAAGTGTCCAAATGACCCTCCGGTGTATATTATACCAAATAAGGATTGCAATACCCCATTATTTTGTGGCTGTAAAAAACAATACAAATATACTTGTCCAAATGAAGCCCCGTATGTATATCCGTTACCCTGCTGTGTAAAAACGGACATACCTTACACATATGAGAAGCCGTGCTGTAATAAGGATAAATATCTTCCGGTAAACAACGGAATCCCAGCACATATGAAATATACGTATGACCGGTCGAGACATTTTACATCTCCGGCGTGTCCAGCGTATAAGCCAAATTACATTATGAAAGACCTCATTAATTTTTCCAAAAACAAGTATAGTATGAATAGTAAATATTACGCAAGTAAGCTGGGTAACTGCAGCTCCTGTAATTAATATCATTATTTATAATGAAATGTGTTAAATAGATTATAATGATATATAATAATGTCCGAATGGTCAGAAACATATAGAAACATACAGAAGGAAGCTCTAGAGCTTTTTGAAAGGAAAAACGCAGATTACGGCGATGCGTTCTCTGAATATGGGGCGATTGGTGTGCTTGTTCGTATAGGGGATAAAATAAAGCGACTCCAGACAATTGAGACAAATAAAATTACACTTGTTTCCGATGAAAAAATCCGCGATACCTTAATTGACCTACATAATTATGCCGCGATGGCGATGATGTTGCTTGACTCGGCGGATAAGATAAACGAGACGGATAAGATAAATGGGTAAAATAATTTTCTTAAAATATGATAATATAATGAGCCACGAGTATTTATATAAGGTTGTTCTTTTCGGCGATAGTTCCACTGGAAAAACTAATTTTCTAAACAAGTATATTCTTAAAGAAGACTATCAATATCGTCGTCAAACAATAGGTGTGGATTTTAATGCACGGTTAATCGCGTCCCCAACCGGAAAAAATATAAAGGTGCATTTTTGGGATACGTCTGGTGACCCCAGATTTAGAAGTATTACTCGGTCTTATTATGGCGGCGTCGCTGCGGCAATATTAATGTATGATACCTCTAATCCAGACTCCTTTGCGAACTTGCCGCGATGGATAGATGATTTTAATTTGTCAAACCGCCACGTTAAAATTCCGATGATAATACTGGGCACAATATATAAAAATGATCGAGTCATCTCTTATGACAGCGGTAAACGTTTCGCTGATAAACACAACGTTTTTTACGATGAGATTGACCTAAATGAAAACTATCCAATTGATATAGCGCCGTTCGATATATTACAGCCTATGTGGGATGAAATATGGCAGAAATTCGTGATAGAAGACAATATTTGTGTTGGTGTGAAAAAACGTGATGATTTATTGATGTATAACAAGCCTTCTGCACACACATCGCAGGCCCCCAATAATAATATTCCCATCAGTCGAATAGATAAATGGAAGAAGGAATTCCGATTGCACCTAGGAGACATTAAAGAAGGTTGCGTTATTTCATAAACAGCCTATGAAAGATACAAATATATAAGACCCCAATATATAAGCATCCAATCCACTAGACAACATAAACTTATATCAATTAATTCATTATCTTCAAATATAAATCCGGCACTCATAAGCGCAAATATAGAAGCTGCGAGAATATATATGAAGAATGATACCATATGCATAGCATATTTATACATAGCAGCATAAATATCATAATACTGTAGATCTTTTACTACGGCTGCTGAGAGGGTAAATGCGATATAAATAAGAATGATGAATCCCGCCCTATTTGCAAGTTTTTCAAAGCGTCGAAACGATAGTTCTGTAGTTTTAGAAAACATTTATTAATATAAATTTGACATATAGTCGTATCAATTTTATATTCGTTATTCGAAAAATTGATTCATTTGAACTTTTATAAAGAGAAATATAAATGGGGAACTCTATGCAAGTATTGCATTTTATTGAAATGAACAAGGCCGCCCGTTCGCATCGTATGGGGTTGGTATATGAGACACCCGACCCAAATGATGAGGATATTCATAAGATCTCACCAGATGAAGACCTTATGAGCGACGCCGACAAACTTAATAAGTGGAAGCAATTTGCAAATAGTTGGTAAATTATATATATATATAATGAGCTCTAAGTTAGACAAGGTTTTTTCTTTTGACAAAATCCGGGGGTTAAAAATTTTAGAAATGTTTCAATATACTGCAATTTCGGTAGTGTTCACGTTGATTGCCAGTTACTGTATTAATACAATTTATTATGGATTTAATGATATGATTGGACAAAAACAGCGAAAAGATATGAAACTCGAAGAGGAAGATGTTGGGGGGGCGGGCGTTAGTATTATTAGATTAATTTTTGAATTATTTATTATAGTAATCGCATATTTTTATATTAGAAAAATAGTTCTAGTCTTCCCATCATTTGCAGGAATGTTATACCCGAAGTTTAGACCAAACACAACGAATGAGTACACACTCGACGTAGCTCTAATTATGGTATTAATTGAATTACAACCGGAAACACACGCCCGCCTTAAACATATATCACACCTAATGTTTGGAGGGATGCACTGAGTTGGAAAAACGAAAAAAACGAAAAAACGAAAAAAATGAAAAAAAATTGAAATGTTTTTTTTGATTTAGGCATACAGTACGGAATTACAATAACAACAAACTAACAACAAACTAACAACAAACTAACAACAACAACCTAATACACGATGAGTCGCTGGGGCAGTCAGATCACCGCTAACGTGAACCGGGCTATTGCGAAGGGCAGGCGGGCGTTGGGAAAGGGCAGTCGCCAGACCACCTACCAAAACATCTTCAAGACGAGGCGCGAGGAGATGCTCGATCACTCCAAGATGATGCGCGGCATCTTCCGCAACGCTAACGCTCGGTCTCGCGTGGAGGTGTCCACGCAGGCGAGGTGGTATCTCACGGACAACCAGAAGGCAATCAACGCGAACCACGAGCACTTCCAATACTTCTCCGTGGTTCTGCGCGAGCGTGGCCTCTCGCAGGCGAGCTCAACGTTGGAGGAGTTCATCGTCTTCCTTATGGGAAACATCGAGTTCACCCAGATGATTGGCAGCGGCATCGAAACGAAGAAGGCCGCGGTGGTGAAGCCGGTCATCGCGGAGGAATCTGATGATGAGTTCTGCGAGTGGGGTGGCGCGGCGGCTGCGCCGGTGGATGAGAGTGCTTGGGGTGGTGGGGGTGCTGACGCATTCGATGATGAGGAGGATGAGATGGTCTAAAACGGAAAACCTATAAAAAACAAAAAAAACCTATAAAAACAAAAAAAACCTATAAAAAACAAAAAACCCTATAAAGGGATTTTTTTGTTTTTCAGAAAGAACGCTTTAAATAACGCACCTAAAATAAAGACCTATAACAAATATTTTTATTACTCTTCTATTAATTCTGCCTCTTCGTCAACAAGAAGTCTCACTTCTTCCATTTTTTCATCTTCCATTTCAATAGAAGATTCGCGACTCGCATCATCCTCTGCGTCATCCTCTGCGTCATCCTCTGCGTCATCCTCTGCGTCATCCTCTGCGTCATCCTCTGCGTCATCCTCTGCGTCAACATTTTCTGTGTAATCAGATGAATCCGTGTAATCATCGTCTGACTCGGAACAGCCCTCCAATATATATTCTAGTTCACCTAGGCTTATCGTGCTTTCGTGGCTGTCGGTAATCGACGCAGGTGTGGGTGTTCTCATACCCTCTTTTACTAATATTTTAGCCTGGCGAATTAGACATTTCTTTCTTCTAATCTCCAATCGTGTGCCTAAACTCAATTTCCTTGGATTATAATACCTTTTCAATTTCTTAAGAGGATTTCTTGAGGTAACAAACTGTTTTTTATCAGACATAATATATTATTTCAAGATAATAAATATATCATCTTAACACATATGGGAGGAGGAATATTACCGGTCGCTATAGTTAACGGGAAATTAAAATTTCTCTTCGGTAGAGAGGCAGAAGATAGTAAATGGGGTGATTTTGGCGGCGGACGAGAGGGTAACGAGACACAATTTGAAACAGCAATTCGCGAAGGGTGTGAAGAGCTGGACGGGTTTTTGGGTTGTCACAGTATTCTTCGTGACCGAGTAAAAAAAAATATGATTGGCGTAATAGACACAGAGAGTCTTAAAACATACGTATTTGTAACAGAATACGACGAAAATCTGCCGATATACTTTAACAATCATCATCATTTTATCAAAAAAAAAATACCCGATAAAATTGGCAAAAATGGATTATTCGAGAAATCAGAGATTGCTTGGTTTACAATAGACGAAATGAAAAAAAATAGGGGGAAATTTCGCCCTTTTTATAAGAAGGTCCTCGATAATATTATTAAACGTAGCACCACCCTATTAAAATTAGCAAAAAAATCTAACCAATATATAATGAGAAGAAATTACAATCATAATTCGCAAAATAATACGAGACGAAAACGCGGTCATCTAACAAAGATTAGGAGGAAACACAGTCATCTAACAAAGATTAGGAGGAAACGCAGTCATCTAACACGAAAAAAGATTAGAAGAAAACATAAGACAAATAAAAACAAACATTTTAGGAGAAAACAAACAGTAAGGGGTAAAAGAAGGTATATAAAACAGGTGGGGGGGGGGATGCGAAACTACCCTGTGCTGAATGTGGCCAGGTACAGCGTGAACCAGCAATTGGACTTAGATGAAACTGGGTGCGAAACTGGGATTATTAAGAATCTTGAAGCGTCCGAGGGAGGCGACACAGGCCCGGGCAGAATGACCATCGACGTCGATGATAAGCTCTGCACCCAAGGGGATCTCAAATACCGCGCCTCCGTGACGGGCTTTACGGATACCTGGCGCACGGGAACCTTCTACTTCAATGCCGCCAAACGCGTCCTCTATTGCAAAGACTTCAGTGACAACCTCGATCTGCGTGTGAAGGTTACAGGGGTCGTAGATATTCCCGACCGCCCCGCCAAGCGCAAGAACCGCTTCAACGTGGAACACGAGAAACCCAACAATGTCGGCGAGGGCTTTGCCAACTTTCCCACCGCCGTCGTGCTCGCCCTCAGTGCGAGCAACGCAGCCGATAAGTTGAGGTGGATGAACGCGCTGGACAGCCAGCCCGAAATCGGGCCGACAGCCGCCGCCGCCGCCGCCGCGGTAGCCGCCGCCCTTGCCGCCGCCCCGCCGGCCGCCCGCGTGACCGTGAGAACGAGTAACGTGGCGAAGTATGCGTTGGGACAGCCCGTGGAGAACATGGGTGCTGGCGGCGTCAGTGGGCAAATTGTGAGCCTGAAGGCTGACGCCGGCGATAAGGGACCCGGCTTGCTGACCATCCGGACCTCCCAGTCCCCGATTCGACTGCCCGTGGCCGCCGCCCCCACCGCGCCCACCTCCGGCGCGGCGCCCGCCCACGTGACCATGAGAACGAGT
>Ga0302131_1001940_pt1 | contig 11017 bp, 9 predicted proteins | sample CB9_20m_MG_FD_203105 | JGI IMG/M metagenome (GOLD analysis project Ga0302131, IMG submission 203105) | Marine microbial communities from Western Arctic Ocean, Canada - CB9_20m | ecosystem: Environmental > Aquatic > Marine > Oceanic | place: Canada: Western Arctic Ocean | collected 2017-09-19
AATCTTGTTACAGCCGTAGTAGAACCACGGACCTTGACTATCCTTCATGCCTGCCCTTTCTAATACGGGATGTTCTTCTAACCGAGAGAGAGGTTTGGTTGTTGTCTCTAAATTGTTGTTCTATACACCCCTTCTTTCATCTCAATCAAATTTTTATACGCTCATATAGACCTATAGACACCACAAAAAAAACTAGGTTTTATTAATAGAATTTTTATGGTTTATCGTTTTTTACACATCATCACTACGGTCATCCTCACCACCCCCCCTCAAACTAAGCTGTTTTAACCTTTAACCTCCAGTGATTTGGTGTTCATGTCCGCCACGACCACCATGACGCTTATCCCATCCCCGTCACCTCTCCGATGGGTCAGGCGGTTATGGGCTGCAGCAATGCTGTGTTGAATGTCACAGTAATTAGAATGCCCACCATTGCGTTTGGTGAATATATCGTCTAGGTCTTCGTGGAATTGACTCGAAGCGAGGACGACGGCGAGTGGAAAACTCATTCCGTCGGGAATCTCATACCCCTCTGTGACGGTCACCGCGATTGAGAGGTTGTTCGCCCGCCCAAGCTCCATGAGCTTGTTGTAGGCCTTCCGCACTTTCCTCACATTAAGTGTCAAACGCCCGAAAATGGCGGCCTCTACATCTCCAATGGAAACATCCGCGTTGACAATGGTCGTCATGTTGTTGTTTTAGAGCCTTGCTCAATATAATTGTGCCTATACAAATCTCCTTTCATCTCAATCAAATTTTTATAAGCTCATATAGACCTATACGCATAACAAAAAAAACCAGGTTTTATTAATAGAATTTTTATGGTATATCGTTTTTTACTTTTTATGGTTTATTGGGGTTTTTACTCGTCATCACTCTCGTCATCACTCTCGTCCTCACTCTCGGGCTCACTATCCCACTCACTCTCCTCCGCCTCGTCCTCATCCTCCGCCTCGTCCATCTCCTCATCGCTGTCCTCGTCCACCTCGCAGCGCTCAGCCTCAGCCATAGCGGCATCCAGTCCAGCCCCAGGAATCTGCGACTCCTCCACGTCAGGGTTCAGACCACCCACCATGGACCGCGTGACGACAGGTCCGCTAACAGAACGAGTGATCCGCCGTCCAGTCACCAACGGGCCGGTCTCATCCTCGGAAGATAGCTCCTCCATATCGCCGTCGGCAACCACAAAGCCGTCCTTGTGGTAGCCCGTTCCAGTGAACACACCGTGCCGGAGGATGGAGCGGTCAGACCAGCCGACGACGTCAGCCAGCCCCGAACCCTCTGGGCCACCAAACCCGCGGTCGTAGGTGTCAACCTTGCGTCCGACAGTGTGCTCGTTGTTCGCGCCGGCGATCACCGGAGTGCCGAACTCAGTCGTAGTCATCATGTTCTTGTTGTAGAGGGTTACTCAATATAATTGTGCCTATACAAACCTTCTTTCATCTCAATCAAATTTTTTTTACCCCTTTATAGATGATGTCCTCCCAAGAACTCTACCTGAATATCCCGTGGAAGTTCGTCCCAATGATTTTGCTCAATCCAGTCTGGGCAAGTGATGGTCGTATCATCTCATGAATGGTCATGTGGACCCAGCGGTATGAAGTCAGCATCTCCATCAGACTCAATATCGGGAATCGTCTCAGAATCAACTTGGTCGTCCATCGTGGGCAACTCGTAGCGACACACTGGACATCTATGGTCTCGCTTTAACCATTCCTGGATACAGTTCGGGTGGAACTCGTGTCCGCAAGGAAGTCTTGTCGCCACAGCTGTCTTCTTGGAGTCTTCCTCCATAAACCTAATTACCGTATCGCGGAAATCCTTTTTCTCGACGAACCTCCTGTAGGATACGCCTCGCTTGTCCAGGAAATCCTTCATCTCCTTCAGCGACATGTCGGAAACATCCTTGGGGCAATCTTCGCATCCAAATCCACCCAGACATACACAACATGCCTCGTGGTATCCCGTCACCTCTACTTCTTTTAAGCCGCTAATGAACGTTGACGATGTGGTGCTGTTAACAGGTTCAGGTTGGTCTTGAAACACTGCACGCCAGTCTTCTGCACGCATGTGGTTCCGTGGGACAGCAGGGGGCTCTGCGAATATACTGTCGAATGTATCAAAAAGCTGGTTCGCCTGGTTCATAGTCTGCCCGTGATTCGCCACAATCGTCTGAATCTCCGATGAAAGATTTCCCATAAGTTGCGTCATCAGTTCGTCCATAGTTATTTCTCTCAGTTATGTAGTGTTCCTTGTATTAACCACCTAATACATACTCTTTCAATCAAATTTTTTATAAGTAATAGAAGCACATGGGTAAAAAAAAGAAAATTTTTATGGTTTATATTGGTTTTATCAGCTTTTTATTTGTTTATATTGGTTTTATCAGCTTTTTATGGTTTATGTTGTTTACTCATCATCGTCAGAGTCGCTACCCCACGACTTTGCGGGACCGGAATTCGCAGGCCAGATCAAGTCAGGCATCGAGTCGTCATCCGAGTCCGACGAATCCTTATCAGTCGTATGGGTGAGCTTGGGCTCTCGCGCCGGCGGGGGAGCCATGGTGTATTGGCGGCGCATGCCACCCGCGACAGGCATTGGGGGCGCCGGAGGAGGCGGAACACCCTCCCCGCGCGGGCTAACCAACGAAGTGCGACGAAGCTGTTGGGGAACAGGCTTCGACATGATGGACGTCGGCTTCGTGCTCCAGACCGTAGTCTCGCTGACCTCGAGCGAGATGGGCTCCCTGTTGCCGTTCATGGAGGGGAAGTTGTCCAAACTCATCGTCTTGTGCACCTTATCGTCCGCCTCGCGAGCCTTCTTGTCGAGGTAGTCGTTCACCTCCTCGGTGGAGACATTGGCCAAGCTCACATGACGAGCCCCAGAGATCTGACGAGCAGCACCCCTGTATTCCTCCTTGATTCCATTCTCCACACCCACTGCTTCCCAGCTCTGTTCGGTCTCCTCGTCGGACTCAGTGGAAACCAGTGCGTCGAAGGAGCCGGTCGAACCCTTGTTTCCAGTGGACTTCGTGACAACCTTCTTCTCGTCCTCGTCGTCCTCACTGTCGGACTCGCTGTCGGACTCGCTGTCGGACTCGCTGTCGGACTCGCTGATGCCGGCAGCCGAACCAAGTGTCGCCTTGGCAGGCTTGGTCTCCTCCTGCGAAGCAATGATGCGGTTGGCCGCGGCCTTGAGTGCCATCTCCATCCGAGTCACCATCGCGCCGTCCAGCCCCTCAATGAAGAAGCTGTGCTTGCCAGAAGAGGACTTCTTGTAGAGGATGAAACCACCCCTCTCGGTGAGACTCTTGAGACCAGCACCCTTCGCACCGATGATGATGCCGATGATGTTCTTCGAGTGCCAGACGTTGGCGTCAACCGACTTGTGCTCGTGTGGGCACACACTACTGCGACCCTCGAGCCAGGCCACCTCGTCCTTCACGAGGCGCGCCAGGGCGAAAAGGGCGGCACTGGCGTTGGGACCCTGGGCCGAGAGGGTGAACTTGTTCGTGTCACGGTCGCCGCGAAGGAACGGCTTCGAGTTGGGGAACTTCTTGAGCACCGCCGAAGTGAGGCGCCTCGTCCCACACCCACCGCTGCCGATGAGGCGTCCCATGGTCGTCTTCGCCATCTGACTCGTCCCTGCCGGCCACTCGGTGGTGAGAGGCTTGTTCTGGGACGCCTTCTTGCCGGTGGAAGACTTCTTGTTGGAGGAAGAATGGTTGGCAGAAGAAGACATGATTGTTGTTGTTGTTTTAAGCGTAAAAGCTAAGAGAGTTTTGTAATCTACACAATCTTCAATTCAGGTCAATCAAATTTTTTTCTGAGCTTGTATAAAGGGGTAAACTACACATGACAAAAAGAAAATTTTTATGGTTTATCTTGTTTTTTTGATGTTTATTTGTTTATATGTGTTTTTCTATTTGTATGGTATATATGGGTTATAAGCTTTTTATTTGGTTTTATTTTTATTCTTTTTTCCAGTAGACAACCCATTTTTTGTTAATTGTAGGGCACATTCTGTAGAGAGCTTTGTCACTCAGTCCCCACCATCTGGTAATAATGTATTCTACAGTAGGATTGTTGCCTTCCACCTTCATCTCCTTAGGAGCTTCACCCTTGCGCCTGCGCGGGTTCCCCCCCCACTTGTTCCTTATGAAGGGGAGAGCTTTATCCTGGGTGTCGAAGATTTGATGACACTTGTCTTCTTTCGCGATCCCCTGATGCTGTTGCTTCTTCTTCCTCTTGGGAAGAGGAGAACCACTCGAAGATCCGATACGGTCGAATTCCTCTAAAGTTACAGTAGCTGTGTCCGAGTCAGAATCTGCCTTTTCGAACGCAAGTTCGCCAAGTCTACGCGACTGTTCTTCGTGTGTGGATACTGTTTCGTCGAACAGATGGGTCGTGAAAACTGTTGGCGGTTGGAATCCAGCCCAGTCCTTCATGTTTCCCTTAAGCCGTCCAGCCAGCTGAGATGCTTCTGCTCCACTCTTACATTCAGACAATATGCCGTGTGTGAACATGAACTCGGGATCAGAGATACTAATTCCGCGCCCAACACAGATATTTCCGGTAATAGCAACTGGGTGTTCGTGCAGGTTGTGCGCCGCATACATCTTCTTGATCTTCGAGTTAAGCAAGTCGTCCTTTTTTTCTATTGGGACCTCGGTTCCGCAAGGAAGGGTAAGACTAATTCCGTCTCCGTTTACCACAAACACCGCGAATCCTCTCTTCACACACGCATCCTTGATGTTAAGGTGAGATTTCTTGCGTGTGCCACCCGGAATAAACCATCTGGTATTTGACATGATCTCGCTCGGAGCATCATACATAGACGTTTGTTCTCCTACCTGCACATCAATCTTGCGACTGATGTTCAAGCGATTCTGGAACTGCGCGAATTCACCAGAGATGGTGATGCTGTCTCCACTCTCGGCCACAGTCATAATGGTAGAAAAATTCATCTTACCGCCCGCATTAAAACGAATCGGGCGACCTACCATGTTAAACACGACATCCTTCGTAAGGCGTTGCCAGCGCGACCCCTCCACCAACGGCGATCTCTTATAGACACCAGGCGTGATGAATTGGATGAGCTCCTTATCTCTTAGCTGCTGGAGCTTTTGCCTCACTGTTGCATCTACCGTTTTCGATAAGGATCCAATCTCGTCTCCGAATCTCAAAACGTCTAAAAGTGTAAAGGTTTGCCCAGGCACGTATTCCCGCCGAATGATCTCCCAGAGCTTACCTTGAATCGTCTGTGGATCGAAACTGACATCATCGCTCGCGTTGGATGTGATTGCCCCGCCCACCTTATCCAGCACCTGTCTGACAAACGCAGCACAATCCGTAGACGGCTCAAAATGCTTTATGCGATTATCACCCCATCCGTGGTAGTTTGAAGAGGTAGTATTTTCGAGGCGGAGGACGTTTTGGTTTCCAAACTCTTCAAATAGCTTCTCGGGGGTAGCAGTAATACACCACACCGACGCATTGATGTTTCTCTTGAGCAGTTCCCGGAACTTCACCAGGGGTTTAGTGAACTTGTCCGCCTCGTCCATCCAAATATTGAAGGTGAACTTGCTATCGAAACTCTCCGTCAGCTTATCGATGATACCAATAACTCCGTCGCAATCATACGTGTTTTCACTAGCAGCGCGCTTCCCCACGCGACAAGAATTGGAGGGACAGACTACGTTGGTTACATCGTAGACAAGGATCTTTGATAGAACCTCGTCCGGCTTTTTCAATGCTCCCTTCTGCGATGAAAACTCCACGCATGTACCAAGACCTTCAATCTCCTGCAGAAGCCGCCCCCCTGTCTGTTTCGTCAGAAGAAGACTGTTCGCACAGAATATGAAGTTAATTGGTGTCCTTCCAGACGGTGGGTCTGCGAATTCGTGGAGAATACGACGGATCATTACCGCTGTTTTCCCCGACTGCTCAGGTTTGCAGATCAGACGGAAGCGCGTATTCCAATCGGTCTCAGTGGATGTGGGAACGGACACCATTTCATCCGAATCTTCGTCAGATGCAGCCGCTGCTCCAAACGAGAATGGGGCGTTCTCTCCCTCGACGATCTCTAGCGACATCTCGTTCGCCGTGGTTGATGGGCTCGGCGTTACCCCCGCTGGTTTCATCTCAGCAGTAGGCGCCGACGCCGGTGAATGTGCCGTTCTCCGGGCACGCGGCGGAAACTTCTTCGCCGGTGAGGACATGGTGGGAGCCGCTTCCGCTGCCGCTGCCTTCTCCTCATCACCGTCGTCGCTACTGTCGTCCAAGTCGGACCAGCTGTCCTCTTCACCGCAGCCATCGCCCTCATCGCTCTTCGTCGCCACCGGCTTCCACTCGCGCACATCCGCTGAGAGCGCGGAAGAGCTCTCTGGTTCTTGATGGCTGAACATCGACGGATTCATTAATGCTCCTGGCTTCTCCTCATCACCGTCGTCGCTGCTGTCGCCCAAGTCGGACCATCTGTCCTCTTCACCGCAGCCATCGCCCTCATTGCTCTTCGTCGCCACCGGCTTCCACTCGCGCACATCCGCTGAGAGCGCGGAAGAGCTCTCTGGTTCTTGATGGCTGAACATCGACGGATTCATTAATGCTCCTGGCTGGAATGAACACATGGACATATTATTAATTGTTGTTGTAAGCGTGCGCTTAGTTAAGTTGTGCTCCAGAAAATCTACAATTCATCCTGATCAAATTTTTTATGAGCTTGTATAAAGGGGTAAACGGTAGATTAAAAAAGAAAATTTTTATGGTTTATCTTGTTTTATCAGCTTTTTATTTGTTTATGTTGTGTTTTTCTACTCTCGTTCTGCTTGCGCCTCCACGGACCTCTTGTGCTTATTTCCTCCTAGGTGATCCGTCGTTGTCCGTGAGTGTTTTCCGTCACGGTTGGCCGGACATATGCGACATAACACTTCGTGATGCTGTTGAATACCAGTCTTATGATGAAAAAGCCTCCCGCATCCAGCGCAACCATACTCTCCGGGAAAGTGTGTCTTACAGTGCATTTGAGCCGTGTTCGACTCGGCGAATTTTTTTGGACACAGCATGCAGGTATACCCGTCCTCATCGGAACCGGTGTATGTCTTGTCCTTCCATTTACCGCGAGGCCTTTGTGACGCGGGAAGTTGCGGTTCAGACCCGCTCGGTTTACCAGGAAGACACAGATGATGATTCGGTGGAGGGGTGAACAACTTCACTTTCCGAACACCTGACACTCGCGCCCGAACGTCTTCCACAGCCTTGTCAGTGATGACATTCAAACTATCACCCCAAAGAAACTGAGAAGGCGGGGAAGAAGACGCAGTTGCGAACACGGAAGCCGGAGACACCCGCGAACGTGCCGTTCCCCGGGCACGCGGCGGAAACTTCTTCTTCGGCTTCACAGTGACAGGATTCATACCGAGGTGTGATTTGTTGTGAGCTGAGCTCTCGTTGATTTGTACTTCAAAGTATTCATCACTCAGTTCAATCAATTTTTTTTTAAACCCCTTTATACGGGACATAAGCGCTGTGAGAATCGTTATACCCCCTTATAATGTCCGTTATACCCCTTTATGCGGGACATAAGCGCTGTGAGAATCGTTATACCCCTTTATGCGGGACATAAGCGCTGTGAGAATCGTTATACCCCTTTATGCGGGACATAAGCGCTGTGAGAATCGTTATACCCCTTTATAACCGGTTATACGCCTTTATATTGTGATAAGGTGTCCGTTATACCCCTTTATACGGGACATAAGCGTTTGAGAATCGTTATACCCCTTTATAACCGGTCATACCCCCTTATAATGTCCGTTATACCCCTTTATATAGAGGGGGATTGTATCAGTATAAAGGGGTTTAAAAAAAATTTGATAGGTTGAAATGAAAGATTATATAGAGCACAAAATAATCGAGCAACACGCTTACAACAACAACAATGACTTCTTCCACCAGCAACACGGCGGTCTTCGCCACCTTGATGAAGGGCATGGACACTGACAAGCTTTCCGACCTCGGCGTCACAGAGGAGCAGCTCGCGGCGGTGATGTCTTCATTTCAGAAATCGACTGTGTCCGGCACCGACAAGCCGGAACGCGTTCGCAAGGAGGTCGACCCTGATGACCGCTGCATGGCGCGCACGTGGGGCAGCAAGAAGAATGAAAACGAGGGACACGGTCCGCAGTGCTCGGCTAAGCGCTGTGGCGGTGACTACTGCAAGTCGCACGCGAAGAAGGCGGCTGAGACAGAGACGCCGTGCTGTGTGATCAAGGACGCCGAAGGCAAGTGGACCAAGAAGGGTCTCTTCATGGGTCGCATCGACCAGCCCATCACGGGCAAGGATGCGGCTGGCAAGTGGCAGTGTATCTGGGAACACCCGGACATGAAGTTGGCCATGGAAGCCGAGAAGACGGCTGGAACTTTCGTCGTCGGCGAGCTTGAGGACGCCAAGCGCACGAAGAAGGGCAGCGGTCCTCGCAAGCCTCGTGTCAAGAAGGACCCCTCTGAGAAGAAGACCAAGGGTGCCAAGAAGGAGAAGGCTCCCAAGGCGCCTCGTGGCAAGAACGCCTACATGTGGTTCGCCGCCTCGGTTCGCGCTGAGTTCAAGGCTCAGATCGAGGCGGCTGCTGGACTGGAGGGTGCTTCTGAAGAGGACAAGGCCAAGGTCAGCGCCAAGGGCACTGCCAAGGTCGGCGATGTCGCGAAGCTCACTGGTGCGAAGTGGAAGGGGATGTCCGAGGGGGATAAGAAGCCGTTTGAGGAGCAGTCCGTCGCCGACAAGGCTGAGAAGCTCGCCACCTTCGAGACCACTCAGCTCATTGAGAAGGCCACTGGAATCGTCGTGGCCGAACACGATAAGGTGTTGCTGAAGGCACACTGCTCTCCGGCTTCTCCTCCCAAGGCACCCGCGACCGATGAGGTATTCTCTGATGCCGATGAGGCCGAGGAGGAGCTCGCTGAGGTGATGAGTGATAAGGACACCGAAGGTCCTTGGATGTTCGAGATTCCGGAGGAGCATGCTATCCCGGCCCCTGATGGCGACGACGACGGAGACTGGGACGGGACGGACAGCATCGTGTGCGAGCTCAAGGACGGCACCTTCACCGTAGTCCCCCGTGACTGGTATGACGACGCGCCCGACAGCGTCGAAGACGCGGACTACGTGGCGAACATGGTCGGGACTCTCACGGACACGACCTACCCCGATGAGGGCGATGCGATTACGGGCACTTACACCCCGAAGGCGTAAATAACACAACATAAACAAATAAAAAGCTGATAAAACACAACATAAACAAATAAAAATATAAAACACATATAAACAAACAAAAAGCTGATAAAACACATATAAACAAACAAAAATTTTTCTTTTTCATGTCTAGTTTACCCCTTTATATAGAGGGTCTTGTATCAGTATAAAGGGGTTTAAAAAAAATTTGATAGGTTGAAATGAAAGATTATATAGAGCACAAAATAACCCGAGCATCCGCTTACAACAACAACTTTCAAACATGTCTTCGAACTCTTCGAACTCTTCGAGCACGCAGGCCCTTCTCGACCGCATGAACACCAGCTCCAGCCTGAACATGTTCCAGTTCCTCACGCCCGAACAGGAGCTTGAACTTCTCGACCTCATGGACCAGGATGAGGCGCAACACGCCCTTCACTCCCCCCACATGGGGGTTGAGTCGGTGGTGGCCGAGGCGACCGTTCCGAAGAAGCGCGGCGCCCCCAAGGGACCTCGTGCTGCTCCGGCACCCGAGTGCCGCTGCATGGCCCGCGTCTACGGCACCGGACACGACCAGTGCAAGAGCCGCCGCCACGCCGAACACGGTGACTATTGCGCAACTCACGGCAAGATGGCTAAGGAGACCGAAGAGCCTCTGCAGTTCCACGAGGTCAGCGCCGAGCTCGCCGTCAAGATGAGCACATCCAAGCTCCAGAAGGGCCTCTTCCATGGCCGTATCGACCGGCCGCGTCCCACTCACAACGCCGAGGGCGAGCGCTGTGTGTTCTGGTCAGACGAAGACCCCACCATGCTTCCCAACCAGGCCAACCCCGCTACCTTCTGCGGTGAAGTCGGAGGTGGTTGGCACCTTCATTCGTCAGAGGGGAAGAAGGCAGCTACGCTTCTCAAGCGCTGGAACGCCAAGAACGCCAGGGAGGCTGAGAAGGCCGACAAGGTCGCCGCCAAGGAGGCCGAAAAGCTCCTGAAGGAGTCTGCCAAGAAGACCGCTAAGGCAGCCACCAAGGCTGCCGTCAAGGAGACCGATAAGCTCCAGAAGACCGCCGCCAAGAAGGCCGAGAAGGCACAGACGGCTGTTACCAAGGCCCTCCTCAAGAAGACCCTTCCCAAGAAGGCCCACGTCCCCACCGCCTTCTTCAACTGGCTCAACGCTCCCGGCACTCGCGATGTCATCACCAAGCACCTCTCCACTCTCCCCGCACGCACTACAGTCGTCCGCCAGAGCGAGGTTACCTCCATGGCCGGCCAGATGTGGAAGCTTCTCGACGACGGTAGCAAGGCTCAGTGGAAGACGGCTCCGGCTCCGGCGACTCAGCCGCAAGCCGCCGAATAAACACCTATATAAACACACAAAAAACAGAAAACTCATAAACAAATAAACAGCTCATAATATAAAACAAATAAAAACCAGATAAACACCTATAAACCATAAACATTTTCTTTTTACTCTACGGTTTACCCCTTTATACAAGCACACTAATCATAGAAAAAAATTTGATAAGTCTCAATAACGAAGAGTGTAGATTACAATTCTTCAACGGACCTTCCGTAACGCCTTCCTCCCTCACCATGACCTTCTTCGCCCGCGGAATCGACACACTCTCCGTGCACTGTCCTAAGATTGGTCGCCGCTTCAACTCCGCCATTCGGATCATCCAGGACACCTTCGACGCACACGAGTGCTCCACTTCCACCGCGAATGCTCTTCTGGACGAGGCCGGTTTTGACGACATCTACTCCAGCGTTGGTGACAAAGGCACACACGAACCTCTTC
>Ga0302131_1001958_pt1 | contig 10951 bp, 8 predicted proteins | sample CB9_20m_MG_FD_203105 | JGI IMG/M metagenome (GOLD analysis project Ga0302131, IMG submission 203105) | Marine microbial communities from Western Arctic Ocean, Canada - CB9_20m | ecosystem: Environmental > Aquatic > Marine > Oceanic | place: Canada: Western Arctic Ocean | collected 2017-09-19
AAGCATCAAAGATAGGTTGAAATAGCTCATTAATAGGCATTTCTACTTGAGATGTTCGAATTGATTGATGAACGGCCTTTCTTTGTGCGGGTATCATGGATAAAAGTGCTGTAGTTATTTGACTAAGCTTTAGAACGATTTAGTCTTCATCTTCATTACGTTTTTAGCACGAATAAGTATAGACAACAATTAGCAGGAACAGAGCCATTAAATTACATTGGAAATAACAATATTGAACTCTGCCGCATGTTTAAAATGCACATTATTACTGTCTTAGTTAGTGCTCAGCAGAACGTCTTAATCTTATTGTTTTGAGTTGAGAAATTGCTTGGATTAGATTGCACAGGTAGAATTGTACAATATTTAATATTCAGGTCAATTTGCCAGCATGCAAGATGTTAAAGACACCATTTATTCACAGCCGCAACAGGTGGTCGAATTTCGATTTGACCAATCGGTAGCGGAAGTCTTTCCTGACATGATCCAGCGATCTGTGCCTGGATACAGCACAATAGTTGATACCATAGGTCAAATTTGTGCTAAATATGCTCAACCACAAAGCAATATATACGATTTAGGTTGTTCATTAGGCGCAGTGAGTTTAGCCGCCAGCAAATATATCCAGACTGAGAACTGCCAAATTTTAGCCATTGATAACTCATCTGCCATGGCACAACGCTGTGAGTTGCATGTAAAGGCATTTAAAGCAGCTACACCGATAAGTGTTATTTGTGATGATATACAAAATATTGACATTAAAAATGCATCTTGTGTCGTGATGAATTTCACTTTGCAATTTATCCCACTGGAACAACGTATTGATATATTGCACAAAATATATGCTGGCCTAAATTCAGGTGGGGTTTTGTTGTTATCTGAAAAGCTTACTCATAATACAGAACAAGGTAATAATTTAGTGGTCGAACTTCACCATGAATTTAAACGCAGAAATGGGTATAGCGAATTAGAAATAAGTCAAAAACGCACAGCATTAGAAGATGTTATGCGCACTGAAACGTTTGAGCAACACAAAGACAGATTAAAAAAAATAGGTTTTACTGATGTTATTCGCTGGTTTACCTGTTTTAATTTTGCGTCAATGGTCGCAATAAAGGACTAAAAACTACGAAGCCGATTGCCGCGCGATCCGAGCTAAAAAGATTAAAGATATTCACCACAGAGGAAAAGGTACGCTGACGCTACACAGAGGAAAATATATTGCTTTTTACCTCTGTGTGCCTTTTTCCTTAATGGTTTACATTCTTTTGCCCTTATATTTTTAGATGCTCGCCGTGATCTTCGAACTTTATAGAATTTTTTTCAAATTCAGTTTACTTTCAATTTAAAACACTATTATCTGTTAAAAATAATACTGTTTATTGTCTTTTAGCTCGTTGTTCGAGCTGCTTTTAATACAGGAGGCCACTTGGCTGTTAATTGGTTTAATGATTTTTACAAACACATCGCTGACTCACCGTTAAGTCATTGGTTAGAAGTGCTGCCGGCTCAAATTGCTACTTGGCATAAAGAACAATTACATGGAGACTTTTCTAAGTGGGTAAAGCTGCTTAACAAACTGCCTGAAACATCGCCGTCATCAATTAACTTACAAGACAAAGTCGAATTTGGAAACACAGCGGATATCAATGAATATACTCAGAAACAAATAGTCGGGTTACTCAAACAGTTTATGCCTTGGCGAAAGGGACCATTTCATGTGCATGGTATTCATATCGATACCGAGTGGCGCTCTGACTGGAAATGGCACAGAGTGCAACCTCATATTCATTCCCTTAAAGACCGCTATGTATTAGATGTGGGGTGTGGCAGCGGTTATCATATGTGGCGCATGTTAGGTGATCACGCCAAGATGGTAGTAGGCGCAGACCCATCGCAACTATTTTTAATGCAATTTCAAGCTATTAAACACTTCAATCCTGATCCACGGATCCACTTATTACCGGTAGGCGTGGAGCAATTACCTGAACTAAAAGCGTTTGATACCGTGTTTTCTATGGGTGTGTTGTATCACAGACGTAATCCCATCGATTTCTTATACCAGTTAAAAAATCAATTACGTAAAGGTGGAGAATTAGTGCTTGAAACCTTAGTGGTAGAAGGCGACGAACAAACGGTATTTATGCCTGGTGAACGTTATGCACAGATGCGTAATGTGTGGTACTTACCGAGTACAGCAGCATTAATCGTATGGATGCAAAAGGTGGGTTTTAAAAATATTCGTGTGGTGAATGTAGGGCTTACAACATTAGAAGAACAAAGAGCAACTGAGTGGATGCAAAGTCAATCCTTGTTAGACTTTATTGACCCAAACGACCACAGCAAAACGATTGAAGGTTACCCTGCTCCGCTAAGAGCCGTCTTAGTTGCTGAATGTTAATTCATAATTCTTTACTATTAACTCTTAATTCTTAATTCTTAATTTTTAACTCTTAACTAATTTTAATTCGCTTTAACTAACAAAATGCCTAGTAACACGTCTAGGCATCCGTGTTACTAACTCATAACCAATCGTGCCTGCCCAATTTGCCACTTCGTTAGCCGATAATTCCTTACCCCATAACAAAGCTTTGTCGCCAATGTGAACATTGGCTAGGTCAGTCACATCGACTGAAATTAAATCCATAGACACCCTACCCGCCAGTGGCGCTCGTTGTTGGTTTATTAGCACCGGCGTACCCGATTTTGCGGTACGCGGATAACCATCACCATAACCTACTGCAATAGTGGCAATAATAGAGGGGCGCTGTGCCGTCCATGTGCAACCGTATCCTACAGATTCCCCAGTTGAAATCTCCCGTAAAGCTATCACTTGTGACTCAAAATTCATGGCAGGAATAAGATGTTTAGCTGCATCGATAGGTTCAGCAAACGGACTCAAACCAAACAACATGATCCCTGGGCGATTCCAATCCAATCTGGTTTGATCCCAAGCTAACAAGGCTGCAGAATTGGCCATACTCAGTTCTACTTGTTGACTAGAATTAGCAATAATCGGCTGAATACAATTTTCGAATCGACTAATTTGCAGAGCGGTGTGTGCCCCACTCGTATTGTCGGCATCAGCAAAGTGTGTCATCAAAACAATACTTTTAACGTTAGGTGATGCCACCAACTTGGCATATACCGATTCAACCTGTTGTGGCAATATCCCCAATCTGTGCATACCAGTATCAATTTTCAGCCATACTTTTATCGGTATCTCAAGTGTGGCACTAAGTAATTGTTCTAGCTGAATACTGCTGTGCACAACAAGTTCGCACTGATTATGCACCGCGATATTTAATTCAGCTTTATCGAAACATCCTTCGAGTAATAAAATTGGTTTTTTCAAACCACTTTCTCGTAAAATCAACGCTTCTTCAAGACAAGATACTGTGAACATTTCAACGTGTGACGCAATGGCTTTTGCCACCTCTACAGCCCCATGTCCATAAGCATCGGCCTTTATCACGGCAACAGTTTTCGAATAGGGTGCGAGAATTTGAGCCAGTCGGCAATTAGCTTGGATAGCGGCTAAATCAATAATAATTTTGGCAGGTCGAGACATGTGGCTTGTTTAGCTCCCAGCTATTGTCAAAAAAATTGATTTAATAACGATGTTTATTCGCAGCATATAGGGATTGAGCAAGTAGCCAAATATTGCCAACATTTCCTTTGCCCACAGGTTTTCCGTCTAGTTCAACCACGGGTGCAATTTCCTTACTTGAGCTGGTTAACCAAAGCTCGTCCGCAGTTCTCACTTCGCTCATGCTGATCATTCTCTCTTGAACATGCAAGGTGCCATCTTTTCGTAAAATATCCAATAACATATTACGCGTAATGCCGGGCAGTAATTGGTTATCTAAAGGTGGAGTTATCACCACTTCATTTTTAACAATAAACACATTGCAGGCACTGGCTTCCGTCAGTTCGTTTCGCTGATTATATAAAATAGTTTCATGTACACCAGCTTCTTGACCTTCTTGGAAATGCATCACATTACCTAACAATGAGGTAGATTTAATCTGGCAGCGTTTCCAGCGCAAATCCTCAGTACTCGTGACTTTATATTGCTTGACACTTTGCTTATCGGCCATAGGTGCCGCTGGGATCTCAAAGGCATAGGCAAACACTGTTGGTTGGATATGATCAGGATAAGCATGGAAACGTTTTACATCTGCTCCACGGCTAACATGGAAGTACAACCCAAGATTGCCCCTACCATTTTCTTTAATCAGTTTTTGCGCGATATCACGCCAATCATCAATACCCATGTTTAGTTTAATACCAATGGCTTTAAGACCATGTTGCATCCGTTCAATATGTAAGCCAAAACCCACTAACTTAGTTGCATAGGATGGCACCACTTCGTATATACCATCACCAAACAAAAAGCCACGATCCATAGGCGATATTTTAGCTTCAGACATAGGTATAAACTGACCATTCAAAAAAACAATATTGTTATTAATCGCCATAAAACACCATGTAAATAAGCAATATAGAAGACCTTAATTATGACATGAATAAAGTAATCAATTTAGCAATATATATATTGTTTTTATATTTCTTAGCGTATTGGTCAGTTACACTATGTTTATAATTTCGTTATAGATAATCATAAAATAATGTCGCAAGTTGGAAAGTTCAATAACCTTGAAGTTGTGAATGAAGTGCCCTTTGGATTTTACCTAGACGCAGGCGATAAAGGTCAAATTCTACTGCCTACTAAAAATGCGCCTTTAGGCTGTAAGCTAGGAGATATGGTGAATGCGTTTATTTATCACGATAGTGATGATCGTATTATTGCCACTATCAGACGTCCCAAGGTATTGGTTGATCATTGCGCCTATTTAAAAGTGGTCAGTATCACCAAGGTTGGTGTTTTTGTAGATTGGGGACTAGAAAAAGACTTGTTAGTGCCATTTAGTGAACAAGACTATCCTATGTCTGAAGGTGTATCTTATGTGCTTTATGTATTTTGTGATGAAGAAACTGGCCGACTTGCGGCATCAACCAAACTCAAAGATTTTTTGTATGAAGAGTCGAGTGAAGAAGGTGGCACATTTGAAGTTAAACAAGAAGTAGAGTTATTGATCTGTGGACAGACAGATATGGGCTACAAAGCTATTATAAATGGCTCACACCTTGGCTTATTATTTAGGGACGAAGTTTTTCAGCCAATAAAAATTGGTCACTCGATGAAAGCGTATATTAAGCGTATTCGCGAAGATGGAAAAATTGATCTGTGTTTTCAATTTCACGATCCCACTGCCCGCAATACTTTAGAAGATCAAATAATCGAAGACCTTATTGCACATGATGGTTTGTCTACTTTAACGGATAAAAGCTCAGCAGATGAAATTTCTAAGCGTTTTAAGGTCAGTAAAAATGTGTATAAAAAAGCCATTGGCTCTTTGTTTAGGCAAAAACGTATATTATTAGACAAAACCAAAATAACTCTCGTTAAGAAGTAGAAAAACTATGAAGCCACTGTAAGTTGGAAAGAAAACCTACGCTTTAATTGCAAAACAGATACCGGCCATACCCTAGACTTAGAAGCTAATGGAGAAATTTTGTCTCCTATGGAATCAGTATTATTATCAGTGGGCGCTTGTTTGTCTATCGATGTGGTCGATATCCTTTAAAAGTCTAAAAAACAAGTAGATGATTGTGTCTGTTAACTTGAAGCAAAAAGAGCAGAAGAAGCGCCTCGGGTATTTACTGAAACCCATGCTCACTATATCGTCAAAGGCGAAGGTTTGACTGAGAAAAATGTCGCCAGAGCTAAACAATTATCCACTGAAAAATATTGTTCAGTTATGTTGATGCTAACTGGAAATGTTGAAATCACAACCAGTTACGAATTAACGTAAAGCCAGTCGCCGAGCGATTCACACTTTGCAGAAATATTGTAAAGCTTGGTCTTACTGATAATCAATGATCTAGATTTCTTTTGTCCTCCAACTAAAAAGACAACTTAATCGAACAAACATTCAGGTAATTAAAATATGAAGTGAAAAAATACTTACTTTATTCATATCTGGAAAACACTGCGACTGAGTTTTGTGAATCTGTCACTTTAGGTACTCAAAAGATCCAGATTGTCTCAAAATACTAATTTATAGATTTTATCCTGAATATTGACTTATAAATATTCTCTAACTACAAATATTGATGATAATTTGTAGTCAATTCTTTGTTTCAGTCACACATTTCCAACACCGGAAAATCAGTTTTTACATAAGCTGTTCGGCTCCTATTCCATTAAATGAAGCATTCGGTAAGCCTCGTATGACCTCAATTGGTATACACTTTTGTGATAAACAATAATGGCTAAAATCTCGTTTGCATCCAGGTGAATACATATTCAAGTAAATAGTGAGTATATTTTACGTAAGCCCACATTAAGAACTAGCGACTGGAATTTAACACAGCTTGGATCTGAGGTGTGCTTAAATGTTGCCATTAAACAGCCTATGGTACGTCCCAAATAATTAAAAATTGAAAGTTTATATAGAGATTATATTGTTGCATGAAGCGCTAATGTCTAGAGAGAAAAAAAGACACTTTACACAGCATATAAGTCGTTCTTGGTTTTGGAAGATAAAATAGAGTTTTAGACATAATCATATTCTTTTTTAAGTGAGCTATAATTATGAGACAACCTTGACATAAATTTTATATTGGAGATATTTCATGTCCGATGTGCCTGATTGGATAAACCCCATAAATAACCGTAAGACACCTTATACTGATGAAGAGCTTGAGTTATTTGTTGATGGTTTTATTGAAGGTTTTAGAGGCGAATGGAAAAGCCTAAAATCAAAGTTGGGTAAATCTGTGGCTAGGCAAAAGATTAAAGAAGGGTTTATTGCCAATGACGAAAATAATTTACTGAATATCAAACCAGATGGCCATATTCATTAATATCACTTATATGCCTAATCGGATAAAGTCCCTTCCGGTGTATAGTTAAGAAACTGTCGTTCATAATCAAAAACTGCCTCAGCAACACAATATTATAGAAGTGTTTTTTCAATGAAAGTTAGCACTTCAGACCATAAAAAACTAAGCTAAAAAACGACCTACAGGCAGAGCCGCATGCTCATTATGCAACACCCTCGAAGGACTGAAACAAGCGCCCAAGGGGTCGTTAAATTCCGATATTCAACTGGTCTCAATGAACATCATTTATGTCTTGATTACGGATACCCTTTTTAACCACCCTCATCAAGTCCAACTGTTGATACATTATATGCTCTAGCCCAGAGTGACTATCCATTAAAATTTCGCTGTCGGCCTTTGAAATTCTTAGTTATCGATGTTGCACTTTTTTCCTTTCAAAAAACCAACTACCGTTGATTTTGAGGATTACTCAAACACATATGAACATGATCTCGCATTAAATCTCAATCTTCAATCACCATACCCTTTTACCGAGCAATACCATGGAACACTTACCCTAGGCTTTTTCAAAAAAGGACAAATATTTCCAATATGTTAATTGACGTCTTTTTTAAGGTATAAATACAACATGATATTTGTAATGCCAACGGGGGTGGCACAAGCTTTTATAATCTCGGATAGGTTTATGTTTTGTATTTTAGTCGAGATCAGTGCGTACCTGTACCTTGGTATCGTTGGAAACTATGCGAATTTCACCAGCAACGCTGGTGTTAACGCTCATTAATTATGAAGTTATCTTCATTAGTAACCCATCGATACAAGCTAAATTAATAAAGGCGTTTATTAATTTGGTATTAGTCATCAGTGCCAGAAAACAACTTGAATAAATAGCACCTTAATAGCTATTAATTTTTCAAAGTTACAGCAGCTCGCTAATTTGTAATCTGCTAACGAGACACTCAAAATATAGTTTCAAAAATAACAGTGATAAATCACTATAGATGCTTGTTATAAACAATTCATAAAACAGTCTTTTTTTCTAAAAATATCAGTAAATTCATATATTTGAAGCGATCATGATAGCCATTTTAGCGTCATTCAACTATTATATTTTAGCTGATTTATTTGAAATCTATACTTCACTATATGTGACAAGAAACGTCAGTTAAACACGTCAGATTTCACCAAATTTAAAGGAAACAACTATGTCTAATGAAGACTTAAACGATTTACGCATGTCTGAAGCAGTGCGACCACTTTACCTTGCTGTGAAGAAGCACATTGAAGAAAATGTTATCCCGATCCAAGATGAATTTTATTCAATTGGTGAAAAACTTACTGATCGTTGGAGCTATTCTGAACGTCAAATGGAATTGCTCGAAGGCGCAAAAAACAAAGCAAAAGAGTTAGGCCTTTGGAATTTTTTCTTACCTGATGCTGAAACAGGCGAGGGTTTATCTAATCTAGATTACGCATACATTGCCGTCGAACTGGGTAAAGCCCCTTTAGCGTCTGAAACTTTAAACTGTTCTGCTCCTGACACAGGTAATATGGAAGTGTTAGAACGAGTGGGAACACCTGAGCAAAAGGCACAATGGTTAGCACCTCTACTAAGAGGCGAAATACGTTCGTGCTTTGGTATGACCGAACCTAATGTTGCATCTTCTGACGCCAAAAACATCTCGACATCAGCTGTCGAAGATGGAGATGATTGGGTCATCAACGGTGAGAAATTTTATATTTCTGGTGCCGGGGATCCTCGCTGCAAAATTATGATTTGTATGGTTAAAAGTAGTCCTGATGCCCCAACACACAAACAACAATCACAAATTCTAGTGCCACTAGACACTCCGGGCGTAACCATTGTTGGCCCAATGCATGTATTTGGTCATGACGACGCGCCTCATGGTCACATGCACATTAAACTTGAAAACGTGCGGGTACCTAAGACCAATATGTTGTTAGGCGAAGGCCGTGGTTTTGAAATTTCTCAAGTACGTTTAGGCCCAGGTCGTATTCACCATTGCATGCGTTCAATTGGCCAAGCTGAAAAAGCGTTGCAACTTGCACTTGAGCGTTCAACTTCGCGAGAAGCTTTTGGCAAAAAAATATATCAGCTTGGTAAGAATATTGAAGTTATCTCAAAAATGCGTATCGATATTGAAGCCATGCGTATGATGGTATTAAAAGCGGCTAAAGCTATGGATGTATTGGGTAACCAAGAAGCACGTGTCTGGATACACATGATCAAAGCGATGATCCCAGAGCGAGTTTGTGAAATTATTGACCAATCCATGCAACTCCATGGTGCCACGGGTATATCACAGTGGTCACCGCTTTCTGGCATGTATGCAGGCCAACGCACCTTACGTTTTGCTGATGGGCCAGATGAAGTTCATCACATGGTTGTGGGTCGAAATGAAGTTCGTGAATTTGAACGTAACAAAGATTAAAGAAATCATTCTGTCACTTTTTACAGATATTTTGTGGATGTCTTTTAGATAAAAACACTAATTGATAGGGGCTAGCGCCAGCTGGCCCCTATTGTTTCTGATGTAGTATCTTAAGATTTTGCACGGAGTGCAATATGGATAAATATAGTATTGCAAAACAATTTATGGATGCTGCTTTAACTGCAGCGAACGAGCAGAATATTAGTAACAGCGACCCACTAGAAGTAATAATTATCACTTGATTGCACAAATGACAAAGACTCCTTAGACTTCGCGTAGTGCTGAAATCATAGATTGTGAATAGCGTAATATACCCGTAGGTCTAGATAAAACCCTTCATACAAGTCAATATAGAGAAATACCTGCCAAATTATGATCTGCAACTTTGGCAGTTCAGAAAAACCGCACAACCAACACCGTTTTTAATGAAGGTATTCACACATACCAATTTGAGGGTTTTAGTTTATTGGTAAAAAAACCACTGGATTATTAATATACCTGTCGATTAGTAGCAAAATTTCTCGAATGTGGCATGGGACTGGCACAACCTCCATTTATTCTAACATTAGTAATCTCAGGGCAACGGCTTTCAGAGCAACTATCAAAAATTTAACAAGCCTAGACATATCAGATGACATATACCTCAAATTTACTCTAAACGAAAAATCAGCTCATAGCTGATACTAGTATAAAAAGTGTGGTGAATGCTAAAGCAATTTAAAATGCCTACAAAATTTTCTACAAACTATGCCGCGTTTTTTATTTTTCACTTCAAATTCAAAGCTTATGAGCCGTCTTCTAAAACGAAGCCAATGCATATTCAAAATCTGCGATTATATCGTCTATATCTTCAATACCAATCGATAATCTGATCATATTGTCGTTCACACCCATTTCTTGTCTTTCTTTGACACTACTTTCGAAATAGATAGTAGAAGCAACCGGCAAAGCTAAGGTACGTGTATCACCTAGATGGGTGGCACAGATGACTAAATTAAGTGTATTTAAAAATTTTATCGGATCAATATGATTGGCTAGATCTAAGCTCAGTATCCCTCCATAACCGTTAAACAGTTCTTTGGCTAAAAAATGCTGAGGGTGGTGGGACAAACCAGGATAATAAACTGCTGAAACGTTGACATGATTATGAAGAAAAGAAGCTAAACGCATAGCGTTTTCACATATTTTGTTGGTTCGCAGTACCAGGGTTTCTAAACCAATTGAAATAGCATGAGCCGAATCTGGTGATAACGTGCCGCCCATATCTCTGAGTCCTCTTTTCCGGACTTGAATAAGGCCCCATTGTGATACATCTGCTCCACGGTATATAGGTAATATGTTTTCGAAGTTACCCCAATCAAACAATCCAGTGTCAACTACTGCACCACCTAAAACATTGCCATGCCCAGCTATATATTTTGTTAGAGAACTTACAGTTAATGACGCTAAAACTGAATTAGCATCAAAAACATTGGCTGGAGTCATTGTATTGTCGACTATAAATAAGCATTTTTTAGACTTACATAATTGCCCAATAGCTCGCAAATCAGCCACTTGAGTAACAGGGTTGGCGATAGTTTCTAAATAAA
>Ga0302131_1001961_pt1 | contig 10947 bp, 11 predicted proteins | sample CB9_20m_MG_FD_203105 | JGI IMG/M metagenome (GOLD analysis project Ga0302131, IMG submission 203105) | Marine microbial communities from Western Arctic Ocean, Canada - CB9_20m | ecosystem: Environmental > Aquatic > Marine > Oceanic | place: Canada: Western Arctic Ocean | collected 2017-09-19
AGGGTGTGAGTTTACCAATTAGTTCTGGTAATTGACTTAAGTGATCGGGCATTGTAAATCCTTGGATAGTGATACGTTTTTTGATAATAGGGATCCAATTTGGACCTGCACTTGGCGTTTCTGAGGTATATTCAGAAATCATGCCGCACACTATTATTCTTCCATGGGCATTGATATGATCGAAAACGTGATGTTGAATTGGGCCACCAGTATTTTCAAAGTAAATATCCACACCTTTAGGTGCCAACTCTGTCAACTTCGTATCTATATCATCTGTTTTGTAATTAATCGCGCCATCAAAGCCTAGTTCATTAACTATCCAACCACACTTTTCGTCAGAACCTGCTACACCAATCACGTTTAATCCTTCTGCTTTGGCTAGTTGGCCTACTATGGAACCTACTGAACCTGCCGCACCGCTGACGACTATGGTTTCGCCTGCTTTTGGATTTCCAAAGCCAAATAAACCTTGAGTAGCGGTTAAGCCAGGTAAAGCGAACACAGATAAAACCATTTCAGCATCTAAGCCTGGTTGTACTTTCCTGAGACCTTCCCCCGTGCTCAATGATAACTCAGTCCATCCCATCATGCCCATTACACGCTCACCTACAACATAATCAGGGTGATGACTTTCGACAACCTCACCTATACCTGAGGAGCGCATTACGTCACCTAAGCCAACAGGAGGTATATAACTTTCTGTATCGGGACTCATCCACCCAACCATGGCTGGGTCTAGTGACATATGAGTTTGTTTAACTAATATTTGACCGGAGCCTACTTTAGGAATAGGTTTTTGTACTACTTCAAAAATATCTGCACCTATAGGGCCAGAAGTCGGGCGGGCAACAAGGTTAATCGCTGTAAATGTATTCATATTTGGATCTCCAGTATGTGATTGATGCAATGTGGTTGTTCAAGTGAACTTAGTATTACTTATTGAATTTCTAAGATATATAGCAAATAAATGTTATCTTTATTGCTATAAAGACAATAGTTATACGATAAATTTAATTTATAAGAGAATAATGGATCAATTTCGAGCATTAAGGTATTTCAGTAAAGTGGCAGATACTGGCAGTTTTACTAAAGCTGCGGCCATTTTTGGGGTACCACCTTCGTCGTTGTCAAGGCGGGTGGCAGACCTAGAAAATAGCCTAGGCGCTACACTATTGAAACGGTCTACTCGTGATGTCAAACTTACTGAAGTGGGTCAGCGTTATTACGTCCAAGTACTGGATATTCTTAATCAGCTTGAGCAAAGTAATGAAGCGGTGCGGAGCTATCAATCAAAACCCATGGGGCAATTGCATATTAGTTCTATGGTGGGTTTTGGCGAGCGCATTTTATTGCCATTGCTTGATGAATTTAGCCAGCTTTATCCAGAGATAGTGTTAGATGTCAGTCTAAGTGATGAGCTATCTGCATTAGGCCGCGATGATGTTGATGTTGCTATTCGAGGTGGTTATGCACCTAATGAAAGAGTATTAGCTATCAAGCTTATGGGTAACCAATTTATTCCAGTGGCAGCGTCGAGTTATTTGGCTGCCATGGGCAGACCTCAATATGCCATCGAATTGAAGCAACATAAAGGTTTATATTTTCGGACGCCTAATGGCCCAACGCCTTGGTTAAGTTATATAAATAGACAATGGCAAGATGTTTCTGCGCCACAAGTCGCCGTTTCTAATAATGGGAAGTGGTTAGGTGATTTGGCAGTAAAAGGAAAGGGTATATTAATGGCGCCACGTTGGGCGGCGGCACACTATTTAGCAAGCGGTCAATTAGAAGAATTGGTGTTAGAGCCATCAGTACAAATTACTCAAAATAACGAGATGGCAATATATCTATTGTATCAAAAACAAAGGTATCTGGTACCTAAAGTAAAAGCAGCAGTAGATTTCCTAGTCGCTAGGGTTAATGGATAAGAATGATTATGGTCATGTGGATATTCCTAGATTGAAGCAAGGCAATGTTGCTTTACAAATGTTTACTACTGTTACTAAGTCCACAGACGGGCTTAACTACGAAGGCAATAGTAGTGTTGCCAGTGACAATATTACGAAACTGGTTTTAGTGAGTCTTTGGCCTACAAATACTTGGAATAGCTTAACTAAAAGGGCATTGTTTCAAGCGAGTAAAGCACTAGAGTTGGTTGATGAATTTCCTCAGTAAGTGACACTTATTACTTCAAAAACAGATCTCTCACAATTTTTATTATAGCGAGAAATCAATCCTAAATTATTAGGCATGTTGTTAGGCACTGAAGACTCTCATGCGTTAGATGGTGCTTTGAGCAACATTAAACGCTTATTCGATAGGGATTTTCGTATGATGTGTTTGCAGCACTTTTTTGATAATAAATTAGGAGGCTCATTACACGGGGAAAGTGGCGAAGGTTTAACTGCGTTTGGACGAGAAGCTCTGCAACGAATGCAATCTTTAGGCATAATGTTAGACGTGTCCCATTCATCTTAACAAGTGGTCCAAGATGTATTGGCCATTAGCCGTCAGCCGTTATTGGTCAGCCATACTGGTTTTCACGGACATTGCCCATCACCTAGGAATATCTCGGATGATTTAATGCAACATATTACTGCTAAAGGTGGCCTAATTGCAGTGGGTTATTGGGACGGCGCAATATGCAGGCCTAATGCTCGCGAGATTGTTAAAGCGCTTAAATATGGTATTGAAATGGTCGGAGTTGAACATATTGCCCTGGGTTCAGATTATGACGGCGCGGTAAGCGTGCCTTTTGATACATCAAAGTTCATTTATTTAACTCAAACCTTTTTAGGTATAGGGCTTAGCGAATTTCAAATTAAGCAAGTAATGGGTGGTAATATGCTACGATATTTGCAATTTCATCTGCCTGTTTAAGTCAAATATGTAAGGTCAATACTCCACGTTATGTATTGAGCCAATGTGAAGTATAATTAAATGTATAAGAGTGCAATGGAATACTATCTACTAAATCAAGCCAATATTGTTGGTTACTTACAATCGCTACCCAAATGCCTACTTAAGTTTTCGTCCTTTGATGACTTAGAAGTTCAGGAAATTAACGATGGCAATATGAATTACTCTTTTGTAGTAACCAGTACGTTAGACTTTAATCAATCGGTTTTTATTAAGCAGGCTCCCCCTTACATTAAAGTATTAGGCGAGGACTGGCCTTTGACCCGTCAACGGATGACTGCTGAAATTAATGCATTAAGTTATCACTCCAGGGTATGCCCAGAGATGGTGCCAGAGGTATATTACCAATCTGAAGCCTTTTCAGTGCTTATTATGCAAAACCTCAATCATCATGTTATTTTACGAACGGAGCTTATACAAGGTCGATATTTACCCAGATTGGCAGAAGATTTATCTACTTTTCTGGCAGAGACATTATTTTATTCCTCTGATTTTGCTTTACCATCTGTAGAAAAAAAAGCGATGGTCAATAAAAGTGGCAATCAGGATATGTGCAAAATCACCGAGGACTTTGTCTTTACGTATCCTTTTGAGCATCATGACATGAATGATTACAATCCTGCTCTATCTCAGTCAGCTATCGATTCGGTTCAAAAAGAACCTAATGTTAGAGCACATGTTGCACAAATGAAGCATTTGTTTATGAATAAGCCGGAGGCTTTGTTACATGGTGACCTACACACCAGTTCAGTAATGGTGAATGTCCAACAAACCTTTGTGATTGACCCTGAATTCTCTTTTGTAGGCCCAATGGGATTTGATATCGGCGCACTAATTGCCAACTTATATTTGAACTATTTTTCACATGCACATAATTCATCAACTGAGTCTGTCAATTATAGTCAATGGTTATTGCAGACTATTGATGAACTTTGGTACAAATTTGAAGGCAAGTTTTTATCTTTGTGGTCAGAACACGAACAGTCCTCGCAAAGTCCATTTATGGGCAAAGACATTTTTGGCGACAGTCATAAAGCTTTTAGACAGTTATTTTTGAAACAATTGTTAAGCGATACTTTAGGTTTTGCAGCATGTAAAATGATCAGGAGAATATTAGGTATTGCTAAGGTAGCTGATTTTATGCAGTTTGAAGACCTAAAGCTCAGAGCAAAATTAGAGACTCAGGCCCTTGAAATGGCTACAAAAATGTTGGTTAATCGTCAATCTTATACAAACATTGCTGACGTGAATAAATTAGCAGAAGATGCCAGTCTAATTTAAAGACAAAATTAGTCATAATTTTTTCCCACAAAAACACCGAGAAAAGAACAAGCCGAATTGTCTTTAATTTGTGGTTTCTGTGGTGAATAAACTTTTTGAATTTGCAACTAGGCGCTTTTGTTTTAAAGCATCATTATTTCGTCGTCTTTTAGATGTCTTACTATAGGGCTGTCTTCAGCATCTGCAAACGCAGCGTCTAGAAGTGATGCTCTATAAGCAACAGACGAACGGAAGTTGGGATGAGTAAATATATAAGTTTGTCCTGATTGAAGCGCTTCCACCACACGTTTCGCTAATACTGATGTTGGAATACCAGACTCCACTAAGAGTTTTGCCTTGTTCTGAGTATTACCTAATTTTAATTTATCAGCATCGTGTTCCTTGACTGCTTTGTATGCAGGTTGAAGATTCCGCAATGACTCATGGATACGTGTTTGAACAAAAGCAGGACACAGAGCCGACACCGCAATATTATGCTTTTTCAATTCAACAGCCCAACTCTCTGACATAGAGACCACCGCTGCTTTTGACGCAGCATAAGCACCAGAAAAGGGTACACCATTCATGCCAGCCATTGAGGCAACGTTAATGATCCAGCCTCCTTGGCCATGACGTTTCATCGAAGGGGCAGTGGCTTGGGTACCATTCACTACTCCCATCACATTGACATCCAATACCCACTTCCAGGTTTCAATTTTGGTTTTATCAACTGAGCCGGGAATACCCCCTACACCTGCATTATTAACCAACATATGAATATAGCCAAATGTAGCTTCGGCTGCCGCAACTGTCTCTTCCCATTGTTGATAGTCCGTTACGTCTAGTGCACAGGCTAACACTTGAATGTTAGCATCTTTTAGTTTTTGTTCTGCCTCTGCGAGCACTTCTTGATCTATATCTGCAATGACTATCTTCATACCTAATTGCCCAAATTCTTCAGCAAGAGCAAAACCAATACCACCCGCCCCTCCGGATATAATGGCTGTTTTACCTAAAAACTCATTCGACATGATTTTATTCCTCGATAATTAAAAGCGTAATTTCTATTTATTGGTGGATATTATGTCCTAGACGAGTTGAAAAACACTTTATTTCACGAATTGGAAAGGCTTCATAGGATGAATGTTCGCATCTAAAAGAACACATTTAACCACACAGCTCAAAGAGAAAAAGCACAGGATTTAAAGGTCAACATGACATATGAGTATGATGACAGTGTAAATATTGTCTTTACATTGCTTAGTTATTCACTGCATGTGGATCCCTTGTTTATTAAATTTTTCCCCTCTGTGATAAAAATCACGTTAATTTATTATTTTAACACCATCGTTGGTGCCTACTAAAACGACGTCAGCACCACGGTGAGCAAATAAGCCGTTGGTGACAATTCCTGTAATGGCATTGAGTTGTCTTTCGAGCTCTACGGGGTTTAGAATTTTTAAATTGTATACATCTAAAATTACATTACCGTTGTCAGTCACTACTCCTTGACGATAAGCGGGATCGCCACCTAGTTTGAAAATCTCTCTGGCCACATAAGAACGTGCCATGGGGATCACTTCGACGGGTAGAGGGAAAGTACCTAATACTGGTACTTGTTTTGTGTCGTCAATAATACAAATAAACTTTTCAGCTACAGCGGCAACAATTTTCTCTCTGGTAAGAGCTGCACCACCACCTTTTATCATATGTTTGTGTTCAGTTATTTCATCTGCGCCATCAACATATACATCAAATCTGTCTATCGAATTAAGGTCAAAAACTTCAATGCCCATGGCTTTTAGGCGCTCAGTTGAGGCTTCTGAGCTGGATACTGCACCTTGTAAGTCATATTTTAAATCAGCTAAAGCGTCTATAAAATAATTTACGGTTGAGCCTGTTCCTACGCCAACAATAGCGCCTTCTTCTATGTAATTTAGCGCAGCTTTGGCTGCAGCTTTTTTCTTATCATCTTGTGTCATATTATTCAGGCCCTGTTCGTTAAAACGCTTATATAAAATAGTGTAACTCAAGCCGCAGTTTAGCCGACACTAAAAAATTGTTCTGGGGTCGCGATGCCATCTAAAGGGATGTCCCAGCTATCAGTGAGCAACATAACACTTTGTTGACAGGTATGAGCCAATCCAATAAGTTTTGTTGGCAGCGAATCACGACGGATCGGAGCTATGGTTCGATCATAATATCCTCCTCCCATACCTAATCGATTACCTTTAGCATCAAAGGCAACAAGGGGCGTGAGTATCAGTTCAATGTTAGCTAGAGTGGATAAGTTTGAGCTCGTAACTATTGGTTCTTCGATACCATAACAGTTTTTACGTGTAGGTGAGTGAGGATGATATTCAACAAACAGTAAATGACCTTTGCTAAAAGGATGCAACACAGGTAAAAACACACATTTACCTTGTTGCCAGCAATAATTAATAATTGCTATGGGGTCAATTTCACCATCGTTTGCAATATAACAGGCTACAGTTTTGACTTGAGAAAGTGTTGTTGATGCAATACAGACGGATAGTAGGTCATGTGCCGCGATTGATTGCTCTTGATGAGACAATGCTTGACGTTTTTTACGGTAAATTTTTCGATACACCTTACGACAGTCTTCTTGTACATTTTGTTTTTGCATTCTTTTTTACCGTCTCATTTATGCATTTGGCATGTTTGATAAAAGTGGAATAAACCGGTTGAGCACTTGCACAAGTTTTTCCTTTTCTAAAGGTTTACACAAATATTCATCCCAAATTTTGGTATTTTGATTAAATCTATTTTGACAAAATGTATCGGCTGATAAAGCGATGATAGGAGTACGCGGAAAGTTATGCTTAATTCTTTCAGATGTTTGAAAACCATCGATACCGGGCAAATGAATGTCCATAAATATCAGATCAAAATGTTGATTATTAGTAGCCTCAACAGCCTCTTCTCCTGACTCAGCAATGCTAATTGAAATATCTAAAGATTCGAATATTGCCAACATAACTGCTTGATTAATTTTGTTATCTTCTACTAACAAAATTTTACTACTAGGGTCAAAATTAGCTTTTTCAGGAACAAGAGTTAGATCTTGCTGTAAAATCTTAGTATTATTTTGCTGCGGTAACAAAACTTTAAAAATACTGCCTGAGCCTACCGTACTAAGAACCTTTATTTTGCCACCTAGAAGTGTCACTAAGCTTTGTGTAATTGATAAACCTAAGCCACTTCCTTCTGAACTTTTAACCTGCCCGACTTGCTGGAATTGATTAAATAGTTTTGTTTGATCATGGGATGATATGCCTACCCCTTGGTCGGCAACTGTGATCACCAGTTGCTCACTATTAATTGAGAGTTCAACCTTGACCCATTTGCCTCCATCAGTAAACTTGATAGCGTTGTGAGCTAAGTTAGTAATGATTTGACTAATTTTGGCTTGATCTACAGCCAAATATTTTGGTAAATCATTACTGACATGTATTGAAAATTCGACATCCTTTTGGTTAGCGGTGATCGCTAACATTCCCTCTAAGTTTTTTATAAACTCTCTTAAACAAATAGTTTTGATCTGAACTTGCATCATGCCTGCTTCAATTTTATTCAAATCTATCACGGAATTTACTACGCTCAGCAATCGTCTGCCTGAATAGTCAATATGTTGAACATACTCAGCAAACTTTGGGGGTATTTTGTAATCTTGAGTATTTTCTAACATCAAATGACTGAAGCCAATAATAGCATTAAGTGGAGTACGTAACTCATGACTCATATTGGATAAAAATTCAGTTTTATGTTCGTTGGCTAGTTTTAAAATTTTTATGTTTTTACGTAATTCCATTTGAGAAATGACTGACCTACCTAAAACTTCAAGTGCTTGACGTTGGACTTGCGTTAATTTATTTGGCTTGTCATCAATAACGCATAATGTCCCAATGACATGCCCGTCGGGGCTGACCAATGGTGTACCTGCATAAAATCGAATATTAGGTGTGGAGGTAACTAAAGGATTATCAAAAAAACGCTCATCATGCAGAGTGTCCTCTACTTCAAAAACTTTTTTTTGGTGGATAGCATGTGTGCAAAATGCAATATCTTTCGAGGTTTGTTGTGGGGCTAAACCTATTCTAGACTTAAACCACTGACGCTCAGAATCAACCAAGCTGATTAAGCTAATTGGCATGTTGCAAATTTGTGCAACAAGTTGAGTTATGTCGTCAAATATTTTTTCTGCTTCAGTGTCTAAAATATCATAGTCGTATAATGATTTTAAACGAGCGGCTTCATCAATTGTTGGAGGAGAAATTTTCATTAGGTATTCAATTGGTCTCGCAAGGCCATAACATGATTTTAGGCTTTCTAAACTAAATTAGCTATTGTATGTATCCAAATACAACTGAGTTAAGCGGGCTTGGTTGACTTTGGTTGCTACATTAATCGTCTGGGCATTGAGCCAATCAGGGCTGGTAGTAGAACCAGGCAGCGCGACAGATGTTTGACCAATATTTAGAGGATCGGTAGATACTCTTGCATGGCCGTTTTGTAATTCGAACAAACTTGGGTCGACTAAATGTGCAAGTGGCATAGCATCATGGAAAAAACACACATCTTGGTCTCTATTTTTTGAGTAAAACTTCACGTAAAATTGAGCTGCATCATGCACAAAACCGCCTAATTTAGGATTGTTTTGTCTAAGCTGAGTCAAAAATTCTGGAGTAAATGGACAAGAGTTGGTGACATCTAGGCCAAACATATTTAGTTCCCACGATGCATCAAATACTATTTCAGCTGCATATGCATCGTTCCAAATATTGGCTTCTGCTACAGGTGTAACGTTACCAGGCACAAACGCTGCTCCACCCATAATTGACACAGCTTTTAGTAATTTTGGTAGTTCAGGTTCAAGACGAAGGGCTAAAGCTAGATTACCTAATGGACCAATCGCAACGACAGTGATTTCACCAGGGTATTCACGTGCCATATCAACAATAAATTGTGCTGAACTGCGAGGGTCTAGGTCACCCTTAGCAGCAGGAAAATTAATATTACCAAAGCCATCGTCTCCATGTACAAAATGTGCATAACCTGACTCTTTTCCGACCCAAGGCATACCAACACCTTTGCATACTGGAATATCTTTATCTGCCAATGCACAAAGAGTAATTGCGTTTTTGGCTGCCATATCAACAGGCACGTTACCGAATACCGTAGTCAAACCTAATACGTCAATTTCAGGATGTTGGAAGGCAAAGAAAATTGCCATCGCATCATCAATACCCGGATCAGTATCTAATATAATTTTGTGGCTCATTTTGTTTCCCTTGAGGTTATTGCCTGGCAAGAAAACGATTTACGTCTTCTTCGTTCGGTATAGATTGTGCTGCACCAATTTTCATAACCGCTAGGGCGGAGGCTGCGCAAGCGCGTATCAAAGCGGTTTTTGAATCACTGTGGTTACTATAAGCAGATAGAAAATAGCCGATAAATGTATCACCCGCTGCTGTCGTATCCACTGCCTCTACTTCAAAAGCGGGCACGTCGATGGTTTTGTCTTTTTTGAGCATACGCACGCCAGCTTTACCCAAAGTAATCAGTACTTCAGCATGTGGCCACTCTTGACGAAAGTAGTCTTCAATTCTATCTAAATCTTGGCATCCAGAAATTTCTTCAGCTTCGACTTCATTGACGATCAATAAATCAATACACTCATGAGGTAGATGTTTGACAGATTCAGTCATTGGAGCAGGATTGAAGGCTACGCGTAAACCTTTCTTTTTAGCCTGAATAAGTACTTGGTCTATGCTGTTGGTCTCGTTTTGGGTTAACACCCAGTCTACAGATTTTACAGTATCTAATGCATGCATAATGTCTTTAAAAGTCATTTCATGATTAGCACCGCCAAACAACACGATAGCATTTTCAGCTGAAGGAGTGACCTGTATAATTGCATGACCAGAGGCAGTCTCACTGCAAGTGACATGTTTACAGTCAATACCATTGCGGATCATAGTTTGCTTAAAAGAGACATCAGATTCGTTAATTTTTCCGACATGCCGCACTTCAGAACCTGCCTTGGCTAATGCGATTGACTGATTAGCGCCTTTGCCACCCAACAAACACTGATAATGGCTTGACGCAATGGTTTCTCCAGGTTGAACAAAATGCTCTACCTGATAGACATGGTCGATGTTGATGGAACCAAAATTGATAACGGCCATAATGCGCTGCTGTGCCTCTTGTTTAAAGTTCTAATGTGTGGAATTTATTCTAGAAGAATAAAAACCATATAATAATCTTTAATTAAAAAGTTGACCATTTAGTCTGCAAACGATTATATTCATTTTCACTCTGACAGTAAATTTATCTAAGCAAAAATACGTGTTAGTTTACGGAACAGCCCAGTTTTGGCCACATAGGGGGAGGTATTGGTTAAAAAAAGTCTTATCGATACAGTAGCACCATGCCCCCATGGCCACCAAACTGCCATTACTTTAGGATTATGTTCAATATTGATACTGAATAGTTTTTGTTTTTTGAACAGCTTAGAAAATGCACCAGCATAATGTTTAGTTTCGTTAGGCGCTTTTTTGATAGTTTTGACATCCCAACACACGGGAAAAGATTGTTGTAAAGTAAACAACACTTGGTTTTGTTTATCTACTGAAAACTCAGCCAGCATCGCTTTATGAAAATCGTCATATGTCCATTTTACCATTGAAGACAAGTTTTCAATTACATCTTTTCCGTAAGCCTGTATCTGCTCTTCATGATTCATAT
>Ga0302131_1001974_pt1 | contig 10923 bp, 9 predicted proteins | sample CB9_20m_MG_FD_203105 | JGI IMG/M metagenome (GOLD analysis project Ga0302131, IMG submission 203105) | Marine microbial communities from Western Arctic Ocean, Canada - CB9_20m | ecosystem: Environmental > Aquatic > Marine > Oceanic | place: Canada: Western Arctic Ocean | collected 2017-09-19
TTCTCAACCGCCAAGCCGCCCGCGATTCGAACGGCGCCGTCCACGTCGCCGTTCACGTCCGTCGACGCGTCAGTCAGGTCAGCCACGCGGAGCGTGCCTAAATTTGGAACAGCCGAGAGGTGAGGGACATGGTTAGGTTTAGGGTTTAGGGTTTAGTACCAGAAGAACGAAAGAGTCGACGCGAGTCGAGGCTCGAGGAATAAGTCGAGAGGTAAAAAACAAAAGAAAAATCAGAGCAGAAAAAAAAGAAAAAAAAATCAAGACAGCCTCCGTCGAATCGAGGTTTCTCCGCAACGCGCTCCGCGGATGGGAGTTCGGTTCTAGTAGCTGATTATTTGTGATCGTCATGGGCTGTCTTTTGGTGGTGCTTGCGTCGGGGTTTCCGGGGTATTCGGGGAGTACTTCCGGGGTATTGTGGAGTACTTCCGAGGTATTTGTGGAGTTCCGGAACGGAAAAGACGCGAAAAGAACCGAAAGGGCCGGAAAAACCGGGACGACTCGTAACAGTTACTAGTACCAGTAACTGTTAGTCCACGTACCGGTCATGAACGTCTTCTTCCCCACCACCAAGCCTCCATCCGTAACGACCGATGCCTTCACGACGCACGCCGTATCCACCGACGTCGCGCACGCGTCTGTCAAGTCAATCACGTTGACCGGTACGTGGCCGATCACATTCGAGGTCCCGGTTTGAGTATCAAAAACCAACATCGCGTTTCCCGCGCCGTCGGTGACCTCGAGCCCGGCTGGTAAATTCGGAGTAGCATCCAAGGTCTGGTCCCCCACGAACCGCAACGGCGCGTGGATCTCGGTGCCTTTTGAAACGCTGTTTATCGTGAAATACGTCGTCGGCGTCCCTGAGTCGTCGTCGGCTATTGTTAGCGCGGCAGGTGCCGACCCCGGAACCGTCACCGCGTTGGCGCCGTTGACGTCGTTGAATCGCAAGTCGCCGCGAATTTGCGCATCGCCGTCGACCTCCAGCCGCGACGACGGCGCCACCGCGGAGTTGTACAGCGCCAAATCACCAACCCCCACGTTCCCGGTAACGCCGTCTATCCACAGCCTTCCCACTGCGGAGAAATCGGGACGCGTCATCGAAGGGTTCGCGCTTACTGGGATGATCACGCCGGAGGTTGCGTACGGCTGCGATTGCGCCGTCGGCGCGTACGCGAAAAGAAGCCCCAACACAAGCGAGATGCAAACAAATCCATGGCGTTTCATGCCGCGCGAGCGTGACCTCATACGGGTATCACCGGGATCAAACGGTGGGTGGCGGAAAGGCACCACCCACCGACCCGCGAGGAGGTGACCTCGAGGTGTGATCGGGGGCAACTCTTCATTTTGCTTTTTTAGGGCCTTCGTGGCATTGAAAGAAAAAATCATGAAGTCACCTTTCCTGCTAAAATCTGCCCGCGCGAGTCAAGACCGTGGCGGAGAGGCTTTTGCTACCGTCACGTGTCTCCACACCAGATCTGGTCGGGATTGAGTGTAAGCAAGGCTTGTGGCGGTAGTGGTGACTTGTGAATAACAAATAAGGAGTCACTTAAAATCACCCTCATCCCCCCGGCGGCTACTCCTTCGCCGGCCTGCTTCGCGACAGCACGGGGTGTTCCGGCACTTCCCTTTCCAGCCAGTGTCCGAGCATCTCCCCTACGTCGCGTCCAAGATTGGGTTCCTCTCCTGGGGCCAAATTTAACAACTCGATCGGGAAACCGTTCGGGTACGCCTTGATGCTCGCTTTCCATTTCCCGGCGCTTCCCTTGCCTCCGTGGAACTCGAAAGCTTGTAACCCAAACACGTTGGTGGGTTGTAACCCGACTTCGCACGCGGCTTGGCACCCGCGGCAGAAGCAGTGCACCAAACCTTCCAACACCCGGAACTCACCTAACGCGCCACCGCACTCCACCAACACGTTTACTTGCGTGGAGTGGGGAATCGGGAAGGACGCGTCGTTGGCGGTTAGCGTTTTTAGAAAGTTGCGCTTCTTCGTGGCGGGCGAGGCCGCGACTTCCGAGAAACCGAAACCGGCGGTAGTGTTGGTATTGTTAGTACCGGCGGTAGAAGTAACTACAGCCCCTCCGCTCGTGACCCCAGCCCCTCCGCTCTGGCTTTCATCCAGAAAAGCCTCGCGAGCGTTCCTTTTCTTTGTAACTAACGCAGTACCTGCAGTACCTGAAGTAGGCAACTCGTCTCCAGCTAAAGCGTCTCCCGCCGCGTTCGTCGCGGCCTCCGCGCCATACGCCTCTTCGTTTTCGCGTTCCTCCGTTTCTGTTTTCGCCGCGCCGACCACGAAATCCACCACCACGAAAGACGCGAGGTGGTGAATCGCGAGGGGGCCCACGCTCGGCACGTTGGAAATCGCGCCAGGCACCACGGACATCCCAGGCACGCCCCCCGAGGTTCCGGCGTTGGCGTTGTTGGCGGTTCCAAAACCGGCTGGATTTCCGGTAAAACAAAGTGTCAGTCTTGTAAGGCCACGCGTGTTACGTAGCTACGGGCGGGCAATCCGCGGAGGTGATGCGCCCTTCGCAGGACGAGTATGGGAACGTACGGGAGGCTTTTGATTTGGGAAAGGTAAAAACACGTACCGATTTTCCCGGCGAGCGCGGCGGCGGCGGCGGCGCGTTCGAATCCCAGCCTTCCTTTTATTGTGCACAAAAAGTGTCAGTCTTGAATATCGCGATGTATGGACAACAGTCACCAGCTTCGGTAAAACAGTGTGTCGGGATTTGGGAAAGCCGTCTCCATACGTACCTGGCGGCCGTATTCCCGCCAGCCGGCCGCCCTCGCAGGAGTCGCACTCCCACCGGTTACCGAGTGGGGCGCATCGCATACCCAAGCAATCCAGGTGGCCTCCCGCGGGGCACCCGTTGCACAACAGGAACGACCCGTCCACGCCGAGCGCGCCGCAGCCGAGACACGGCACGTCGGTGTCGAACGACCCGCCGTATTTCGGGGCGGGGGGATGCTCTTTTGGCGACTTGTTTTGATTTGCGAAGTCATCAGAGTTCTTCTCGACGTGATGGTTACCTAACCCAGCCGCGAGCCCGGCTTGGACAGTCGCCAAAGACGTCCGCGCGGCGGCGACGGGATCCGCGGCGGGCGTCGTTTTCTCTGCTTTTCCCGTATCCCTCAACGTTACGGGTTTCGCGTCACCCGTGGTTTTCCTCAACTCGTCCGAAGCATCCGCGCCGACGTTACCGTCCACGGCTTTGGCAACGCAAAGCACGCCCGTGGACGTCACGAACGCGTACCCGTTGTTGGTTTGGTTACCGCTCCACGCCGGCACCGCGTTCGGGGCGCTCAGGGCGGCGTCGTCGCTACACGGTTCAGACTGTTTACTCATAGCGCGCCTTTGTACAAGCCTGTGCGCGGCGTCAACCCCCGGCACGGACACGCCACTCAACACGTCGTCAAAGATGGGGGACCCGAAAACGCCGTCCGACCCGCGAATTGATTCGTCAGACGCTGTTTTCTTTTTTTGGTTCGAGTTTTGCGCGGACAGCGTCGCGACGTCTGCTTTTCCAAAAAAAAGACGTCAGCGTTTCGTGATGGGTATGAGGGATTGGTATGAGTAAAAAGTCAGGGTAACAGTCCGAGGGAATGCGCCCTTCTGGTCGTAATACACCCTTCGCAGGACGAGTATGGGCAAACAGTCACCCTGATTTGGGGTTGGAAAAAACCCGCACCCGCCAGCCGCGGCCACTCCCACCCCCGGACCTCGGGCCACCGCGATTTCCCGTTTTCACTTTCGGTCAAGCACCGCAAAAGGAACTCTGCGTTTTGGGAACCGATTGGGCCTTTTTGCACGGGAACCGCGCTTTGCCTCTTCTTGTTTTGCGTACTTCCGTGACTTGTTGCGGAAACGCCGGTGAGCGCGCTTTTCCGCAACACCGCGTCCGGGCGCGGCGGCCTTACCACGCCGCGCGTCTCCAAACACAGTCTCACCTCGCTGCCCTCCAGGTACTCCTCGTGCCACGTAGTGAGAAACGCCCAGACCGACCACGGCCCGTAGGACGCCCTTCGAACGCACCCGGCGTCGCCGCCGTACGCGCCGACTTGCACGAACGGCGACTCGAATTGTTTCGTGGGCGCAGCTTTGAAAAACGTCCGCGTTACGGACGCGAGGTCGCACAAATCGGCACACGCGCGTAACCCTCGCGTGGTTTCCCCTGGCAAATCCGTGCGGGTAGCATACGCATCGGTATCACGGGACATTTCCCGTAACCTTCCCGCCAAAAGCGCCAGCTCGTGCCGCGACCGAATCAAATCGCAAAGGTGTTTACTTTTCGTGGCTAAATCCTCGGCGGTCACCTGATTGTAAAAGAAAAAGTGTCAGTCTCGTATGGGCAGTCAGTCTGCGGAATGTGGTAAATGCGAAATACTTACCATGGTCAGCGCGTCTGGCGCGTCCACGCCCAACACGCGCGCCGCCGCCGCGACTCGGCGGAACGTCGCGCCCAGGTGCGCCGCCGAAGAGGCGTCGTCCAGCGCCACGAGCGGGGGGGGCGCAGTTCGGACTTTATCCGCACCCCCCAACGTCACACCCAACACGTGCCTCGTCTTGTCAAGCGTCACGACCAGGCTCTGCAACCGACCGGACGCGACGCCCTCCGCCTCCGCTTTGGCGTCGTGGAGCGCGGAGCGCGCGATTGCGTCGCTTTCCGAAACCTCAGCGATCTCGTCGTTTTCTTCCGCGGTCTCTTCGCTTCCTTCTTTTTTACTCGCCGCAACCGCTACCGCCGCCGCCGCCGCAACCGCTTCGTCGGTGAACGTTTTGGTCAAAAAAACGGTGAGCGCGTTTTTTTCCGCCTCCACGAACTCAACACAGGCCGCCGCGTACCGCTGCAGCCACGGGGGCAGGCCGTGCAGGACTCCGGGTTCGTGTTTCGTGCCGATTTTTATCCCAGCCTTTGCGGCGCGTTCGTGAATCAACGACTCCGCGTTTTTCTCATCCCCGCCGTCTCGTTCACCACCACCCTCCCTGCCGTCCCCGCACGGCCCGCACGCTCGTAACAGCGCTGCCGTGAAGTGCGCGACGGTTCCTTTTTTTTGTAAATAAGGCGCCGAGTAAGTGGTTTCGCCGGTGTAGTGCAAGTACGAGTTTCGGCACTTTCGCGTGCCGCACAGACAAAGCGCCCGTCGCATCTCTTGCTCGCTATCCGTGCGACACGCGTAGTCCCAGCAAATCTCGTCCCCAACCTCAACGTTCGCCGTGGTTACCATCTCCACCGCGTACGCGCCGTTTCGTACGCGCACCCGCATCCGCGCATTCGGGTCGCAGCTGTGCGAGGCTCTTGTTAAGAGTGAGCCTTTTACCGCGCCGTCGATGAACAGTGCGTCGTAACCTCGCGGGTCCCCAACACCCCGCTCCACGATCGCGTTGTAAAACACGGGAACCTGGCCCGATAAGAAAGAAAGTGTCAGTCTCTTATGGGCAATCATGGAGGCGGTGTGTGGTGATTGGGAAAGCCCCGCACCTCGTCGTCCCTGCGCACGTCTCGCCTGACGAGCTGCGCCGCTGTTTCTTTTTCGAACCACCGCCACCCCGGGTACAGCTCGCCCATGTACGCCCCTAGGTACGTCCCACGCGGTATGCCACCCGGGCGCACGCAAATCAAACCCAAACCTTTCGATTTTGTTGCCAATTGATGCTTCGCGTCTTTTTGCAAAACCTTCGCGACGGCGGCGGCGCATCGCTTCGCGAGTTCGAGCTCGGCTTTGCGTTGGTTTTGATTTTCTTTGGATCCTTGTTTAGAACCCTCAACCGCTTGTTCCACGACGAACTCCGTGGCTCGCTTCAAGCCTCTTTCGTGCAAAGGTACCTTGCGTGACGCCAGCACGCGCGTCGCGCGCGTCACCGAATCGAGGAATTTGTGTTTCACGTCGTCGTCGGCGGTTGTGTTGTGCAACGCGTCGAAAAGAACCTCACGCGTACGCGACTCGATGCCCTCCAACTCAACCATCACCACATCGGTATCAAGTTCCAACGGCACCAACGGTGGCGCCTCCTGTGTCAGTTCTTCCTTTCTTTGAGAATTAGGTACGTACCCAGCCCCCGCATGTAGCCTGTGCAGCGCGTCCTCCCCGTCCTTCGCGTCAAGCTCCTCGGGTTGCACGTGCCTTTCCACCACCACCACCTCGCCCGTCTGGACGTGTTCCCCTCGCGGGGCTTTCCCTCGTTGTCGTGCCCCTCCACCCTGTTGACCGTTATTATCACCGTCCATGCTGTAATCCACACCACACCCCACCCTCAAGCCAACCGCGTTCACCAGCTGCGTCGTGTCAAGCGCGGACTCGTCGCCGTCCGCGTTGCCAGAACGTTTCTGAATCTCCTCCAGTGCTTTGAACTTTTTCATGATGGAATCCACATCTTCGTCGTCGTCCGCGTACCCGACGTACATCGCGGCGTTACTTTGCACCACTTGGCGGCGCTCCCTCGGCATCGCGCCTGGCCGTAACACACCGCGCGCCGGGCCCGGCGGGGAACGAGACGCACGCGAGAGTGGCGAGTGGTGGAGGCGAGGAGGTGCTTTCACAAATCAGACAACGAGAACGAGTGAGGATGAGTTCAAATGTGAAATTGCGAAAACTGTTGCGTGCGGCGATGCGGGCGAATTAACCCCTCAATTTTGCTATTAGACCGTCACGTCTGGACCAATCAGGACGCGGAACCGGGAAGATCTCGACATCTCGTCGCGGCGTGGAAACCGATGATTTACGATCGATCGACCCACGTGTACCCCCACACTTCGTCTCGCGTCACGCGCAACGCCCCAGTAAGCACACGTACCGTATCACCATGGCTGGTACGTGCTTCCCCTGTTGACGGTGTCACGTTGACTAAACACACACCTGCGTCGAAACGCACGTGACTACCGACCGCGTGTTGGCGTCGAATCCCTTCGCCCTTCAGATTCTTCGAAGAAGCTTTTTTCTTTCGTGCGAACGCCGACACCCAGGAGATCCGCGACCGGAGCGTCCCCACACGCGCTACGTGACCTACTGTTTTCCGGACGCATCACGAGCACCCAACCTCCCTTTACGCCTTCATGCTGACACCTTTCTCCATTCCAAAACCTCTTCTCACCCCCCCCCCCAGGCGCGGGTGGCCTTCCCGACGGCTTCGGCATGCCCGGCGGCCTGAGCAGCGGCGCCATGCCACCCGGCATGATGATGCCCGGCGCGAACGGCGCGCCTTTCGACATGTCAAAAATCAAAGAAATGCTGGAAGACCCGTCAATCAAGGACATGGCGAAACAAATCGCGGACGATCCGGCGTTCAAAGCTATGGCGGAGAACATGCAGTCCGCCATGGCGAGCGGGGGGGCGTTGCCTGGGATCCCCGGCGGCGCCGGCGCCATGGGCATGCCCGGCATGCCTCCCGGCATCGACCCGAAACAAGCCATGGAGGCCATGCAGAACGTGATGCAGAACCCGGCTTTCATGCAGATGGCGGAGAAACTCGGGACGCAGATGATGCAGGACCCGCAGATGGCCAGCATGATGCAGCAGATGCAGGACCCGGCCACCACGGAGAAGATGAAGGCGAAGATGGAGGCGCTTAAGGAGGACCCGGAGATGGCGGAGATCATGAAGGAGATCGAATCGGGCGGGCCGTCCGCGATGATGAAGTACTGGAACGACCCGAAAGTGTTACAGAAAATCAGCGGCGCGATGGGGGACATCATGCCTGGCGCGATGGGTGACATGGGCGCTGGCGGCGCGGGGGGCGCGACCGCGGAACACGAAGACGAGGAGGAGGAGGAGGAGGACGACGGCGAGGAAACCGTGCACACGGCGGCGAGCGCGGGGGATGCGGATGCGTTGAAAACCTTGATCGAAAACGGCGCGGATGTCAACGCCGAGGATGGCGAGGGAAGAAGCGCCCTGCACTTCGCGTGCGGGTACGGCGAAATGCGGTGCGTGGAGATGCTTTGCGATGCCAAAGCCGACGTCAACGCGGTTGACAAAAACAAAAACACGCCCCTGCACTACGCCGCCGGGTACGGACGGGCGGACGTGTGCAAAGCCCTGGTGGACAACGGCGCGTCCGTCACTCTGCGAAACCTGGACGGAAAATCTCCCCTGGACGTCGCGAAACTCAACGACCAGGACGACGTCGTCGCTGCGCTGGAAGCGGACGTGTTCCTGTAAAAGAAACGTTCGAACTTAACTAGTGAGTAAGGCGCGGTTGAACTTAACTAAGTGAGGATACGAAGGTTGGTCTGTTCAGAGGTAGTGGTAGGGACTATTACCTCTGTTCTGTTTGAAATAAATTTTACATCTATGAAACAATCTAACTGCACGCTCTGGTTAGCTAACGGGTGCGGCCCGATTCTCGTTCTACGCCACTCCGTTTGCGAACGCCGAGCGTTCTCGGTCCATCGATTCTCGCAACACAGACCCGGCCCTCGCGGCGTTTTTTAAAAAAACGCGCCCGTCAATAACCGCGCATCTCATTTCCGTCGCCGCCACCACGGAAGCGCGGTTCGGTACGTCACACGTTTCCCCGAAACCGTAACCGCCAGAGTCGTCGTCACCGGAGTTTCTCCACGCATCCTCCTCGACAAGAAACTCCAGCCACCCGAACGTGGAGCCTTTCTTGAACCGCGCTACTTCCAACCCGTCTGAGTTTTCGGTTTGTGTTGGAACGGCCACTTTCGCAACCGCAGTGCCAGTTATCACCACGTATACACACGCAGGCGTTTCCCCTTGTGCCACCACGACGTCGCCTCGGTCGAACGTTATCGTCTCGCCGAGCTCGGCGAAGAGTTCGACGAGGGAAACTTTTTCGGTGCTCGGCAAATTGTTAAACACTGGCGTCGGCGCGACGACGTCCACAAAAACGTTTCGTCTCGTTTGAACAATCGGCGGGCGTAAACGCTCGAACCACCGAGTTCGCATCCCCCACAGCTTCGCGCCTTTTCCCGTCGCGGTAACTGTGTGCGTTCGTCTTGTTCGGTACACCAAATCATTCGCGCCGAACACTTCACCCGCTCGGTGAAGAATTTTACAAGAAGCGTTGGAATAATTTTTGAAACTTTCGTCCCTCGCAGGTTTTGAACCCGGGTCGTCAACATGCGTATCGACCGCCTGGACCTCCCCCGCCTCCACTATGTACAGATAGTCTCGCTTTGTGGATCCGTAATGGTACAAAACCTGGGAAGGTCGCAGTAACACGAGCTCCAAATCCGCGACCGCTAAACGCAACACGCGCATCTCGCACCCTGTAAACAAGTCGCAACGCCCTAGCTCCTCCAGCAAACGCGCGCGCCGCTGGTTCGTGTCAGGCGCGGGCCCCAACGCGTTACGCGGCCGTAAGGGCTTTTTGATAACACTTTCATTAGGAAGGGTGACCGTTTTTACGACCCCATCACCACTCAACGAGTCTGCCAACCCCGAAAAGTCTTTGGCGTCCGCGAACGCGTCGCGCAAAACGCTCGACGCGTCGCGAGGCGCCGATCGCGCCGCGTGTTTCAAATCTAAACCTAAACCTCCAACGCGTAACTTGCGTAACGTCGCCAGCGCGGAGGTTTCACGTTGCGTCTCCATCGTTTGCGTCTCCAGTTGCTTTGCAAACCCCCGCTCCGTCTCGCTGTCCGTTTCCCACTCCTCCGGGTGTTGGACCGATTTTGGTAACCCGCGGTCGGGTACCCCCCCTAACCCCACTCTTATCTGTTTCCGAGTCCGCGGTATCAACGCCGGGGGTAAAACTTCTCGTGACGCGCCTTGACGACGCGGGGACGGGGTTCGCGGCGTCCCCGGAGTCGCGTCGTCCTCGTCGGCGTCGAAATCAAACGCACTCGACTTTCCAGAAACACTTCTGTTTTTTTCAGAAACGCTTCCAGTACCGCCGCGTCGCGAGCTCGGCGAGAAACTCGCGGCCGCGGTGCTTCGCGACGTGTTCGAGGATACATCGTCATCCTCATTTGGCGTCTCGAAGCCCACGGGTCCTAAGTTAGTGTCCCGCTCGACTTCGTCCACCGCGGTTTCAAACCGCGCGACCGTCTCGGCGCTCTTACCGAACATTTCGCGAAACGATTCCCTCCTTGCGATGAACACGAAAAAGTGTCAGTCTTCGTGTATGGGCAAACAGTGTGTCGACGGAGTTGGGAAATAAAAAAATACGTACCCGAGCAAGCAAACCTCCGCCCCATCCGCCCCCGCGCGTACGTTGCTCTCCCACACCAAACCGTTTCGCGTGAACGACAAGACGCACTCACCAACAACCTCGCCGGGGCCGAACGCGCGTTTCCAGATTTCCGTTTCGATTTCTTTTTGTGTCTTCGCTTGTGATACCTTGAACTCATCATCGCCGTATACGGTACCCGCCGCGTTTTCAACATCAAAGGACTCATCGTCATCCTCGTTCGCATCCCCTGCCACGCGCGCGGTGGCGTGAATATCGCCGTGCATCACGCCAACGCAGTATTTGCCTTCCACGTCTTCGGAACAAATCAAGTGAAACGGCGCACACGTTTTCGCCCGAACCGCGGCGCACAGAAACGCGACCTGAAACGGCGTCAGCGCTGCGGCGACAATCGGGAAACGGTTCAGGAAAACTGACCACCGTTCCCGGTGTTGTTTTACTTTAGTTTCGATACCCGCCCACAGCGCAGGTTCGGAGAGCCTTGGTACCGTAGGTTCGTCGCAGGAATCTGAATCGTCATCCGAGGAAGGATACGTCCCTTTCCCTTTCCCGTTCGTTTCCGCGAGACGAATTTCTGGAACCCAAAACCGCTCGCCGGGGATGGCGAACAACACGCAGTCGGTAGATGCTTTGAACACAACCGTGTCACCCGGATCGCATTGAAAAACGGCATCCAAACTCCCGAAAAAACTTCCCTTTCCCAACGACACCGCGACCGGCGGAAGCGAAAGGGTTTGGATTTGGGTTTTGCGTTTCAAGTTTTCGTTTTC